>Ga0180435_10003502_pt1 | contig 15684 bp, 10 predicted proteins | sample SS_ome_3_FD_132467 | JGI IMG/M metagenome (GOLD analysis project Ga0180435, IMG submission 132467) | Hypersaline lake sediment archaeal communities from the Salton Sea, California, USA - SS_3_S_1 metaG | ecosystem: Environmental > Aquatic > Non-marine Saline and Alkaline > Hypersaline >... | reverse complement strand
CGCGTCGAGCACCAGGTGCAGGCCCTTGCCGCGCACGAGCCCACCCCAGGTCGCCACGTGCAGCACGCCGTCGCGCGGGGCCGGCTCGATCGGCTCGATGCCCTGCGGTCCGGGCAGCGGCAGCACCTCGGGCGCGATGTGCTGGACGGCGGGGATGCGCGACCAGTAGTCGCGGAAGGCCTGCGACGGGCACAGCACGCGGTCGGCGCGCTCGAGCTCGGCGACGAACGCCGCCTGGCGCCGCGGCAGGGCTTCGCGCAGCCGCGCCGCGTCGACGCCGAAGGTGCGCGCCGCGAAGTCGGCGCACGCGTCCAGGCTCTCGTCCGGTTCGGCGAGCCGTTCGTCCTCCTCCCCGTCGGGCCCCGGCCGCAGCCGGAAGAAGGTCGGGTCGGTCGCGAAGAAGTCGTGCAGCGTCGCGATGCGCAGCGGCGTCGAGAGCGCGCCGCTCGCACGCTCCACGCGCGCGAACAGGTCGAGCGGCAGTCCCTGCCAGTGGTGCGCGTGCACGACGCCGGGATCGAGCCGGTCCAGCAGCAGCGACCAGCGCTCGGCCTTCCCGTCGTCCGCGTCGAGTGCCGCCAGCTGCTCGAACGGATCGAGCGCGGGCAGCCTGTGCACCGCCAGTCCGTGCCATTCGTCGAGTCGCGGCTCGTCGTCACCGGTCGCGCACGCGATCGTCACCGTCGCGCCGCGCCGCACCTGCTCGCGCGCCACGCGCTCGACGTAGGTCTGGACGCCGCCGTGGGTCTCGGGCGGAAAGGTGTGGAGGCAGTGCAGGATCGCGGTCATCGAGCTCCACCGTAGCGCTGCGCGCTCCTGTTGACGGTACTCACTTCGCCCCGAGTTGCCCGTCGACCAAATACTCAGGGCACTGAGTCGATCTACTCAGTGCATCGAGTCGCTGGGCTCGGAGTGCGCATCGGCCGCGACGCGACGCGGCCGTGAAACGGCGCGAGGCGCCCCGATCCCGAGGACCGGAGCGCCTCGCTCGTTCGTGGGCGCGGTCGTCGTGACGGCGCCCTTCGGAGTCGGCATCAGCCATTCGCCTCGACCGACTCGGGCTCGCCCTTCGCGTCGCTCGCCTCGCCCTCGGCGCTGCGGCGCACCTCGAGCGTGAAGACGCCGTCCCGCGTGTCGATCTCGGCGCGATCGCCGCGGCCCAGGGTGCCGCGCAGGATCGCGTCGGCGAGCAGGTTCTGCACGCGCTTCTGCAGGACGCGCTTCAGCGGGCGGGCGCCGAACTCGGGGCTGACGCCCTCCTTCGCGAGCTCCTCCTTCGCGGCGAGGCTCACGTCGAGCTCGATCTCCTGCTCTTCGAGGTGCTTCGCGATGCGGGCGAGCTGCACGTCGACGATCTCGACGATCTGCTCCTCGCCGAGCGGCTTGAAGTGCAGGACCTCGTCCACGCGGTTGAGGAACTCGGGGCGGAAGAAGCTCTTGAGTTGCTCCTCGCTGCGCAGGTTGCTCGTCATGAGCACGAGCGTCTGCGTGAAGTCGACCACGTTGCCCTGACCGTCGGTCAGGCGTCCGTCGTCGAGCAGCTGGAGCAGCACGTTGAACACGTCCGCGTGCGCCTTCTCGACCTCGTCGAGCAGGATCACCGAGTGCGGCTTGCGGCGCACGGCCTCGGTCAACACGCCGCCCTCGTCGTACCCCACGTAGCCGGGGGGCGCGCCGATCATGCGGCTGACCGAGTGCTTCTCCATGAACTCGCTCATGTCGACGCGCACCATCGCCTGCTCGTCGTCGAACAGGAACTCGGCCAAAGCCCTTGCGGTCTCGGTCTTTCCGACGCCGGTGGGACCCAACAGGAGGAACGATCCGAGCGGCCGGTTCGTCTCCTGGAGGCCCGCCCGGGCGCGTCGCACGGACTCGGCAATCGCCAGGAGCGGTCCCTCCTGTCCGACGACGCGCTCGGCGAGGCGTTCTTCCATGTGGAGGAGCTTCTCGCGCTCGGTCTCGAGCAGGCGCTGGGCCGGGATGCCCGTCCAGCGACCGATCACGCCGGCGATGCCCTCCGCGTCGACCTCCTCGGGCAAGAGCGCGCCCTCGGCCTGGATCGTCGCGAGTTCCTTCTCGGCGGCTTCGACGTTCTCCTGCGCCTCGGGCAGTTCGCCGAAGCGGATCTTGCCGACGCGTTCGTAGTCGCCCTCGCGCTCCTTGCGCTCGGCCTCCGCCTTGAGGCTCTCGATGACGGTCTTGCCGGCGCGCAGGCGACCGATCAGGTCCTTCTCGCGATCCCAGCGCGTGCGCAGGGCGCGCGCCTCCTCCTCGAGGTCGGCGGCCTCCTTGCGGTTGTCCTCGAGACGCCGCGCGTTGCCCTTGGCGTCCTCGGCCTCGAGCGCGGTGCGCTCGATCTCGAGTTGGCGCAGCTTGCGCTCGAGCTGGTCGAGCTCCGGCGGCAGCGAGTCGATCGACAGGCGCAGCTGCGCGGCGGCCTCGTCGACGCAGTCGATCGCCTTGTCGGGCAGGAAGCGCTGCGTGATGTGGCGGTCCGACAGGCGCGCGGCCTGCACGAGCGCCTCGTCGAGGATGCGCACGCCGTAGTGCACCTCGTAGCGCTCCTTGAGGCCGCGCAGGATCGCGACCGTGTCCTCCACGGTCGGCTCGTCCACCTGCACCGGCAGGAAGCGGCGCTCGAGCGCCTTGTCCTTCTCGATGTGCTTGCGGTACTCGTCGACGGTCGTCGCGCCGATGCAGTGCAGGTCGCCGCGCGCGAGCGCCGGCTTCAGCAGGTTCGCCGCGTCCACGGCGCCCTCCGCACCACCCGCGCCGACGAGCGTGTGCAGCTCGTCGATGAACAGGATCACGTCGCCGTCGCCTTCGGAGATCTCGTCGATGACGGCCTTGAGGCGCTCCTCGAACTCGCCGCGGAACTTCGCGCCCGCGAGCAGGCGACCCATGTCGAGCGACATGAGCTTCTTGCCCTTGAGTCCCTCGGGCACGTCGTCGGCGACGATGCGATTCGCGAGGCCCTCGACGATCGCCGTCTTGCCCACGCCCGGATCGCCGATGAGCACCGGGTTGTTCTTGCGCCGGCGCGACAGCACCTGCATGACGCGGCGGATCTCCACGTCGCGACCGATGACCGGATCGAGCTTGCCGTTCGCCGCGTCGGCCGTGAGGTCGACCGCGTACTTGGACAACGCTTCGAAGGTGCCCTCGGGATCGGCGCTCGTGACCTTGCGTCCGCCGCGCACCTCGGTGAGCGCCGCCTCGACCTTGGTCGGCTCGAGCCCGCGCGACGCGAGGATCGGTTGCAGCGGCTCGCCGCCCGCCTTCACGAGCGCGAGGAAGAGGTGCTCGGTCGAGACGTACTCGTCGCCGAGCTGCTTCGCCGCCTCACCGGCGGTCTGCATGACCGCGGCGAAGCTGCGGCTCGCGCCGAGCTGACCGCCCTGGGCCGACGGCAGCGCACCGAGCTGGCGCTCGATCTCCGCCTTCAACGCCGTGGTTTCCACGCCCAGCTTCTGGAGCAGGGCCTTGGTGACCCCCTCGGGCTGGTCGAGGAGCGCGGCCGCCAGGTGCAGCGGCGTGATCTCGGGGTGCCCCGCGGCGGCGGCGGCGCCCTGGGCGGACTGGAGGGCCTCGGTGGACCGGGTCGTGTAGGTGCTGTTCTGCATGGTGGTGGTGCGGGCCGGGGCGAGCTCGGCGCGCTCCATCGAGAAGGCAACCGCCGTGCCGCGGGCCGATCGGGGCTCCGAGCGGCTCCTGGGGCCCGAGAACGCGGGTCGAGCTGCCGAAATGGCAGCCGGGAACCTGCCGAGCCGCCCGTCCGGCAGGGAGCGCGACCGCCTACACTGCGCCGCTCGCCCGACGCCCCCCGGGCCGCCGCTCGCCGTGATCCCTGCCGCCGCCCACACGCGCCCCGCCCCCAGGGGACCGGCTCCGCCCGCGCGCCTCGACACGGCCCGGCACGCGGCCACGCCCGAAGGCGCGGACGTGGCCCTGCGCGTGGCCGGACCGCTGCCGCGTGCGCTCGCCTGGGGCCTCGACGCCCTGGTGCGGATGCTGGGCTACACGGTCTGCGCCATCGGCCTGAACCTGGCGTTCCGCGAAGTCGGGCAGGCGCTGTTCCTGCTCGTGCTGTTCGCCGGCGAGTGGTGGTACGGCGTGCTGTTCGAGGTGCTCGGCCGCGGCGCGACGCCCGGCAAGCGCGTCATGAACCTGCGCGTCGTGCACGCCGACGGCACGCCGGTCGGATGGGGCGCGTCGATCATCCGCAACTTCCTCCTCGCGGTCGACTTCCTCCCGCCGCCGTTCGGCGCCGGCATCGTCTCGTGCTTGGCGAGCCGCGACTTCCAACGCCTCGGCGACCGCGCCGCCGGCACGCTCGTCGTGCACCAGGAGCGCGCGCGCATCGCTTCGAAGGCGAGCACGGGCGAGGTCGTCGCGCCGCCGATCGCGCTCGACGCGAACGAACAGCTCGCGCTCGTCGAGTTCGCGACGCGCGCGTCGACCTGGACGCCGGCGCGACGCGAGGAGCTCGCCGAGGTGCTCGAACCGCTCACCGGAGCGTCGGGGCGGGCCGGCGTCGAGCGCGTCATCGGCATGTCGCAGTGGGTGGAGGGGCGCGGATGAGCCGCCGTCGCTTCGTCGAGACGCGCACGCCGCGGTGGCAGGCCTTCGCCAAGGGCGTGAAGGCGCTCGGGCGCAAGCGCTCCGCGCACTTCGCCGAGTTCCCGTCGCGCTATCGAGCGATCTGCCAGGACCTCTCGCTCGCGCGGCACCGCCGCTACGGCCTCGGCATCACGGCGCGGCTCAACGACCTCGTGTTGGACGGGCACAACGCGCTCTACGGCCAGCGCGTCTCGCCGCTGCGCAACGTGGCGCGCTTCCTCATCGCCGACTTCCCGCGCGAGGTGCGCGAGGCGTCGGGCCTGTTCTGGCTGTGCACGCTGTTGTTCTTCGGTCCGTTCTGCCTGCTGACGCTCGCGGGCTGGATCGCGCCCGAATGGGTCTTCGCCGTGATCGGACCGGAGCAGCGCGCGACGCTCGTCGACAACTTCGGCGGCGCCATGATCGAGCGGCCGAGCCCGGTCTCCGACGTGCAGATGTTCGCGTTCTACGTGTTCAACAACGTCGGCATCGACTTCCGCATCTTCGCGGGCGGGATCCTGTTCGGCCTGGGGACGCTGTTCTTCGTCCTCTACAACGGCGTCGTGCTCGGCGCGTCGTTCGGTTACGTGTTCCACGCGGACATTTCCGAGAACTTCCTGGCGTTCGTGATCGGACACGGATCGCTGGAGTTGATCGCGATCCCGATCGCCGGCGCCGCGGGGCTGAAGCTCGCGCAGGGCCTGATCGCGCCGGGTCGCATGACGCGCTCGCACGCCCTGCGCGTGCGCGCGATCGAGGGCGTGCGCCTACTCGCCGGTGCGGGGACGATGACCTTCCTCGCGGCCTTCATCGAGGGCTTCTGGTCGGCGTCGCCCGCGCCGCACGCGGTCAAGTACGTGGTCGGCACGCTGGGGTGGATCGTCGTGATCGCCTTCCTCGCGCTCGGAGGTCGGCGTGCAGCTCGCTGACCTGCAACTCGAGCTGCGCCCGCGTCACGCGTGGGAAGCGGTCGACCTGGGGCAGTCGATGTACCGCCGCTGGTGGTGGCCGCTGCAGAGCGCGTGGTTCCTGACCTTCCTGCCCCTGGCCGTCGGCCTAGGCATCGCGTTCCGCGATCGACCGGTGTTCGCGCTCGCGATCCTGTGGTGGCTCCTGCCGTTCGTGGAGCGCGCACCGCTCTTCGTGCTGGGGCGGCGCGCGTTCGGCGAGTCGGTGAGGCCGGTCGAGCTGCTCCGCGAACTGCCCCGACTGCTGCGGCGGCGCGCGCTGTGGCGCCTCACCGTCGCGCGACTCTCGCCGTGGCGCGGCTTCGCGGCGCCCATCGCCGTGCTCGAACGCACGGGCGGTGCCGCTGCGCGCAAGCGCGCCTCGGTGTTGATGAGCGGTGGTCGCGAAGGCTCCGTCGCGATGACGGTCAGCGGCGTGGCGTGGAGCTTCGTGCTCGGCATCTCCTTCGCGCTCTACAACTTCGTCGGGATGTTCCTGCCCGAGTTCGTGGCGGGCCGGTTCGCCGACGCGATCCTGCTGTGGATCGAGGGCGAACCGACGCAGTGGCCTGGGCTCGTGCTCTACGCCTTCGTGTGCGTGGCCATGAGCGTCGTCGGGCCCCTGTTCGTGGCCGTCAACTTCTCGCTCTACCTCAACCGGCGCATCTTCCTCGAGGGCTGGGACGTGGAGGTCGCGTTCCGCTCGCTGGCCGCGCGTCTGTCGAGCGCCGGCCGGACGGGAGCCGTCCTCCTCGCGTGCGTCGTCCTGGTCGGCGGCGGCGCGGCGCCCGTCCATGCGGCGCCCGTCCATGCGGCGCCCGTCCATGCCGTGACGCCGAGCGCGCCGACGGCCGAGGTCGTCGTGCTCGCGCAGGACGAGGCGCCCGCGCCGGCGGCGTCCGACGCGCCGCGCGAGACGGTCGACCGCGTGCTCGCGCACGAGGACTTCGACACGACGGTGACCCGCCGCGTGCCCGCGAACCGCGATCGCGGCGAGCTCTCCGATGGAGAGGTGAGCGGCTTCCTGCGGCTCCTCGGCAACGTCATGACCGTCGTCTTCGTCGGCGCCGCGATCGGCGGTCTTTTGTACCTGATCTACCTGGCGGCGAAGTACGCCGAGGCGCGTCGCGGCGGTGGCGACGGTTCGGAGCGCGCGCCGCGACCGGTCGAGGTCGCCGGCCTCGACGTGCGCCCCGAGTCGCTGCCCGACGACCCCGCGTCCACCGCGCTCGCGCTGTGGCGCCGCGGCGAAGCGCGCGAGGCCCTCGGCCTGCTCTACCGCGCGGCGATCGCGCGCATCGTCGACCGCTTCGAGGTTCCGATCGTCGACGGCGACACCGAAGGCCTGTGCCTGTTCCGCGTGCGCACCGCGCGCGTCCCCGACGTGGAGACCTTCGGCGAGCTGACCGCGACCTGGCAGGGCTGCGCGTACGGCGAGCGCGTGCCCGACGACGCCGGCTTCGACGGACTCGTGCGCCGCTGGCGCGCGGCGTACGGCGCGGCGACCGTCGCGGCGGGCGCGCAGGAGGCGGGACGATGAGCTGCGCTTCACGCGCCGCCAGCCGCTTCGCCGCGCTCGCGCTCGCGGCGGCCCTGCTCACGGGCTGCGGGGAGACGCGGGAGGTGGAGGTCGATGTCGGCTTCCGCGGCGTCGCGCGCGCCAATCCGTTCCTCGCCGCCGAACGCACCCTCGAGGAGTGGGGCCGCGAGGCGCGCGGACCGCGTTCGTTCGAAGCGCCGGGCGACGAAGTGGCGCTCGTCCTCGCGAGCGCCGACGCGGTCGCGGCCGACCTGCCGGTGACCGCGGCGACGCGCGCGTGGGTGCGCGACGGCGGTCACCTCGTGCTCACGCTGTTCGGCGCCGAGAGCCCGAGCTTCCCGGCCTTCGCCGAGCTCGAACGGCACGCGTTGCTCGACCCGCTCGGCGTCTCCTTGTCCGACCGGCCCGAGACGGCCGAGGACTCCTTGGCGGCGCAGCACACCGACTGGGACGTGATCCTCGCGAGCGTCGAGGGCGACGGTGTCTTCGCCGGCCTGGGCACGCGGTTCGCGCGCACCGGCCACCTCGAGCTGGCGCGGCGCCCGCCGGTCGAACCCGACGGCGAGCTGTGGCGCATGACCGAGGACGACCTGTTCGGTGCGACCTTCCCGCTCGGGGAGGGCCGCTTGACCGTGGTCGCCAACGGGTCGTTCGCGTCGAACCACGGCCTCGACGAGGGCGACAACCCCGGTCTGTTGTGGCGGCTGCACGAGCTGTCGCGACCGGGCGAGGCGTGGCTCGTGATGGGTGGTGAGCGCACGCTCCTCAGCCTGCTCTGGGAGCGCGCCGCGCACTTCGTCCTGGCCGGCGTCGTGCTCGTGGTCGCGTGGCTGTGGCGCTCGACCCGACGCTTCGGTCCGCCCGTCACGCCGCTCGGTCGCGAGCGGCACGCCTTCGGCGATCACGTGATCGCGTCCGGCCGCTTCCTGTGGCGCCGCGTCGGCGCCGAAGCGATCGTCGAGCCGCTGCGGCGCCGCGTGCTGCGCGCGGCCGAGCGCTCGACCATCGACACGACCGCGGAGGAGCGTCTCGTGGAGACCCTCCGCGAACGCTCGGGCCTCGAACGAGCGCGCATCCGCGCCGCGCTGTTCGACGCCGTCCCCGACGATTCCGACTCGATGGTCGCGGTGGTCCGCGACCTCCACACGCTCGAACGAGCCCATGACTGAAGTCGACCCGCCCGTGCCGCCCCCCGGCGACCCCCTCTCCCCCGAACCGACCCCGCGACCGACGGGAGGCGACGACCTCGTGCGCGCGGCCGACCTGTGCCGCGAGATGCGCACGCAAGTGGCCCGCGCGTTCGTCGGACAGGACCTCGTCGTCGAGCAATCGCTCGTCGCGCTGCTCGCCGGCGGCCACGTGCTGCTCGAGGGCGTGCCCGGCCTGGGCAAGACGCTGCTCGTGCTCGCGCTCGCCAAGACCTTCGGCGGCGAGTTCGCGCGCGTGCAGTTCACGCCCGACCTCATGCCGTCGGACGTGGTCGGCCACGCGATGTACGACCTCGAGTCGGGCTCGTTCCGGATCCGACGCGGCCCCGCGTTCACGAACCTGTTGCTCGCCGACGAGGTCAACCGCGCGCCGGCCAAGACGCAGTCCGCGCTGCTCGAGGTCATGCAGGAGCGGCAGATCACGATCGAGGGCGAGTCGGAGGTGCTGCCGCCGCCGTTCATGGCCTTCGCGACGCAGAACCCGATCGAGCAGGAGGGCACCTACCCGCTGCCCGAGGCGCAGCTCGACCGCTTCCTGTTCAAGCTGACGATCGACTACCCGGACCTGTCGACCGAGACCGACATCGTCAGCCACGTGACGCGCGGGCGCGCGGCCGTCGGCTTCGACCTCGACGCCGTCGAGCAGGTTGCCAACTGCGCCGACGTGGTCGCGGCGCAGCGCGCGGCCTCGCAGGTGCGCGTGGAGGACGCGGTGCTGCGCTACGCGGTCAAGCTCGCGCGGGCCACGCGCGAGTCCCAGGCGATCTCGATCGGCGCCGGTCCGCGCGGCGCGATCTCGATGGTCGCGGCCGCGCGCGCGCAGGCGCTGATCGCGGGCCGCGACTTCACGACGCCCGACGACGTGCTCGGTGTCGCGCTGCCGGCGCTGCGCCACCGCGTCGCGCTCGCGCCCGAGATGCAGATCGAAGGGCGCGAGCCCGACGAGGTGCTCGCCGCGGTGTTCGCCCAGGTGGAGGCGCCGCGCGTTTGAAGCCCTCGCGGCGCACGCTCGGGGTCCTCGCCCTGCTCGCGCTCAGCGCGCTCGTCGTCGCCTTCTTCCCGGCGACCGAGCTCGTCTGGGTCGTCGTCGCGCTCGGCTTCCTCGTCGCGCTCGTCGGCGACGCGGTCGCCGGCGGCTGGCGCGCACCGCTCGAGTTCGAGCGCGTGGAGCTCGAGGCGCTCCCGCTCGACGCCTGGACCGAGATCACCGTCGACCTGAGCAACCCGAACGACGGGGCGGTCACCGTCGAGCTGTTCGACGGCGTGCCGGGGACGATGGAGACCGAGGACCTGCCGCGCCCGGTGACGCTGGCCGCCGCGTCGCGCGCGCGCATCGTCTACCGCGTACGGCCGCAGCGGCGCGGTCGCGCCATCTTCGAGCCCGCGCACCTGTTGCGACGCTCGCGACTCGGCCTGTGGACGCTCGTGCAGCGCGCGGGCGACGCGCAGGAGGTGCTCGTCCTGCCCAACTTCCGCCCGATCGTGCGCTACGCGCTGCTCGCGGTCGCGAACCGCCTCGAGCAGATGGGCATCCGCAAGAAGCCGCGGCGCGGGATGGGCAAGAGCTTCCACCAGCTGCGCGAGTACCGCGAGGGCGATCTGTTGCAGCAGATCGACTGGAAGGCCACCGCGCGCCGGCACGAGCTCATCAGCCGCGAGTACCAGGAGGAGCGCGACCAGCAGGTCGTGTTCCTGCTCGACTGCGGACAGCGCATGCGTTCGGTCGACGGCGCGACCTCGCACTTCGACCACTGCTTGAACGCGGTGCTGCTGCTCAGCTACGTGGCGCTGCGCCAGGGCGACTCGGTCGCGCTCATGACCTTCGCGGGCGAGGAGCGCTGGCTCCCGCCGGTGAAGGGCGCGCACGGCGTGCAGCGCGTGCTCGACACGATCTTCGACCTGGAGGCGACCGACGCGCCCTCGGACTACTCGGAGGCCGCGCGCCGCGTGCTCACCCTGCAGCGCAAGCGTTCGCTCGTCGTCTGGCTCACCAACCTGCGCGGCGAGGACGCCTCCGAGGTCCTGCCGGCGGTCGCGACGCTGCGCCAGCGCCACGTGTCGCTCGTCGCGAGCCTGCGCGAGGCGCGCGTCGACGCCTTCCTCGAGGAGGAGCCGCGCGGGTTCGAGGACGCGATCACGGCCGGCGCCGCCGCGGCCTACTGCGAGGAGCGCGAGGGCGTGGTCGCCGCCCTGCGTTCGGCGGGCGCCCGCGCGCTCGACCTGCGCGCGCCCGAGCTGCCGGTGGCGCTCGCGAACGAGTACCTCGACGTGAAGAGCAGCGGCGTGCTGTGACGTCGTTGCTCGCGTCTTCGCAGTACGGTGCCAGGCACGCTGCTGCAACTGGAGGCGTCCGCGCTGGGCGCGGACGCCTCCAGTTGCAGCAGCGTGCCTGGCACCGTACTGCGAAGGCCACCCGAACCCACACCGACCGATGAAGTACCTCCCGCGTCTCTTCGCCGCCTGCCTCGCGGCTCTGGCCCTGCTTCCGGTGCAGGACACCGCGCCGCCGTCCGGCGCCCTCGCGCTCGAAGCCGTCGAGCCGGTCGTCGTGTTCCTCGTGCGGCACGCCGAGAAGGGCGCGGACGATCCGCGCGACCCCGGACTCACCGACGCGGGTCGCGCGCGGGCCGCCGAGCTGGCGCGCGTGCTCGGCGACGCGGGCGTGACGCACCTGTTCGCGACCGAGTACCGCCGCACGCAGGAGACGCTCCTCCCGCTCGCCGAGGCCGTGGGCGTCGAGGTGGAGGTCGTCGGCGCGCGCGCGTTCGACGCGCAGATGGAGCGCCTGCTCGCGCTCGAGCCCGGCTCGATCGCCGTCGTCGCGGGACATTCGAACACCGTGCCCGCGCTGACGCGTCAGCTCTCGCGCGCCGAGCGCACCGCGGCAGGTCGCGACCTCGCCGAACACCTGGAAGAGGACGAGTACGACGCGCTGTTCCAGGTCGTGCTGCCGCCGCCGGGGCGTCGGACCGGCGAGGCGGCCGCGCTGCCGAAGCTCCTCGAACTGCGCTACGGCGCGATCGAGCGCTGACGCGGCTCGCGCGCCTCGTATCCGATCCGATACGCGGCGTGCGTTCGCGGTCGCGCGGAGTGACGGCGGGGGTGCCCGGGCGGGGCGTCGCGCGCGCGGAACGGCTCGTGCAAGGGCTCGCGTAGACTCGCTCCCGATGTCCGACGCTCCCGCACCGCCGCCGCCGCGCCGCCGCTCGCGCCTCGTCGTCAAGGTCGCGCTCGCCTTCCTCGCGGTGGGGGTGACGCCGATCGTGGCGCTGGGCGTCGCGACGGACGCGCGCCTGTCCGCGCAGATCGAGGACGACGCGCGCGCGCGGCACACCGAGGTCGCGGACGAAGCGCGGCGCCTCGTGGCGGTCTGGATCCGCGGCGTGCAGTCGGGGCTCGACGAGCTCGTGATCGCGGTCGAACGCGAGGCGCGCAGCGGGCGGGGCCGCGGCGAGCCCGACGACGAGCTCGTGAGCCAGGTGCAGCGCGCCGTTCCGAGCGCCTGGTCGTCGAACACGGGCGTCCAGAACTTCCAGGTGTATTCGAACGACGCGGCGGACGACGAGACGAAGCTCGAGGGCGCCGTCGACCTGCAGTCGAACCGCGTCGACGTGGACGCCGAGCAGGCGCGCTGGCGCAGCAACTCGCGCCTCGTCCAGGACCCGATCGAGATGTCGTGCGGGTTCGTCGGGGACGAGCTCGTGCTCAACGACGGCGCGCTCGTGCTGCCGATGTCGGTGCCGATCCGGACCGCGGACGACGTCGGGCGCGGCGCCGACGCCCCGGCCGGTGCGCAGGCCGGTGCGCAGGCCGCGCTGGTGGGCGACGTGGAGACGGAGGAGATCGTGGGGCTCCTGCGCGCGCTCGCGGGCGAGCGCTACGGCCTGCGCGTGAGCGACGCCGCGGGCGTGGCGCTCGTGGACACGTTCCCCGCGGGCTGGTCGGCCGACGAGTGGCTCGTCACGACCGACACCGCGGCGGCGGCAGGTGCGGCGGCAGGTGCGGCGGCAGGCGCGACGGGAAGCGCGACGGACGGTGACGACTCGTCCGCCCCGGCCTCGACCGGTGCGGTGAGCGCGCGCTGGTCGATCGCGGTCGGTCGTCCGGCGGCCGTCCTCGCCGAACCGCTCGAACGCCTGCGGCGGCGGACCGTGCTCGTCACGGCGCTCGCGATCGTCGCCGCGCTCGGACTGTCGATGCTCCTGTCGGTGCGCATCACGCGCCCGATCGCCGTGCTCGAGTCGCGCGCGCGCGCGCTGTCCGAGGGCGACCTGTCGGCGCGCACGGGCCTCGCGCGCGACGACGAGATCGGGCGGCTGAGCGCCGCGTTCGACACGATGGCGGCGTCGCTCGAACAGCTCGACTCGGCGCGCAGCGCGTTCGTGTCGAGCGTGAGCCACGAACTGCGCACGCCGCTCACCTCGCTGCGCCTCGGCGTCGCGAACCTCGTCGACGGCGTCCACGGCGAGCTGGAGAGCGGTCAGCGCCGCGCGCTCGAGCGAGTGGCGCGCGAGGTCGGCGGCCTGGAGGCGACGGTCGAGGACCTGCTCGCACTGACGCGGCTCGAAGCCGGCGCCGACGAAGCGCGACTCGCCGAGGTCGACCTCGCGCTCGTCGCCGGCCAGGTGCGCGACTCGATGCAGCGCGAGTGCGAGCGCCGCGGCGTCGCGATCGAGGTGACCGGCGCGGGCTCGGCGACGAGCGACGCGCGCCTGCTCGCCCGCGCGCTCGTGAACCTCGTCCACAACGCGGTCAAGCACACGCCGAAGGGCGGCCGCGTCACGGTCGCCGTCGCGCGCGGGCGCATCGACGTGCTCGACGAAGGGCCGGGCTGGCCGGCGAGCTTCGCGGACCCGCACGACGCGGCGGCGGCCTTCGTGCGCGACGCGGCGTCCGAAGGGCACGGGTTGGGCCTGTCGATCGCCGAGCGCATCGGGCGCGCGGTCGGCGCGCGGCTCGAGCTCGGCGTGCGCGACGACGGCCGCGCGAGCGGCGCGCGAGCGAGCCTCGTGTTCGATCCGGAGGCGCACGGATGAAGGCGCGCTTGCTCATCGCCGACGACGACGAGTCGATCCGCGAGGCGCTCGTCGAGCGCTTCGGTGCGCGCGGCTACGCGGTGCGCGCGGTGGGGGACGGCGGCGCGGCGCTCGAGGCGCTGCGCGGCGGCGTCGACGCGGCGCTGCTCGACCTGCGGATGCCGGTGATGGACGGCCAGACGGTGCTCGAGCGCGCGCACGAGGAGGGCGTGGGTGCGGCGATCGTCGTCGTCACCGCGCACGGCGACGTGGACGCGGCCGTCGCCGCGATGCGCGCGGGCGCCTACGACTTCGTCACCAAGCCGTTCGACGCGCGGCGGCTCGAGGCAACGGTCGCGCGCGCGGCCGAGCGCAGCCGGCTCGCGCGCCGCGCCGCGAGCGCCGACGCCGGCGAGCGCCACGAGGCGCGCTGGGCCGACCCGGCGATGGCGCGCGTCATGGAGACGGCGACGCGCGCGGCGGCGACGAACTCGACCGTGCTCCTGCTCGGCGAGAGCGGCGTCGGCAAGGAGGTCGTCGCGCGCGCGATCCACGCCGCGAGCGAGCGCGCGAACGAGCCGTTCGTCGCGGTCAACTGCGCGGCGCTGACCGAGAGCCTGCTCGAGTCCGAACTGTTCGGGCACGAGAAGGGCGCGTTCACCGGCGCGGACGCGCGGCGCATCGGTCGCCTCGAAGCGGCGCACGGCGGCACGCTGTTCCTCGACGAGATCGGCGACACCTCGCCGGCGCTGCAGAGCAAGCTGTTGCGCGTGCTCCAGGAACGGCGCTTCGAGCGCGTCGGCGGCTCGCAGCCGATCGAGGTCGACCTGCGGCTCGTCGCCGCCACGAACCGCGATCTGCGCGCCGCGGTGAAGGCCGGCGACTTCCGCGAGGACCTCTACTACCGCCTCGCCGTCGTCGACATCGAGATCCTGCCGCTGCGCGAGCGCCGGCCGATACGGCGCTGCTCGCCGAGGCGTTCACGGCGTCGCTCGCGCGCGAGATGAAGCGCGCGACGCCGCGACTGAGCGACGCTGCGCTCGCCGCGCTGCGCGCGCACCCGTGGCCGGGCAACGTGCGCGAGCTCAAGAACGCGATCGAGCGCGCGCTCGTGCTGTGCGACGGCGACGAGGTCGTGCTCGAGGACCTGCCGCCCGAGGTGCAGCGCGGCGGCGACGGACCGGCGGGCGACGGCTACCACGATCGCGTCGATCGCTATCGCGCGCAGGTGCTGAAGGAGGCCCTCGACGCGACGGGCGGGCACCGCACGCGCGCGGCCGAGTCGCTCGGGCTGCAGCGCACCTACTTCGCGCGGTTGATCAAGAAGTACGGCGTCGGCGGCGCGTCGAGCGAGTAGCGGTTCGGTCGCGCGACGGATCCGATCGGATACGCCGCCGCGGTCGCGCGGGCCGGTGGGTGGCGCGCGAGGGGTACCAGCGCGCGACGACGGGCGTCGGGCTGCTCGGCACGGCTGTTGAGGAGGAGCGCGTGCCCGGTCCCCGAACCACGCACCCGACACACGCACCATGTCACTGCTCATCGCACTCGCGGCCACGCTCTTCGCCGCACCCCAGGAAACTGCATCCCCGGCAACCGCGCCCCGTCGACCCGCACCCGCACCGATCGTCGACCCGCTGCTCGGCGCGCCGAACGAGACCGCGCTGCACCGCACGCACCAGACGCTCGCACCGAGCCTGGGCAACGCGCCGCTCGGCGCGAACGACGGGCGTCCGCTGCTGTCGCCGGCGCCGCCGCAGGGCGCGCTCGTCGATCCGCGCGGCGTGCGGATCGTTGGCGTCGACGCGGACGTGGTCGTGACCGAGTGGGTCGCGCGCACCGAGCTCGTGTTCGAGCTCTCCAACCCGCTCTCGGTCGACGTGCCGGTCGACTTCGTCGTGCCGCTGCCCGAGGGCGCCGCGGTGAGCGAGATCGCGTACACGGGCGACGCCGCCGAACCGGCCACCAAGATCCTGCCGGCGGCCCAGGCGCGCCTGCGCTACGACGCGCTCGTCCGGCACGCGATCGACCCGGCGCTGCTCGAGTTCGTCGGGTGGAACGCGGTGCGTACGAGCGTGTTCCCGGTCCCGCCGGGCGAGGGCTTCAAGGTCAGGCTCGTCTACGAACACACGCTCGAACGCGACTCGACCGGCGCGCTGCGCTACGTGATCCCGCGCTCGACGCTGCTCGACCGCGCGGTCGAGCTCGACGTGACGGTCGACGTACGCAGCTGGCACTGGCAGAGCGGACTCGATGCGTTCAGCCCGACGCACGGCCTTTCCATCGCGCCCGGGCCGATGTCCTCGGTCCCGAACCGCATCGTCACGCTCGCACCGGGCATGCAGGCGCAGCCGGGCAGTTTCGAGCTGTTCTTCCGG
>Ga0180435_10003501_pt1 | contig 15685 bp, 14 predicted proteins | sample SS_ome_3_FD_132467 | JGI IMG/M metagenome (GOLD analysis project Ga0180435, IMG submission 132467) | Hypersaline lake sediment archaeal communities from the Salton Sea, California, USA - SS_3_S_1 metaG | ecosystem: Environmental > Aquatic > Non-marine Saline and Alkaline > Hypersaline >... | reverse complement strand
TGGGCAGAGAAAAACTCGACAATCTGATTTTTGTGGTGAACTGCAATCTGCAACGCCTGGATGGCCCGGTGCGGGGTAACGGCAAAATAATTCAGGAACTTGAAGGTTATTTTCGTGGTGCGGGCTGGAATGTCATCAAAGTTGTCTGGGGCCGCCTGTGGGATCCGCTTTTTGCGAAGGACGAGCAGGGGTTGCTGCAGCAACGTATGGATGAAACCGTTGACGGCGAGTATCAGAATTACAAGGCTAAAGGGGGCGGTTATGTCCGGGATAAGTTGTTCGGGCAGGACGCTGAACTGCTCAAAATGGTGGAGAACATGTCAGATGATGACATCTATCGGCTGAACCGCGGTGGCCACGATCCTTATAAAGTATATGCGGCCTATCACGCGGCTACCCGACACACGGGCCAGCCGACCGTCATTCTTGCCAAAACCATCAAAGGGTACGGTATGGGTGATGCGGGTGAATCGGAAAACGATACCCACCAGGTTAAGAAGCTTAATCAGGATGAGCTGAAGAAGTTTCGCGACCGTTTTGATGTACCGCTCTCTGATAAAGAGCTGGAAGATATTCCCTATTTCAGACCGGCTGATGACTCGCCGGAGATGGTTTACTTCAGGAAGAAGCGCGAAGCTCTGGGTGGTGCCATTCCCCAGCGCATCAAAGATCCAACCAAGCTGGAGATTCCAGAGCTGTCTGCATTTGAATCGCAGCTCAAAGGCAGTGGCGAACGTACCATCAGTACAACCATGGCCTTTGTACGGATTCTTGCCACGCTGGTGCGTGATAAACAGGTAGGGAAACGGGTTGTGCCGATTGTGCCCGATGAAGCACGTACGTTTGGTATGGAAGGTATGTTTCGTCAGTTGGGTATTTACTCATCTGTTGGCCAGCTTTACGAACCCGAAGACGCGGATGAACTCAGCTCCTATGTAGAGTCCAAAGATGGCCAGGTTATGGAGGAAGGCATCAATGAAGCAGGTGCATTTGCGGCCTGGTTGTCTGCTGCAACTTCATACAGCAATCATCAGTACACCCTGATTCCTTTTTACATTTACTACTCCATGTTCGGTTTTCAAAGAATAGGCGATCTGGCCTGGGCGGCCGGTGACCTGCAGGCTCGCGGGTTCCTGTTGGGCGGCACTGCAGGGCGCACCACCCTCAATGGTGAGGGTTTGCAGCATCAGGATGGACACAGCCATCTGCTGGCGTCAACAGTGCCTAACTGCATCAGTTATGACCCCTGCTACAGTTATGAACTCGCGGTTATTATTCATGAAGGCCTGCGGCGCATGTATGTGGAGCAAGAGCCTGTTTACTATTACGTAACGGTAATGAATGAAAACTACCAGCACCCGGCGATGCCGGAAGGTGTCGAAGAGGGCATTCTGAAAGGCATGTATCTGTTGCGTACTCTGGGTGAAGACTCTGCCAAGAAAGTGAGGTTGTTGGGCAGCGGTACAATTCTTCGCGAAGTGGAAGCCGCAGCCCAAACCCTGCATGAGGAATATGGCGTCACTGTTGAGGTCTGGAGTGTAACCAGCTTTACTGAGCTTGCACGTGAAGCGCAGGATGTAGCCCGCTACAACCTTCTGCACCCCGAAGAAGACCAACAGATATCTTACGTTGCCCAATGTCTGCCTGGCGATGCGCCGGTAGTGGCATCAACGGATTATATGAAAGCTCTGCCAGAGCAGATTCGCGGCAGTATTGCAGCCCCTTTTCATGTGCTGGGCACTGACGGTTATGGCCGCAGTGATACCCGCGAACAGTTACGCCACTTTTTTGAGGTGGATCGTAAATTTGTTACCCTTGCGGCGCTCGCCAAGCTCGCAGAAAAGCAGGTGGTCTCTACAAAAGACGTCAAACAAGCGCGTGAACAGCTTGGCATAGACGTCGCCAAATCCAATCCGCGCCTGAGTTAGGAAACACCATGGATGTAACGATTCCCAATCTGGGTGATATCGACGAAGTAGAAGTGATAGAGATCTGTGCGGCTGTTGGCGACGTCCTGGCTGAAAACGACACCATTGTGGTCATTGAGTCAGACAAAGCGTCCATGGACATTCCTTCGCCAGCTGCGGGCACACTTAAATCTCTGCAGGTTGAAGTGGGCGAGCGCATCACGGAAGGGCATGTGATCGCGACGATTGAAGCTGATGAATCCAGCGATGACAAAGATGAGTCTGAAGCAGCAGAAGAAAAAGACGCTGAACCCCATCGCCAGGAAGCCTCCGAACCGATCAAGTCTTCACTATCTTCCACAGAAGACAAATCTGAGTCAGCACAAAGCTCTCAGGAAATTGAGGTGCTGGTACCCGACATTGGAGATGCATCCGGCGTTGTGGTTATTGAAATTGCGGTGCAGGAAGGTGATGTCATCGAAGTGAATGACCTGCTTGTGGTGCTCGAGTCAGACAAGGCGTCGATGGAAATTACCGCCGAACATGCAGGCACTGTTTTGGAAGTGGCCGTCAGTGTTGATGAAGAAGTTTCCGAAGGGTCTTTGCTTGCGCGTCTGCGCACCGATGGCGCGGGCAAAAAGAGCGACGCTCAGTCATCCGAAAAAGCAGCTGAAGAACCAGCAGAAAAGGCGCCGCCGGCAACCGCTGGTGATGCCAAGCCGCAGAGCAGATCAGATTCTACAGGTGATGCACAACCCGACGACGACGGCAGGGGTCAGGACGCCGCCAGTGCCAAAGTGTATGCAGGTCCCGCCACACGTCGACTGGCGCGGGAACTGGGTGTAGATCTGAGCGAAATCAAAGGCACAGGTAGCCGCAATCGAATCACAAAAGATGATGTAAAAGATTTTGTGAAACAGCAGATGGTGGCAGGCCGTTCAGGTGGTACCGCTGGCGGTGGCCTGCCGCAAGTGGCGCAGATTGACTTCGCTAAATTCGGGCCGGTAGAGATGGTTCCGCTGACGCGGATCCAGCGACGAGGGGCAGACAATCTGCACCGCAGTTGGGTGAATCTTCCCCATGTCACTCAGCATGACGAAACAGACATCACGGATCTGGAAGATTTCCGCCAGTCTTTAAAACAGGAAGCCGAACGCAAGGGTATTAAAATCACGCCACTGGCTTTTATTGTCAAAGCCTGTTGTCATGCTTTGCGTGAGTACCCGAATTTCAACGCGTCTCTGCATGCAGACGGACAGCAGCTGGTGCGTAAGCAATACATCAATATCGGTATGGCCGTGGATACCCCCGAGGGCCTGGTGGTGCCCGTGATCAAAGCAGCAGACGAGAAATCGATCTGGCAGCTTTCCGCTGAAATTGCAGACTTATCAGATAAGGCGCGAGACAAAAAACTGGCGATGGATGATCTGCAGGGCGGCACCTTCAGTGTCTCCAGCCTCGGCGCCCTTGGCGGTACCGGTTTTACACCCATTGTTAACGCCCCGGAAGTGGCGATTCTCGGCGTGTCCAAGCTGCAGACGAAACCCCTGTGGAATGGGGAGGCTTTTGTGCCGCGTAAAGTATTACCGTTATCTTTGTCTTATGACCATAGAGTTATAAATGGTGCTGATGGCGGACGTTTTATGAATTACCTTGTGAGTTCGCTTGCCGACATCCGGCGATTAGCACTCTAGGTTCCTGCTGCAGGGCCACGCCACTGGGTTTCATCGGTAATGGTCAGGCTGCGGGCGAGGACAAAGAAGTAGTCGCTGAGACGGTTCAGGTAGCGTGCGGCGTCGCTATAGCTGGCTGGAGCGTCCTGGGTATTTTCAACCACTTCCCAGAGCAGAGTTTCGGCACGCCTGCAAACGGCCCGGCACACGTGTGCTTGTGCTGCCGCCGGCCCGCCACCGGGTATAACAAATTCAGTGAGTGGTGGCAGATCTTCATTCAGCGTATCCGTTGCTGTTTCCAGTAACTCGGTTGTCGCCGCGGCGTAGTCACCTTCCATGGCAAAAACCGCACCCAGATCAAACAAGGCCTGTTGTATTGCAGCCAGAGTTTCCTGCGGTTGGTCATGGGCAAGCGCACGTAACACGCCGATATAACTGTTGAGTTCATCAATGCCACCCATTGCTTTTACGATGGGGTGATGCTTCTTTAAGCCCCGCCCGGTTGCCAGGCGTGTCTTGCCTTTGTCACCCGCACGGGTGGTCACTTTGTTGATCCGCTGTTTCTCAGCCACTGCTGGTTTCCAGATGTGGTGAAGGGTCATAGGGTCGCACGTTGATGATGCCTGTTTCAAAAGAACGGGTGAGACCGCGATATGCAAATTCCATCAATTCGCGTCCGCGTGGGTGGCCTGTGCTTGCGTCTGCGGCGGTGATGCTGACACCGACAACCACCGGTATATAGCCTTCGGAGGTTTTGAATGAGTGCATGTACAGACTGTCGAAGATGCGTCTGAAGCTTTGTGACGTGCAGTTTTGAAGATTGTCCTGCAGTGTAGTCACGGCAAAAATATTGGGCTCCGGACGAGTGACAATGTCCAGTGGCCGCACAAGTTGACGGATTTTTGCACTGATGCCGGAGACCAGTTCATCGATGCTGCCCGGTTCAAACTGATTTTTAATCACAGCCAGGTTGTTGACGCCAACCAGCAGCAGGCAAGCTGCTCCGCCTCGGGTTTCGGATTCCTGCAGGGTTGCATCCAGGCGCTCCATGGTGAATTTCAGATTACCCAGGCCGGTCACCGGGTCAACCAGGTCGGTGGTCTGCAGCTCTTTGACTTTACGACTTAACAGTTTGTTGGACTTCATCAATTCGTTCTGACGTGTTGTGATGCGATCCGCAGCAACAACCCTGGGTAACAGCTGGGTGCGCAGATGAGCTTTATTCATGAAGTCGTCTACACCAGCGGCAAATGCTTTTTCCAATGCTTCGTAGTCATCCCGAGCGGTCATCAGCATCACATAGCTGAAATGATCCTGGCTTTCGTCGAGCTTTTTGATGCGTCGGGCAAGTTCAACGCCATCCATTGCCGGCATCAGCCAGTCAGCGATGATGATCTGCGCGGGCCGTTTCTCTATCGAACGCAGGGCCTCCAATGGGTTGTTGGTGAATCGCACGTTACTGAAACCACCGGTCCGCAACACCTTTGCGATGATCGCGCTGGAGAATTTGGCGTCGTCTATGACTAAGATTGGAATGTCGGAATCTGACATGTATCGTGGGCTGCGTTTTGTGCTGCGGATCAATCTTGATATGCGACCAAGGGCCTGATGTCAAGGAACCATTAATCGTTATTAAATTTACAGGGAGAAGAACCCATGCCATCGTTCGATATTGTTTCTGAAGTAGATATGCATGAAATCAAAAATGCTATTGATCAGGCTCTACGCGAGGTGGGTACGCGATTCGACTTGAAAGGTGTTGATGCAAGCATCGAACTCAGCGACGGCACCATTCTGATCAGTGCGCCGGAAGAATTTCAGATTAATCAGATCGAAAGTATCGTGCGTGACAAATTAACCAGCCGTAAAGTGGACACCCGTGCATTGGAGCCCGGCGAGGTTGAAGGTGCTGGAAAGGTGAAACGCAAATCCTATCAGCTGCGTCAGGGCATTGATCGAGACACTGCAAAAACCATTACCAAAATGACCAAAGATTCCAAGCTCAAAGTGCAGGCGCAGATCAATGGCGACAAACTGCGGGTGCAGGGTAAAAAACGTGATGAACTGCAGCAGCTGATGGCGTTGTTACGTGAAGCAGACCTCGATACACCTTTGCAGTTTGACAACTTCCGTGACTGAAGTGGATCAACTTGTCTGAAGCGCAGATAGTTGAGGATCCTGTTGATCGCTCCTGGCGTACGGCACTGCTTGCCTTCAAAAACCCCCGGGTCATCACGATGCTGTTTCTTGGCCTCGCCGCCGGTATGCCGCTGCTGCTTATTTTTTCGTCGCTGTCTTTGTGGTTGCGTGAAGCTGGGGTAGATCGGGCAACTGTCACCTTCTTCAGCTGGGCTGCCCTGGGCTACTCGTTTAAGTTTGTCTGGGCGCCGCTGGTGGATCGATTGCCGTTGCCGTTCCTGACGCGTGTGCTGGGTCGACGGCGTGGCTGGATGTTGTTGTCGCAGCTGATGATCATCAGCGCCATTATCTGGATGGCGTCGACCGACCCGGGCGCAAGCGATGCAGCGTTGACGCGGATTGCACTGGCGGCGGTACTGCTTGGTTTCTCCTCAGCCACCCAGGACATAGTGATAGACGCTTTTCGTATCGAATCAGCGCAGCCCTCACTGCAGGCGATGATGTCATCAACCTATATCGCCGGATACCGCGTAGGGATGTTGTTGGCAGGTGCCGGTGCTTTGTACCTCGCCTCGTATTTTGGTTCGGAACTGGGGCAGTACAGTTATGCAGCGTGGCGGATGACGTATCTGATCATGGGCGCCTGTATGCTGGTTGGCGTAGCAACCACGCTCATCATCAGCGAGCCTGAAGTTAATCGGACTGCAGAACTCCAGCATTCTACGGCGGACTACGCTGGGTTTGTGCTGATGTTCATGCTGGCCATCAGCGGCTTTGCCTTAAGTTTTGTGTTTTTGGGCCAGCTTTTTGATGTTTACCTCAGCGAGACTTCACCGCTGCAGGCCTTTGCGCTTGAGGTAGGCCGTATGCTGGCTTCGCTTGCTCTTGCGGTGTGTATCGGCCTGTTGCTCAGTGCTACCAGATGGGTTAACCGCGAGATGGTGCTCGACACCTACGTTGCTCCGGTGGGAGAGTTTTTCAGTCGATATGGCTTAAAACTGTCGCTGCTTATTCTGGCCCTGGTTGGGTTGTACAGAATCTCTGACATCGTGCTGGGTGTGATCTCAAATGTTTTCTATCAGGATCTGCTGTTCAGCAAAAACGAGATCGCTACGGTGGTCAAAACTTTTGGCCTGTTCATGACCATTCTGGGTGGTTTTATGGGCGGTCTATTGTCGGTGCGTTATGGCGTCATGCGCATTCTCTTTCTGGGTGCGCTGCTGACTGTGGTGACCAACCTGTTTTTTATTCTGCTTGCGGTGGTGGGCAAAAATGAGCTGCTGCTGTATGCGGTGATCTCTGCTGACAACTTAACCGCTGGTCTTGCCAGCGCTGCCTTTATAGCCTTTCTATCAGCACTCACAAACGTGCGCTTTACCGCAGTGCAATATGCCATCTTCAGCTCTCTGATGACGCTGATTCCGAAACTGGTGGGTGGGTATTCTGGAACCGTGGTAGACAGTTTTGGCTACGTGAACTTCTTCTTCTTCGCCGCGTTTATTGGCTTGCCCGTGCTCGCATTAGTCTGGCTTGCCAACAAACACCTGCATCTGGAAGAACCCCAATTCAAAACTGAATGAGAGGCTCCAGGCGTAGATCGAGTGTTTGCGCCCTAAAAAACCAAGCTGAACGGACCAAAAAGACCTGACGTCTTCGTCGGGGCTTCTTTGGGGAGTGAAGGCACCGCGGAGCGGCGCAGGTTCGGCGCAAACACTCGATCTACGCCTGGAGCCTCGACGCCCGTCCTTAACTGCAAATCCTTCTCAAAGCACCCCTACGGCCAGAACACCCATTTCAACCCGCCTCCCAACGAAACCCCTCCGGAATTTTGCCACCCACAAACTCAACACCTTCCGCCTCCAGGCGCTTGCGTTGTATAACCTCACCACCACCCCGCTGAGATATCCGCAGACCTGCGTTCACCACACGATGCCACGGCAGCCTGGTGTTTTTCGGCAGCTGGCGCAGCGTCGTGCCGACAAAACGGGCATGGGAAGGCAATCCGATCAAGGCCGCGATCTGACCATAGGTGGCCACCTGTCCGGCGGGAATCATAGCGACTACCTGCCAGATTAAAGTACGACGATCCGGCGCCTGGTCTTGATTATCTTCAGCCTTGCCCCCAGATTGGTTAGACAACGCCGCTTTTGGTGACAGAAGTGGTGCCCTACGACTCACAAGGTCTGCCTGAATATGCTCTGGTTGCTGGTCTTTTTTATTACACCCATTGTTGAAATGTACCTGCTCATCACGGTGGCTGGCTACATCGATGCGTGGCCAACCATCGCGCTGGTCATGCTCACTGCAGTGATTGGGGTTGCGTTGCTCAAACGCCAGGGTCTGGCAACACTCACGCGTGGCGTGGCGCGCATGAATCGTGGTGAAGTGCCTGCCCAGGAGATGGCTGAGGGGATTCTGCTCGCGGTGGCCGGCGCCTTGTTGCTCACACCGGGTTTTGTGACTGATGGCGTCGGATTCATCCTGCTGTTTCCGCCCACTCGACAGGCGCTGGTGGTGCTTCTGCTTAAGCGTGTTGAGGTACACACCGTGCCTGGTTCCGGCGCATATTCGCCACAAGATACGTCGTCGGGGTCTGCTCCCGTGACTATTGAAGGTGATTACGAGAAAAAATAGCCACAAATATTAGGCGCTGGCTCTTGAAACCTGAGAAACCGGCCATATGATAGCGGCCTGTCTTTTAGCACTCTCCCTATGAGAGTGCTAATAAGCTTACTTAGGGACCCTGCTTTGTGGGGTTTGTGATCCATTCCTGGAGCAACGGGAGATTTACTGAAATGAACATTCGACCTTTACACGACCGAGTTGTCGTGCGTCGGTTGGAAGAGGAAACCACCAGTGCAGGCGGCATCGTTTTGCCCGATTCTGCAACGGAAAAACCCTCTCAAGGCGAAATTATTGCCGCCGGTACCGGCAAAATCACCGATAGCGGTGATGTACGTGCCCTCGACGTGAAAGTTGGCGACAAGATCATTTTTGGTCAGTACGCCGGTAGTACGGTGAAGATTGATGGCGAAGAGCTGTTGATTCTGAGCGAAAGCGAAATTTTTGGTGTCCTGGAAGGCTGAACCCTGCCGGCACGATAACGATTTTATAGAGGAAATTAAGCGATGAGCGCTAAAGACGTAAGATTCGGAGATGACGCACGGAGCCAGATGCTCGACGGCGTCAACACTCTAGCGAATGCCGTTAAAGTCACCCTGGGACCAAAAGGCCGAAACGTTGTTTTGGACAAATCTTTTGGTGCCCCTACGGTAACTAAAGACGGTGTATCTGTGGCCAAAGAAATCGAACTTGAGAACAAGTTTGAAAACATGGGCGCACAGATGGTTAAAGAAGTAGCCAGCCAGACTTCAGATGAAGCAGGCGACGGCACCACTACAGCAACAGTACTGGCTCAGGCTATCCTGCAGGAAGGTCTGAAAGCTGTGGCTGCGGGTATGAATCCCATGGACCTCAAGCGAGGCATCGACAAAGCAGTAACCGCTGCTGTTGAAGCCATCAAAGGCATGGCTACCCCTTGTGAAGATTCCAAAGCGATTGCTCAGGTGGGCACCATTTCAGCGAACAGCGACAGTGCTGTTGGCGAAATCATTGCTCAGGCGATGGACAAAGTAGGTAAAGAAGGTGTGATCACCGTTGAGGAAGGCTCTGGCCTTGAGAACGAACTCGACGTGGTTGAAGGCATGCAGTTTGACCGTGGTTATCTGTCTCCTTACTTCATCAACAATCAGGAAAACATGGCTGCAGAACAGGAAGACCCCTACATCCTGTTGTGTGACAAGAAAATCTCCAACATTCGAGATCTTCTGCCTATCCTGGAAAATGTTGCCAAAGCGGGTAAGCCGCTGATGGTCATTGCTGAAGACATCGAAGGCGAAGCGCTGGCAACTCTGGTTGTCAACAACATGCGCGGTATCGTGAAAGTAACCGCTGCTAAAGCACCTGGTTTTGGTGATCGTCGTAAAGCAATGCTGCAGGATATTGCGATTCTGACCGGCGGTACGGTTATCTCTGAAGAAGTTGGTCTGACCCTTGAAGGCGCTACTCTGGACGATCTGGGTACCGCGAAGCGTATTTCCAGCACCAAAGAAAACACCACTATTGTTGACGGTGCCGGTGAACGCGCAGACATTGAAGCGCGTATCAAGCAGATCCGTGCTGAGATTGAAGATACCTCTTCTGACTACGATCGCGAAAAGCTGCAGGAACGTCTGGCCAAACTGGCGGGTGGTGTTGCAGTGATTAAAGTGGGTGCGCCTACTGAAGTCGAAATGAAAGAGAAGAAAGCACGTGTTGAAGATGCACTGCACTCAACTCGTGCAGCTGTTGAAGAAGGTGTTGTACCTGGCGGCGGTGTCACTCTGGTTCGCGCAATTGCTGCTGCAGAAGCTGTTAAAGGTGATAACGAAGACCAGAATGTAGGTATCGCTATCGCAACGCGCGCAATGAGCGCACCACTGCGTCAGATTGCCAAGAACGCAGGTGCTGAAGGTGCGGTTGTACTGGACAAAGTAGCTTCTTTGAAAGGTAACAACGGTTACAACGCGGCAACTGGCGAATATGGCGACATGCTGGAAATGGGTATCCTTGACCCAGCCAAAGTGACCCGTACTGCTCTGCAGGCTGCGGCTTCTGTTGCAGGTCTGATGATCACCACCGAAGCGATGGTGACAGATTTGCCGGAAGACAAAGCTGCTGGCGGTATGCCTGGCGGCATGCCGGACATGGGCGGCATGGGCGGCATGATGTAAACAGAACGCAATTCTGTTGATCTCAAAAAACCCCGGCCTGGCCGGGGTTTTTTTTAGCTCTCGCACGTCTCCAACTGTTGCTGGCTGCGGGTCAACATGACTTTGACGTTCTCAGAACAGGTCTTCAGCGGCATGAATATTGCGGTTCGGCCAAACATAGGGGCACCGATATACCCGCGCATGTTCAGCTGCCCTTTGCGATCAACGCTCATGCGGGACGAGTAGGTATTACCAGATTCAGGATCGTAGATTCTGCCCTCCCAACGCGTGCCGTTGTATTCATATCCTTCCAACAGGTTCATCCCCAACAGCTTTCGGCTCTGCAGACGCGGGTCAGGATTATTATCATCTGTACGTGGCGCGCCTGGTGTGCCCACACTCTCGGTGTCCAGATACACCGGATCTTTCAGAGCAACGACGGTGGCCCGAAGCAGCCCGTCCTTGTGTTCGATATGCAGAATTGAGCTTTCGCCCACCCAGTAGCCGAGCACCGAGCTGCTGGAATCCGCTGCGTAAACATAGATGGGCAATACCAGGCTGCAGAACAGGGCAGCTAAAGCCAGAGTGTTTTCGCGCATGATCATTCCTTAAGCAGTAGTGGTACGAGCTTTCTTGTTTCGATATATTCATACGCAACATAACAAAAGGACGAGGGGAAAGAGATGGAAATGCTCTTTTTGGATTATCTGGCGCGCTGGGGTCACTTTTTAGCCGGTATTACATGGATAGGTCTGCTGTACTACTTCAACTTTGTGCAGACCGAGTATTTCAAAGAAGCCGATGGCGATGCCCGCGTAGACGCTTTTTCCAAGCTGGTGCCGCGTGCGCTGTGGTGGTTTCGCTGGGGTGCGATGTTGACCTTCCTCACAGGTCTGGTGATGCTGGGCACACGCGGCGCAAATCTCACCGCTGATATTACCGTTGGCGCGGTCATGGGTATTCTGATGTTCCTCAATGTCTGGCTGATTATCTGGCCCAATCAGCGCATCATCATTGCTTCGAACCAGGCGGTTGCCGCCGGTGGTGAGGCTGACCCGGCGGCGGCGGCGGCGGCACCGAAAGCAGGCCTGGCATCGCGTACGAATACCCTGTTTTCTATTCCAATGCTGTATTTCATGGGATCCAGCGCGCATTTCTCCAGTGGTTCCGTAGGGAATAACACAACCGCCATTATCGTCGCTCTGGTGATTGTGGGCGCGCTCGAGCTGAATGCTATTTTCGGCAAACAGGGCCCTATGACAACGGTGAAAGGGGTGATTACCTCCGGATTTGTGCTGACATTAGTACTCGGTGGTCTGCTCTGGTTTGTCTGATCTGAACTAGCTGGTTCAGATCGACCGGCTGTTCAGGACCGGTCTTCCCGCACAGGAGGGCCTGCGAAATCGCAGGCCTTTTCTTTTCTGTCACCACTTTTATACTGGCGCCGCACTTGTATAGTGGCGCTGCCCCGGAGAACTCGGGTTGGTGTTAAAGAATTTACGTTGGAGTCGTGGTTATGAGTGAACGTCGCGCGCCAGATCTGTCTACCAAAAACGCTTCTGACGGGTATCGTCGAAGCGGGGGTGCTCGTCGCGCGGATCCCAAATCAGGGGCCGGAGGCGTAGGCAAACAAATTGGCATGAATTTGATGATGGCCGTTCTGATTGGTGGTCTTGTGCTGGCGGGGTGGTTTATTGCCAATCAGCAGCAGATGCTTAAAGAAGAACAGGCTAAAGCGGCGGATGCGGACGCCCGGTTGTTGCGCCTGGAGTCGCGTTTGTCTGCCACTGACAGCGCCCTCTCCCAGGAGGGTGATGCGACCAAGGAACAGATAAGTCTGTGGGAGTCTGAAATCCGCAAACTCTGGGCGGTGTCTAATGAGCGAAACAAGAAGTGGATAGAAGATAATCAGAAAGCGGTCAAAACGTTAACCGGCAGTATCGATGGTATTGAATCAACCAGTCGTGATTTAAAAGCGGCAGTGGGTCGCCATGAGTCGGCGTTTGCACAGCAGCAGACTCTGATTGATAACCTGGCGAGTCTCGAGCTGCAGATTCAGCAGATTGCCCGCGGTCAGAGAGACCTGGTAGACAAGGTCAATGCGGCCAATCAGGCCGTTGCCAGCCTGCGCACAGGGATTGCGGCCAAAGTTGATGACAACGCTGAAGCCATAGCCAGCATGGATGCCTATCGCGTTGCGGTAAATTCAAGGCTGGCAGATATTGATCGCCGCCTCGGCGGACCTGCAGGGCAGTAAAATAAACTGTCAACGCTGGCTGAGCAGCCAGTAATGGCTCTGATTATGTGACACAGGTCCGCAAGCACAATGCATTAGTCTGCATACTTCGCACTCTAGTGTATTTGGACCCTGCATGAGCGTATCTCGCAACATGCCCGAGTTTATCTGCGCGGCGCCCCCGCCCGATACCCTGTTGGCGGTTACGCAGGCGCTGGCGTGGGTGCAGATTGACCCCGCGCCTCATTCAGATCGGAATCTGAACGTTGCACTTGTCTGGGTCGACGACAGCGTCGATGTTGCCCGCATACGGCAGCGCTATCCGCTCGCCTTACTGCTGTGTGATGCCGGAGAAAAATGTGCCGGTAATGCCGACTTTGCATTGCAGGCCACTCTGGGAAACGCTAATCAACGCCTGTTTATTGAACAGCTTCTGCAACAGGCGCAGAAATACTGGCGCAGCAACCTGAAAGTATCGGAGCTTGTGCGGGATGTTGGTTTGCGACGACAGCGTATGCATCAGCTGAGCCAGATCTCCCTGGCACTGACCGAGCAGATTTCTGAGCAGGAACTCCTGCAGACACTGCTGACCGAAGCACGCAAGATTGCACACTGTGAGGGTGGTTCTCTGTTTTTAATCGAAACAGATGCAGACCAGCAGGCTTCACTGGTGTTTAAGCTTGCGCAGAATGACGTTGTAGATTTTCCCTTCGTCGAGTCGCGGCTGCCATTAACCGCCAACTCGATTGCAGGCTATGTCGCCTCTACCGGGCAGGAGCTGAACATTCGGGATGTTTACCAGCTAAGTGGCGATCTGCCCTACCAGTTTAACCGTTCCTTTGATGATCAGATGGGCTATCGCACTCGTTCGATGCTGGCCATTCCCATGCGCGACCATCGCGAGCGCGTGGTGGGTGTGCTGCAGTTTGTTAATCGTGCGGATGTGGTTTCTGGCGAAGCACTCGCCTTTGATGCGGAAATTACCGAACTGCTGCGCGCGATAGCCAGTCAGGCGGCGGTGTCGATCCAGAAAAATACGCTGCTGAAAGACATTAACGAGCTGTTTGAAAGTTTTGTTCAGGCCAGCGTGAAAACAATTGAACAACGCGACCCTGCTACCAGTGGACACTCGTTTCGAGTCGCTGAGACTACCGTTGCTTTGTTACAAGCCTTACCGAAATCGGGTGTTGCTGAGTATTCACAGCTGATTCTGACGCCAGAGCATATTCAGGAAGTCCGATATGCGGCTTTGCTGCACGATTTTGGCAAGATAGGTGTGCCCGAAGCGATTCTGGTAAAACCTAAAAAGCTGACTGACGAACGACTTGAAGTGATACGCTATCGATTCGAGCTGCAGAAAGAACGGCTGCGCCGAGAGGCTGTAGAGCAGGAGTTAGATCTTCTGCACCATGGTCGAATGGATCAGGATGTGGCTCGTCGCAGAGTTCATCGTCATCTGGAAAAGCAGCTGTCGATACTGGATCAGTATTATGAGTGGGTAGTTAATGCCAATGATCCGAACGTAGTGGATCAAGGTGAATTTGGACATCTCGCTGAAATCAGAAATTACGCCTTTGCAGAACTGGATGGCCAGGTTGCCGGTGTTATCAGCGAAGCTGACGTGCTTGCGCTTTCTGTGCGCAAAGGCAGCCTCACAAACCAGGAGCGCCGTGCGATCCAGGACCACGTGGTGTTTACCAAAGAATTTCTGCAAACCCTGCCATGGCCTCCAGAACTGGCCAATGTACCGGATATTGCTGGTGCGCATCACGAACGGATAGATGGCAGTGGCTACCCTATGGGATTGGTTGGAGAGCAGATACCGCTGGCCAGTCGAGTGATGGCGGTATGTGACGTTTATGATGCTTTAACAGCGATGGACCGACCGTATAAAGCGGCGATGTCTCAAGCGACTGCATTTTCCATTTTAGAACAGGAAGCCAAGCGCGGTTTGCTGGACGCCAAAATGGTTGAAATTTTCATTCTCAGCGGAACCTCAGAAATCGCACAGGCGGTTTAAGCCCTGAGCTACTTATCCCATTGCTCTAAAACGGATACGGCAACGTGCAGTTGTTCTCGCTGTCCCTGATTCGAAACGGAACTCGATCCGAACACCACACCCTCTTCGGTGATAGCAACAACTTCCATTCCCTCAAACCGGTCGCCAGCAGATAGCCGCTGGCCGTTGATCACCACCGCGCAGAGTTCAGGATCATCGGTATAGATGTGGCTCGAGTAATTGAAGCTATTGAATTTGTCTTGCTCACTGATGGGGAGTTCTGACAGTTGAAGCTTTTTAACTGTGGGTACCGTGCGTGGTTTTGGGTTCACCCTGGCGGCGGCTGAAGGTTCAGTCGTGACCGGCCTGACGGTTGTTGCAACAGAGCCTGGCAGGGGCCGGGTTGCCTGGGTCTTTTGCTGCGGCGTTGAATCCGGCGTGACTGCAGCTGCTGGATGGCTTTGTGATCTTTGTTGAGTGACCCAGAGGAGCAGCCCGATGTTGGTAGCTACCAGCAATATCACTAAAGGCAGCAATCCTCGAGGTCGGGGCTTGCGGCCACTCGTGGCATGCGTCGCCAGAGAAACACCTTCAGCATTCTGTTCAGCCTGAGACTTTTTTAGCGCATCCAGAATGTATGACATACCTAACTCCGTAAGGTGGGTGCAGGTAAATTAAGTCGATCGCTGAGTCGGATCCAGGTCAGGGGACCAACGATGCCATCAGCCAGAAGACCCTCAGTGTTTTGAAAGCTCGTGACTGCAGCAGCAAGACCATCGTCGAAGTAGGCATCTTCCGAGCTTGCGGGCGCAGGATAATCCAGTTCCTCCAGGCGTTCCCGCAGCCACGCAACCGTCGGATGGTTGTCACCCAGGCGCAGGCTGCCACTGTATCCTGGTGGCGTTTGCCAGAGGAGTACATAGGTGCCGAACCAGGCATCGCGTAGATCCCGCGGCGACACGCTGATGTCCTGTTCACCC
>Ga0180435_10003500_pt1 | contig 15688 bp, 10 predicted proteins | sample SS_ome_3_FD_132467 | JGI IMG/M metagenome (GOLD analysis project Ga0180435, IMG submission 132467) | Hypersaline lake sediment archaeal communities from the Salton Sea, California, USA - SS_3_S_1 metaG | ecosystem: Environmental > Aquatic > Non-marine Saline and Alkaline > Hypersaline >... | reverse complement strand
TAGTGCTTCAAATTTTGGTCTTATTTTAAATTTCATTAGTAATTCAAGCAGATATTAATCTAGTCAATTGTTAGGGCATATGATTCATTTCAATCGACGTATTTTTCAAAAATAGACCATCGCATAGTTTAAAAATTATCAACAAAAAACGGTTTTCGCATTTTCAAGCCTTACAGTTAGATTAGCGTCCGTTTCTCCTCAATGAAATGAACCTTTACTTTGTGGGGCCAAGCGTTTTTATACGGATGCCTTGGCTCTTTATCCGACTTAAACTGGCTTGAAAATAAATCCAAGCTCTTCTCCTTGCCGGCAAAAGGCTTGCCCGCCATGAGTTTTGCATGCTACTATCGCCAACTCAATAGCGGGAATTAAAATCATGGAGCTAGGAGATGACGATTTATACCGGTTCTGGCGATCATGGCAAAACTGGATTATTCAGTGGTGAACGTATCAGCAAGGCCGACGACCGTATTCAGGCCTCCGGTGCAGTGGATGAACTCAATTCCGTTTTAGGCGCCCTGATTGCCGAAATCCCGGACGCCCAGACCGATTTGATCGCGGTGTTGCATGACATCCAGTCTGATCTTTTTCTAATTGGGGCCTGGGTTTCGACCACACCGGATTCAGCGGCATCATCACAGTTGCAGTTATTTGATTCACAACGGGTGGGCTCACTTGAAAAAGGAATCGATGACATGCAAATGGTATTACCGCGACTAGACCGATTCATCTTACCTGGCGGCCATATTTCCAGCGCATGGGCCCATATTGCCAGATCGGTTTGTCGGCGTTGCGAGCGCCGCACGGTCCGGCTATATATGCACTCAGAAACCGGCATGATACCGCCTGCCCATCAGCACATCCTGCAGTATCTCAACCGGCTTTCGGACTACTTGTTTATGCTGGCTCGCCTTTGCAACCAAATTCATAAGTTAAAAGACGTTGAGTGGCAGGAATAATTCGGGCATATGGATACGCATACAACAAGTCAGAAGATTGAGATCACCGCAAGGCAGTGGTTATCAGACCTCACATTTGAACTTGTAATCCAACGTCCCCAAAATTTAAAATTCTATCCGGGTCAACGCATTCGAATAATGCATGCTGCCGGTGAGCGTGACTACAGCCTGGCTTCTGGGGTGGATGATAAAGAATTAGTTTTATGCATTCGCTTGGTTGAACAGGGCAAGGTAAGTAAATTTTTGAGCACTTGCGATCTACCAGCCGAAATTCCAATCAAAGGACCCTACGGCTATTTTACCTTCAGGCCATCCAGCCGCCAGGCAATTTTTGTGGCCACCGGCACCGGGATAGCCCCTTTCTGCTCGATGGTCCGCTCGGGCATTGATGGCTTTATTTTGCTGCACGGCGTCCATCAATCAGCCGACCTCTATTATCGCGATCTGTTCCAGCCCGCCGCAAAAACGTATATGGCCTGTTTATCTAATGTTGACCAGGAATCTGAAGCATTTTTCCATGGACGCGTTACAGAATATCTCCAGAAACGTCTGCCCCTTGGATCCTATGATTTTTATCTCTGCGGAAACCGTGGCATGATTCGGGATGTGACACGATTGGTGGATAGGCGCTTCTCGAATTCGCTGGTGTATACGGAAATGTTCTACTAGAATCCGGTACTAAATTGATGCCAAGCTGCGCTTGTGTTTCGCAAAAATCGTGACTCGATTTTATTATCGGCGTATTCTTTTAATCTCCAAAAAATATAAGCATTTGTGAACCTGAAGATGTGTGCGGATAAAGTTTAAGATCTTGCGTTGGACAGTACTTCCTGAATTTTTTGCGATAGATTCTGCACTGTAAATGGCTTTTGGATAAAGCCATTGCAACCCCGGTCCATAATTTCGGCTGCTTGACCATCCAGCGCATATCCGCTGGAAAGCAATACCGGGATCTGTGGCCGGATTTCACGGATTTTATCATAGGTATGCCCACCGTCTATTTCCGGCATAATCATATCCAGGATTATTAAATCAATGGTGGACCCATGTTCATGAATAATTTCCAAGGCCCGCGATCCACTGTCAGCATTAAATACGGAATAGCCCAGCTTTGTCAGCATGGCCTTGGACACATCCAGGATCATTTGCTCATCATCAATCAGAAGAATCGTTTCGCTCCCGGGGATTAGTTTCTGGGGAACTTCGTGGGTGGGCGCCAATTGTTTATCGGATATGGGGACGAATATATTGAAGGTGGTCCCCACATTAATCTGGCTGTCAACCAAAATAATGCCGCCATGATTTTTAATAATGCCGTAGGCCGAAGCCAGTCCCAATCCCGTTCCCGCACCTTTATTCTTGGTTGTAAAGAAAGGATCGAATATCCGCTGTCGCGTTTCACGATTCATGCCGATGCCGGTATCGGTCACGGAAATTTTGGCATACTGCCCCTTGGATAGCTTGTGAGCACGACAAAGCTTTGCGTTCATCCTCACAGCCGAAATTTGCAGATAGAGCTCACCCCCAGTGGGCATAGCCTGCCAGGCATTGACAAAAAGATTCAGTAAAACTTGTTCGACTTGTGACCGATCTGCCTCAATCACGATCGGATCTGGTGCCGCCTTGATATGAATGCGGATCTCTTTGCGGGTACGCCCAAACATAGTGGCACTTTCTGTCACCAGTTGATTGAGTTCGATGGGCTTGACCTCATATTTGCCGCCACGTACAAAACCGAGTAATTGATTGGTCATATCCACAGCGCTTTTGGTATAATCATGAATGGCTTGAATGTGCTCGTTAAGGGGATCTGAGCCGTCCACCTCAAGAGACATCAGCGATGCACGGCCCAAGATGCCCATTAACAGATTATTGAAATTGTGGGCAATCCCGCCGGCCAGCGTGCCGATGGCCTCCATTTTATGGGCTTGTTGTAATTCATCTTCCATTCGTTTTAATTCGGTGATATCGGTGGCAATCTGTAAGCGCACCAGACGTCCATCTGTCCATTCTATGGCACGATCGTAGTTGCTGTACCATTTGCCTGTAATCGGATTTTTTCCCTGCCAGACATATACACCGCTTGGGTGGCCGGTTTCGTCAATCAGAAGATCATTGGAGCAGTGTTCACAGGGCCCGGTTTCATTACGAAAAACCTGCCAGCAAACTTTTCCGGTCAAATCCTGTCCAAAGGAATCAATCATATGCTTGTTCATAAAAAGAATCTCATAGGTTTGCATATCAGCCACATAAATTGTCGCATCAATGCTGTCCAGAACGGTGAGAAAGCGAACATGGGATGATTTTAATGCCTCCTGAGCTTGTTTGCGATCGGTAATGTCTCGTACGGCCCCTTCGATGCCATCAACCCGTTGTTCGGTTTCATTCCAGACAGGCCGGGCATTGTCTCGCATCCAGCGCACCTGATTATCCTTGTTTATAATACGGTATTCCACAACTGCTTTACGATTGGCTAATAGCGTTTTCAGTTGGCCGCAGGTGATCTGGACATCTTCCGGATGGATTATCGACTCCCAACCACCCTGGTTTTGGAGGTCCTTGCGGCTAAAACCGGTAACTCGTTCCAAAGCACCGGCAGTCCATTCAACATTGAGCTTTCCGTCAGATTCGACTCTAAATACATAGGCAAAATCAGATGTAATTTCAGATATCGTGCGATAGCGACGCTCACTTTTTTTGAGGGCTCCTTCGGCACGTTTACGGGCGGTGACATCGATAATAACACCCTCAAGATAGCCTTTGTCAGGATAAGATGTGGCGCTTAAAGCAATCTGGATAGCGGATCCATCGGCACAGCGCATTTCGGTTTCAAATCCATCCACCCTGCCGTGCTTTTCGAGTATGGCCATCAAGGTTTGACGTCGTTGCGGATCAACATAGTTTTCAGAGGTCACAAACTCCGAAACAAACTTTTCAACTGACTGGTAGCCCATCATATTGGCCAGGGTTCGATTGGCAGCCAAGAATTTACCATCTGAAAGGCGTGTTCGGTAAATACCCACCATGGCCGAATCAAACAGCTGTCGATACAGCTTTTCCTTGGTTTCGAGTCTCGCTATCTTTTTTAATAATTCTGATCTGGTCTGCTCTGTCTGCATCGACTTGTTCCACTTTTGAATTTCAGTTTATTGCCGGTCTTTGGCCAATTCATTTTTCACCGCAAGTCCTAAAACTTCCAAGGTAATCGGTTTTTTTATGTATTGTCCGGCACCGAGTCTTTGGGTCGCGCGGACATCTTCAGTCTCAGCAAAACCGCTGACGATAATGGCCCTCTGATGTGGATGAATCTTTATGATGCGTTCATATGTGTCACGGCCATTCATACCCGGATCCATAATCATATCAAGTAATAATAAGTCAACCTGCTCCGTTTTTAAGTAATCAAGGGCAGCCTCACCACTGGAAACGGATTCAGCATTGTATCCCAGTGTTTGTAGCATTTGAGTAGATATTTCCCTTTGGGATTGCACGTCATCAATCACCAGTACTTTTTCTCCCGCCCCTTTAATGGTATCAAGCGGCGTATCCAAACTTTTATCCAAAGCTTTATCTCTGGTAATCGGAAAGTATAATTCAAAGTTTGTGCCGGAAGCGTTGCTCTTCACATCAATATAACCTTTGTGATCCAACATAATATTCCAGACCACTGCCAAGCCCAAACCGGTTCCGCTGCGACCCATAAATTTTTTGGTGTAGAAAGGCTCAAAAATTCGTTCAAGATCCTCTGCTGAAATGCCCGGGCCGTCATCGGCCACGGCCAGGATTACATATTCTCCCGGGGTAATATCTTCGCAGCCCCTGAGGGGTCTATCCATAAACTGGTTTCGGGTTGATATATGAACAATGCCGCTACCTTCCAAAGCTTCAGCAGCGTTTGAGACCAAATTCATTAGCACTTTAGCGAGATGAATGGGGGAGCCGTTTATATTAAACAATTTTTCATTTAGATCGGTCTTGACCTGAACCTCGGGATGAAACTGCTTCAGCTTACTAAATTCCGGAGATCGAAGATAATCATCCACAAGGTCATTGACATTCAATGGCTCCCTGGTAATGGCCACCCCCCTTGCCACCGTAATTAAATCCTGAACAATGGCAGTGGCCCGGTGCCCGGACTCCTTGATGGTTTCAATAGGCCCCCTGAATTTGCTGTCCTCGGGCAAATCCAGTAGGAGCAATTCCGGATAGCTTACAATCCCGGAGAGTACATTATTCAAATCGTGCGCCACCCCTCCGGCCAAAAGCCCCAGAGATTCCATTTTTTTTGATCTAACCAGTTTTTCTTCACTTTCACGCAGCGCCTGCTCGGCTTGCTTTTGCTGGGTAATATCTCGGGTTACGCCTAAGATGCTCACCGGTTTATTTTCGGGACCCGGTATAAACCTGGCCATATTTCCGGTTTGTATCACGGAACCGTCCTTGCAGTATTGCGCCACTTCAAAATAGACCGGCTGATACCCCTTCGGGTTATCGGATTCCGCCAAAGCCAACTTCTCCATAAATAGACTCATCACCGTTTCGTGTGAGTCCGGCAGTATCACTTCATCTAGATCCTGTTGCATCGCTTCTGCCACTGTGAAACCGCGCATACTATGGATAGATGGACTGACATAGCTAAGCTTTAAATCCATTCCCATCGTCCATATAATATCAGCCACGTTATCCGCTATGAGTCTGTACCGCTGTTCACTTTTCCGCAAGGCTTCTTCGGTTTGCTTGCGTTCCAGAACCTCCTGTTCCAGTTCGTTTTTTAACCCTACTAATTGTGAATGTTCCTTTTTCAGGGTATTGGTGAGGTCTCTTTCTTTTTGATGGGCCGATAAGAGCCCCTTTACCAATACAGCCACAGACATGGCAGCAATTGAATTCAGCAACATGAAGCTGGCCCCCGCCATGATCATGTTTTTCGTACTTGCAAATAATGAAATTGACTGATTGAAATAGCCGGTATGGATGAGCCAACTGATGACCACTAGGGTAAGCGCATTCACCGCCAAAGCAATCATGGCGGCCCGGGATCCCAGCAAAACGCCCACCAAAACGGCAAAAGCGAACAACCAGGCAGGACCGCCGCTCATCACCCCAACAGTAAAAATAACGATCACACCAATCAGGTAAAACATAAACAGGGCGATGCCGGCACGTGTTTTATAACTGGGTCCACGAGCCAGCAGGAGGTACAGACCGAGTGACCATGCGGCGACATCAAATATGAATAATGGCCACAGGTCCTGCTCGATGACCAGCGGTACCAGGGCAATAAACGAAAGAAAACCAACTGTAACACTGGTAAGCATTATCGTAAATAGAATGCGTACGCGCCAGTAAGTTAAACTATCTTCTTTCAGTCTGGCAGTACCAGCAATGCGTAGCACTGAAAACGTTTGAAATCGTTTAGAATATTGTTTTATTCGATCAATCAAATTCTTCAACGGGACTGCCCCTTATTCAATTCACCAACGGTGGACGATTTAATCATCTGAACCTGTCCGTTGGTATCTATCGACAAATAAATCAAAATACTTAACATGACGTCTTCAAAACTGTCTCAACCTGAGTATGATTGAAAGTGCTGTCAAGTTTTCATGCAATTGTTGCGGGAGTGAATTTTCGGCGGCGGTGGCGCTCGTGTTTGGTCGCTTGTGGTGGTATAACTCAAATTACCAAAGCCATTGCAGGAAAACGCTAAAAACGCCGATAGATATAATGCAAAAAGCCAGCAGATGCGACAATGCATTTTTCACCTGTCCGCGCTTAAACCGGTTAATGATCTGCCGAACAATATCGATGGACGCATTGATATAAAGCAGGATGATGCCAATAAAGATCCCGCGGGTTCCAAATAATGCGGCAGCCACTCCCAGTATGGCCAGCAGGATGAGCAGGATCGTCCAATCCCTTTTAGAAAAAGACTTAATCTTCATATCAGCTTTAAATATTCCCGGGTCGGATTTATTTGGCGATAAATATTGATGCCACAATGCGGGCAATGCTTGTATTTCCGATGCAATAAGCTTATTGTGAACAACAGCCTATACCAAAAACCGATCCGGTGATGACATGATGGGCATCGCATAATGCCATTCTTCCAGACGCTAAAACACTCAACTTAGATTTGATTATGATATCAGACTTACTAGCTTACGACAAGTTTGGGCAACTTCCTTCATCATGGTTGCATTAAGTTAAATGGGCATTTATATCAGCCCGGTAATAATTCTATCTTGCGGCATACGATTGGCCCAACAATATCATGCTTAAAAAAGACTCTTCCATCGGAATACTACTGGCCTGCGCCTGTGCCATTTTTTGGCCGGGATCGTTTATTTTCGGCTTTCCTGGGGTGTTGCGCCAGCATTGGCAGCAGGCCTTACAGGTTGGCGGTGGGTCGGTTGGCAGCGTTGTCCTGTTCGTTTTAGCCGGTGCCACCTGTTGTATGTATTTGAGTGGACGGTTGCAGGAGAAAGTCGGGCCCGGCAAACTGGCCGCCGTGGGTGCCCTGATGTCCGGCGGCAGTACCATTTGGTTGAGTCAGTCAAACAATATGCTTTCTGTATATCTGTGGGCCTTTTTAGCTGGGGCGGCATCAGCTTTTGTATATCTTCCAGGGCTAACTGCCGTGCAAAAATGGTTTCCGCATAGACGTGGATTGGTAGCGGGTTTTTTTAACATGTCCTTTGGATTATCTGCAGCGGTCATGTCTCCGGTGTATACCTGGATGCTTTCAAAATGGGGTTATGAAACCATGGCCATAGCCGCAGGAAGCACCGCGCTTGCCATTGGTTTGGCTGCTTCAATCTTTATTCGATTCCCGGATTCAGCCCTGAAGTCTCCCGGTTCCGACGTCTCGCAGTCGGCCGTCAACCGATCGGTTCAGGAGGCGCTTAAAAGCCGCGAGTTCTGGTGCTTATGGCTTACGTGGGTCTTTGCGGGAGCTGCCGGTGCCAGCATGCTGGTTTTGGCCACGGGCTTTGGTCTGGCCCAAGGACTGAGTTTGGCCCAGGCGGTATTCATTCTCACGGCATTCAATTTGACCAACGGCACTGGCCGTTTGATCAGTGGCTATTTCTCGGATCGAATCGGCCGATCCCAAACCATGGCCATCAGCTTCTCATGTGCGGGCATCGCCTATGTCATCCTGCCGCATCTGGCTTCTTTCTGGATGTGGATCGTTTTGGCAGCAATTATTGGGTATGCTTTTGGCACCCTTTTTGCGGTTTCAGGCCCCTTGGCGGGTGATTGCTTCGGAATGGCCCATTTCGGGGCCATTTTCGGTTTGATTTTTACGGCCTATGGCTTTGTATCCGGTCCCCTGGGGCCCTGGTTGAGTGGCCTTATCTTAGACGCCACTGATGGCAATTACATCGTGGTTTTTTCTTACCTTGGATTGATGTATCTGGCTGCCGCCGGGCTTATATTGTTTGTGAAACCGTGGCAGGAATGCCGTATTTAGAAGCTGAAAGGTTCTCAATGGTTGGAACATCCTATCTGGCATTATCGGTTTTTTTTTCATGCATCATTGCCTTGACCATGAAGGTTGCCAACACCCGACACATTAAGTTGGGGCAGATGTTGGTTGTGAATTATATTGTGTGCTGCTTGAGTTTATTAGCCCAAGGCACCTGGCAGATCCATAAATTGGGGTCTCCGCTGGTATGGCTTATGGGGATTTCAATTGGAATTTTATTTGTTCTCAGCCTGTGGCTTTATGACCGCGCCATCGCTGCAACCGGGTTGGCACTTTCCACCACCTTGATGCGTCTGTCTGCCGCCATACCAACCTTAGCCTCCATCCTGGTTTTTTCTGAAAAAGCGAGTATCTTTCAAACCATTGGCCTGGTACTGGCATTTGCCTGTTTGCCCTTGGCCAGCAATGAGCCCTTGCGTTTTCGTCAAATGGGCAGGGATATCTTAGGTGGCATGCATTGGGGGTTACTGCTTTTTATTGCCGCCGGATTTACCGATTTTGTTTTCAAACTCCAAGTCGAGCTTGAACCGGATGCGGATCCCAATGGCTTCATGATGCTCATATTCGGTACCGCGCTTATCCTAACCCTGCCGCAGCTTTTTAAAGGCTCGCGGCCCGGTAAACTAAGTATTTTATGTGGGTTCACGCTGGGGGTCAGCAATGTACTGACAACTTTTTTCAAAATCATAGCCCTGGCCATCGTGCCGGGCTCAATCGCATTTCCCACCATGGGTATCGGCGTCATTGCCTTCACCGCTGTGGCCAGCTTGCTGATATGGAAAGAAAGATTACGTCCGGCCAACTACCTGTTTATAGCCTCGGGAGGCTTGGCGGTTTTCCTGATCAACCTCGGATAACCGCATTTCATTGTCAGGTGAACGGTGCTCCTCTCGGTGGCAATGCGCTGCTTTTTATTTAAATTGGAGGACTCCCACTATGATTCGGCGGAATTGCACCAATATAAACACGTGCCGATCAATATTTTGGGTATGTTTATTGGTGATGGCGGGACATGCGCTTTGCTGTGCTTATGCTTCCGCTGGTCAATATCGCCCTGATTATTGGCCTACCGATGGGTGGCGCAGCACCCCTCCCGAGCGTCAGGGCATGGATTCGGCGATGCTGCTGGATCTGCTGGAAGCAATCTGGTCCAACAAGCTCGGTATCAACGGCCTTTTGATTATCCGCAATGGCTATATCGTTTTGGAAGTCAACGGTTACGCTTATGACCCTGCCGACAAACGCAATTTATACTCGTGCTCCAAAAGTGTTTCCTCTGCCCTGATCGGCATTGCCCGAGACCAAGGGCACCTGGAAAGCGTCCATCAACCCATTCTCGATTTTTTTCCGAATATCTCTGTTAAACGTAACCTTGATCTCAAACGCGAAATCACGCTGCAACACCTCTTGACCATGTCAACCGGCCTTAAATGCAGGGATTCCTATCTTTACGCGTGGCAGGGGTTGCAACAAATGCAGGCCCGATCGGACTGGGTTCATTTTTTCTTGAATTTACCTTTAATTGAAGAACCGGGAACGCGTTTTGAATACTGTAATGGTGCCTCGTTTTTACTGTCTGCCATTGTACAGCAGCAAACTCAGATGAACACCTTGGACTTTGCCAAGCAGAACCTTTTTAATCCTCTGGGCATTGCGGATGTTGATTGGCCAAGCAATCCCCAAGGGATTACCCTGGGATATAGCCAATTGCATCTGCGGCCCAGAGACATGGCCAAAATCGGATACCTGTATCTGCACCAGGGTTATTGGGATAAAAAGCAGATCATCTCACCCCAATGGATTCAAGAATCGACCCGAAAGCATGTCGCCGCCACCTGGATTGCCGATTATGGGTACCAATGGTGGATCATTAATCCCGGCATTTATACGGCTCTGGGACATGACGGCCAATACATCATCGTGGTTCCGAAAAAAAATATCGTGGTTGTATTTACAAGCAGTTTAATTGCCAAGGATACCTGGGCACCTATCGGGTTATTATTTGAATATATTCTACCCGCTGCAAAATTGTCCGCGCCGCTGCCCCGAAACGATGAAACCAACAAGGCGCTTGAAAATGTTGTACATGCTTATAGTACAACCCGTGACCGCAATCCTGCCAACTACCCGTCAGAACACCGACAGCCTAAAAATGAGAAAGCCCTGGCAACGTATCAAAACCCGGCCTATGGTTTTTCAATCCGGCATGCTGCAAATCTTAAAACCTGGAACAAGCGATACCCGGCACCACTAATCTACAGGGTTCGGGGCTTAAAAGGTCTGCCGGAATTATCCGTAGTGGTGGATGATATCCCCAAAAATCTGGCCCTGGATGAAACAGCCGCATATCTCATGGATCACCATAAGAAAGTCGTTGAAAAGCCTGTATCCAAAATTAAATCAAAATATGGTAGTAAGCTGCCTGAGACAATCCAAAAAGCCATGGAATACATTACAGATTTCTATAGGGCCCTGTTTCAACGCAGCAAACCCGAAATAAAGCAACAAAACGTAATTAGGTTAGCTGACGGAACACAAGCGAACCATATAATTGTTCGCTGGCGCTCGCAAACGTTTGATATACAAACCGTGGCGGCAATTGTTTACAAGAACGACAAATTAATATGCACGCTGGCTCATGGTTTTGTGGAGACGCCCCTGCACGATTTGAACGCAATGGTCACTTCTCTGACCTTCAATCCCGATCCCACAAAATAAATTTTAAGGGACGTCCTTCATATTTCCGCATTTGACGGCCACTTCATCGATCTTAACCCACCAGGTGAAATATCCCGATTTGAGATGCAAGTAGTTCATCGCCATTCCAACAAATGCGGAAATATGAAGGACGTCCCCTATTTATTTTTTCTGTATTTCGTTTAACAGGCATGTTACAAACGGCCTCGATAATACTATCATTCCCTTATTTCTTAATTTTTACAATGCATAAGCAAGGTCCGCCATGACAGATAAGATTAACACGATTGATGCCGCAACCCTCTGCGTCCATGCCGGTGAAGGCGTGGATCCGCAAACCAAGGCATTGCGGCGGCCGATCCATATGGCCAACTCCTACGAACTGCCCACGGATATCGAGGAACTATTAGCGGTTTTTTCCTGGGATCACCTGGACAAGTTCCAATATACCCGTGAACACAGTGCCACACCACGACACTTGGAAGAACGTTTGGCGGCGCTGGAAGGCAGTGAAGACTGCGTCGTTACCGCCAGCGGCATGGGGGCTGTTTCGGCTTTGCTGTTCACCTTGCTGAAATCCGGCGACCATCTGGTTGCCTCGGAGGTATGCTACACCGGCACCCAAAAACTGATGAGCATGCATTTGCCGCGTTTTGGTATTGACGCCAGCATGGTGGACACAACCGATTTGGACGCCGTGCGGGCGGCCATCCGGCCGGAGACCAGGCTGGTCTTTGTGGAAACACCAGGCAATCCCTTGGTGACCATCAGCGATATCGCCGCCATTGCTGCCATTGCCCATGATAGTGGCGCTTATTTGGCCGTGGATAGCACCTGGTCGGGTTTAGTGGCCCAATCGCCAATGCAACTTGGGGCCGATTTCGTGATTCACAGTGCCACCAAGTACTTAAACGGCCATGGGGATGCTCTGGCGGGAGCGATCATGGGCCCGCGCCAACTACTGGCCGATATACGCGAATACGGAATTGTCCACTTAGGCGCCTGTATCAGTCCTTTCAATGCCTGGTTGATCATGCGAGGCTTGGTCACCCTGCCGCTGCGGATGAAGCAACATGCCCTTAATGCGCATAAAGTGACCCAATTTTTAGCGTCTCAAACGGGTGTCTTTCGGGTGCACTATCCCGGCCATCCCGACCATCCTCAGTATGAGGTGGCCCAAAAACAGATGTCGGACTTCTCCGGTATGCTCAATTTCAGCCTCAATCTCGAGCTGTTGCAGAACTTTGATTTCATTAAATCACTGCGTCTCATTCGGCATGCGGTATCTTTGGGGCATGACCAGAGTCTGATTCTATTCATTCCCACGGTTTTCTTTTTTGAGGACATGGTCCAATTCGATGCGCATCAAAAGGAAAAATACGCACACATCATGGGCGAAGGCATCTACCGGTTTAGCGTCGGTCTGGAAAGTCCGGAGGCGATCATAGAGGATTTATCTCAAGCACTGGAAATTGTGGGATTGGGAAATTAACACTAAAAACAATATCGGGGCGTTGCGGGTTGCGAGACACGCGGTGCGAGTTGAGCATTGAGCTGGAAGCTTTGAGCGGCCTACAGCCTACAGTCTAATTGCCTATGGCGTCTACACGTGTTTATTGAACTCTAGTATTTCACTTACTGATTGATATATGAGAATACAAAGGAGTCTACCATACCATGCAACCGAACCGACTCGAATTTCTCAGCGCTGAGGAAGTCGCCGACATTCAGAACAAGACATTGGAGATCCTTGAGCTTACAGGCATCAAAGTCAATCTCAAAAAAATGCGGGATTTACTGGCCGACCACGGCTGCCAGGTGGACCCCAAGACCCACATCACCAAATTTCCGCCGGCATTGGTTCAGACAGCCATCCAAAAGGCACCGGCTGAATTTGTCATCCATGGCGCCAATCCCGACATTCGCTTTCCCATGGGCCCGGGAAAACGGGTATGGTCAGGCTTGGGCACTGCCTTTAGAATGCTCAATGCCGACGACGGCAGCCATGCGGACGCCACCCATCAGGATGTGACCACCCATCTAATCCTGTTTGACCACCTGGATAATATCTCCTGTAACCAGATGGACATCTGGGCCCAGGATTTGCCCATGCATACCATTCACGTGGAAGCCTTGCGTACCTGGGTTTTGCAGTGCACAAAATCCATTGGCATGGGAGCCTATGGTGTTATGGCCACTCAGGATATGATGGAAATGGTTTCCCTGCTCAGGGGCGGACGGGATCAAATGAAAAAACATCCTCCCTTTTGCGGTATCGTCAGCATCGAGAGCCCCTTGTCCAGCACCCAGGCGCAACTGGAAGGCATGATCATTTTGGGTGACTATGGTATGCCGGCACTGCTTTCACCCGAGGCCATGGCCGGTACCACGGCACCGGCGCCTCTGGCCGGCTTGCTGTTGCAACACAATGTAGAAATCATTGCCCATGTGGTCATGGCTCAAATAGCCAATCCCGGTGCGCCTATCATGTATGGAACGGTCTCGACCATTGCCGACCTGAAAACCGGATCCCCGGCTCTGGGCTCCATCGAAACCGGAATGATCAGTGCCGCATCGGCACAGCTTGCCCGGTCTTATGGCTTACCGGTGCGTACCGTCGCCGGCGCCACCGAATCCAAAATGCTGGATGTTCAGTGTGGATTTGAAAGAGCTCAATCCATGTTGCTGGCGGCCATGGCCGGCGCCAATTATATCACCTGCGTCGGCACCCTGGAATCCACCAACCTGGGTGCCCATGCAATGGCGGTTATCGACAATGAGATTATCGGCCGGGTGGATAGAGCCCTGCGTGGTATTCAGGTTAATGATATCTTGCTGGCACCCGAAGATATCCAGCGCGTGGGCCCTGGCGGTAATTATTTAATGGAGCCCCTGACGCTGGAAAGCTTCAAACAGGAACATTTCATTCCTTCGGTTTCAGATCGGGATCAAATGGAAGCCTGGAAAAAAGCCGGCAGCCCGGGCATCACCGATCATGCCCAGGCAGAGGTCGTCAGAATTCTAGCCGAACACCAGTCCCGAAACCTGGATCCCAAACTGGTCCAGGAGATGGATAACTATGTCAATGCGGTTAAACACCGCAGTATTGCCGATTTTGAAGCCGCTGAGTGGGAGTCTTGAAGAGCAGGCTGTAGGAGTTTAGGCTGTAGACCATTAGGGACTATCTGTTTAAAGCCGACAGCTTAAAGCTTTATCGCGGCTTGCTCCCTTGACCCCGTGAATCCATGGCTCCTCGGATCCTTCGTCTTCAATTCCGAGGCAAAACCGATACTCTATCAAATAGAAAAATGGAAAAGATTGATTCTGAAGCTCCGCTAACCTACCGCGAAACCATCGTCTACAATCTAGCGGGATTCTCGCTAAATATCTATGAAACCATCCTGGCGGCCTGGGTCATGTTTTTCTACATGCCGCCGGAAGACAGCGGACATGTGCGGTATATACCCATGGCGACCCTGGGGGTCATTTTGGCGGGCGGGCGCATACTGGATGCGCTTACCGATCCCCTGGTGGGCTACCTCAGCGATCGAACACTATCACGCTGGGGCCGGCGCAAGCCTTTCATTTTTGTGGCATCGCCGCTGCTTTACATTTCCTTTGCCTTAATCTGGCTGCCGCCCCAGAATCAGACCAGCACTCTCAACGCAGTCTATTTGGCGGCGATACTTTTTGTATACTATTGGGCCTATACCGGCGTTTTGATACCCTGGTTTGCGGTCTTGCCTGAAATGCGTCGTGAAAATAGAAAGCGGGTTAAAATTGCGACGTTTGGCGTGGCCATCGGTGTTATCGGTTCACTGGTGGGCGGCGGCCTATCCGGACCGCTGCTGGAAAATCTGGGTGCCTTTAAAATGTCCTTGATACTGGGTGCGGTCGCCTTTGCGGGGAGCGAGCTGACCCTGCTGGGAATTCAGGAGAAGCCTGTAAGCCAACCAGCGGTGCAAAAACAGGATTCTGAAGGTTTTCTACGGGTATTGAAGACCGTTTTTACGGATCGGCAAGTCTTGGCTTTTGCCGTCACCATCATGCTGGTTCAGCTGACCTACCAATTAATGCTCATGAACGTTCCCTATTTCACCACATTGATTCTGGGCCAGGATGAGGCCGCTGCATCCATGTTAATGGGTAAAATCATCATCCTCATCGCCCTATCCACGCCGGCATGGTATTTTTTGCTGAGTAAATTCCCCAAGAGGCATGTATTTCGGCTCATCATACTGGCCATGATGACCGGTTTTATATTTAGTTTTTTCATCGGCAAGTTGCCATTCTTGTCTTTGAATCTGCAGGCCATCGTCATCTTGGCCATTGTTTCTATTCCGTTGGGCGGCATGTTTGTGGTTGCCTTGGGATTGATCGCTGATCTGACCGATTACGATGAGCTCAAATCCCACCAGCGACGCGAAGCGGTCTACTACGGTATTTACGGCATCGTTCGCAAAACCGGATGGGCCTTCTGCTCTTTGATCATGATGGGTATTTTCAACACATTTGGATTCAGTACCGAGAATCCCCTGGGTGT
>Ga0180435_10003499_pt1 | contig 15690 bp, 13 predicted proteins | sample SS_ome_3_FD_132467 | JGI IMG/M metagenome (GOLD analysis project Ga0180435, IMG submission 132467) | Hypersaline lake sediment archaeal communities from the Salton Sea, California, USA - SS_3_S_1 metaG | ecosystem: Environmental > Aquatic > Non-marine Saline and Alkaline > Hypersaline >... | reverse complement strand
TCTCGGCGTGCGAGCCGATGTCGCCGATGGCGCCGGCCGCGCCGCTGCGGGCGGGGTCGGTGCGCCACTCGGCCTGCTTGGCGCCCTCGTCCTCGAGCTTGGTGGCCAGCCAGCCCTGGTGGTAGCCGACGATGACCTTGCGCACCGCGCCGATCGCCCCGTCGCGGATGAGCGCGCGGGCCTCCTTGACCATCGGGTAACCGGTGTAGTTGTAGGTCACGGCGAACACGACGCCGGTCCGCGCGGCCGTGGCGACGAGGTCCTTCGCCTGCTCGGACGTGTGCACGAGCGGCTTGTCCGAGACGACGTGGATGCCGGCCTCGGCGAACGCCTTGGCGACCGGGTAGTGCACGTGGTTGGGGGTGACGACGACCTCGAGGTCGATCCGCTCGTCGGCGGGGCGGGCCAGCTCGCCCTCGAGCATGGCCTCCCAGGTGGGGTAGTTGCGGTCGTCGGGCAGGCCCAGCGCGGCGCCGGAGCGGCGCGCCTTCTCCGGGGTGGAGGAGAGCGCGCCGGCGGTGAAGTCGTAGCGGTGGTCGAGCGCCATCGCGTGGCGGTGGACGGCACCGATGAAGGCGCCCTCGCCGCCGCCGACCATGCCGTAGCGCAGCCGCCGGCTCATCCTTCGTCCTTGGCAAAGGCGGCATCGAACGCGACCCCGGAGGGTGCGAAGTCGAGCTGCTTGCAGAACGCCGCGGACTCGGCGCCGCCGTGGACGCGGTCCATGCGCACGTCCTCCCACTCGACGGAGAGCGGGCCCTGGTAGCCGATGTCGTTGAGTGCGACGATGATCTCCTCGAAGTCGACGTCGCCGCGGCCGACGCTGCGGAAGTCCCAGTAGCGGCGGGCGTCGCCGAAGTCGGTGTGGCCGCCGAAGACGCCGGCGGCGCCGTCGCCGCGGCCCCACCAGGCGTCCTTCATGTGCACGTGCACGATGCGGTCGGCGAAGCGGCGCAGGAAGGCGACGTAGTCGACGCCCTGGTAGCCGAGGTGCGAGGGGTCGTAGTTGAAGCCGAAGGCCGGGTGGCCACCCAACGCCTCGATGGCGCGCTCGGCCGAGGCGATGTCGAAGGCGATCTCGGTGGGGTGCACCTCGAGGCCGAAGCGCACGCCGGCCTCGGCGTAGGCGTCGAGGATGGGCGTGAAGCGCCGGGCGAAGTCGTCGAAGCCGGCCTGCCAGTACGCCTGCGAGGTGGGCGGGAAGGCGTAGAGGGCGTGCCACACCGACGAGCCGGTGAAGCCGTTGACGACCTTGAGGCCGAGCCTGGCGGCGGCGCGGCCGGTGGCGATCATCTCCTCGGCGGCGCGCCGCCGCACGCCCTCGGGGTCGCCGTCGCCCCACACGTGGGGCGGGAGGATGCTCTTGTGGCGCTCGTCGATCGGGTCGCACACGGCCTGGCCGGCGAGGTGGTTGCTGATGGCGAAGAGCTTCAGGTCGTGCTCGGCCAGCAACTCGAGGCGGCCCTCGGCGTAGCCGGGCTCGTCGAGCACCGCGTGCACGTCGAGGTGGTCGCCCCAGCAGGCGAGCTCGAGGCCGTCGTAGCCCATCTCGCGCGCGAGCGGGGCGAGTTCGGCGAGCGGTAGGTCGGCCCATTGGCCGGTGAACAGGGTGACGGGGCGGGGCATGGGGCCTCCAGGTGGGGGCGGCGCGCGTCCGCGCAGGCGCGCGGGCATGCACGGGTCGGAACGGGCGCGGGGCGGCCGCGGCGCCCGGAGGGCCGGCGGCCGCCCCGCCAGGGATGGAACCCTAGGTCAGAAGGGGCTGTCGGGGAAGTAGTAGTCGGCGGCGTTCTCGGGGGTGATGAGGTCGGCGTTGAGGATGTAGTTCCCCAGGATCGGCACGTCGGAGACGTACTTCAGGGCGGTGATCTCCATGGCGGTGGCGATCATGGCGGGCGGGTACAGCACGTTGACGGGGACGAGGCGGTCGCCGTCCATGACGCGCTTGACGATCTCCTTCATGCCGGCGCCGCCGACGACGAACATCTCCTCGGTGCGCCCTGCCTGGGCCAGCGCCTCGATGACGCCGAGGGCGATGTCGTCGTCCTGCGCCCACACCGCGTCGATCTCGGGGAAGCGGGTGAGGAAGTCCTGCATGACCTCGAAGCCGTCGTCGCGGTTCCAGTTCGCGTACTGGCTGTCGAGGACCTCGATGTTCGTCCCGGCGACGACCTCCATGAAGGCGTCGAAGCGCTGGTTGTCGATGACCGTCGGGATGCCGCGCAGCACGACGATCTTGCCCTCGCCGCCGAGCGCCTCGACCATGTACTCGGCCGACACGCGGCCCAGGCCCGGGTTGTCGCCGGCCACGTAGACGTCCTCGATGCCCGCGCGCGTCAGGCCGCGGTCGACCACGGTCACGAACACGCCGCGTTCCTTGACGCTGGCGACCGGTTCGGTGAGCGGGTCGGACTCGAACGGCAGGATGACGAGGGCGTCGATCTGGTTGATCGCGATGAGGTCCTCGATGTCGTCGGCCTGCTCGGCCGAGCTGCCGGCCGTGCTGATGACGAAGTCGAGGTTCGGGTAGGTGGCCTCGAGGCGGGCCTCGGCCTGGGCGGCCCACCAGTTCACGCCGCCGGTCCAGCCGTGGGTGGCGGCCGGGATCGAGACGCCGATCACGTAGTTCTGGGCGAAGGCGACGCCGAACGCCAGGACGGCGACGACGGCGAGGATGCGGAAGGAGCGGTTCATGGGGCCTCCAGGAGAGGGTGAGGGCGGGGGGTGAGGGCCGTGGCGCGCGGGCGTCGCGGCCGGCGGTCGGTCCTGGCGATCGTCGCGTTCCGTCGGTTCGGCCTCCTCTCAGCGGCCCTGCCGGCCGCGCTGCAGGAACACGGCGCCGATGATGATGAGCCCTTGCACGGTGCCGTTGAGGTACTCGCTGATCGCGCTCGTGAGGTTGAGCACGTTGCCGATGAGCGACAGCAGGATCGCGCCGACGACGGTGCCCCAGACGTGGCCCGAGCCCCCCTTGAGGGCGGTGCCGCCGATGATGACGGCGGCGATCGCCTCGAGCTCCCACAGGATGCCGGTCGACGCGGAGGCCGAACCGAGCCGCGGCACGTAGAGCACGACCGCGATCGCCACGCACAGGCCCTGGATGACGTAGGTCAGGGTGCGCACGCGGGCGACGCGGATGGCCGCGTAGCGGGCGACCTCCTGGTTGGAGCCGATGGCCCGCACGTAGCGGCCGAAGCGCGTGCGGTGCAGCAGGACCGCGCCCAGGACGGCGACGACCGCGAAGGCCCAGACGGGGATGGGGATCCCCAGGAAGGCGCCGTAGAAGACGGGGCGGTACACGCCCCGCAGCGCGAAGTCGAGCGAGATCGTGCCGCCGTCCGCGAGGTAGGTGACCAGCGAGCGGAAGATGCCCAGCGTGCCGAGCGTGACGATGAACGGTTCGATGCGACCGCGGGTGATCGCCAGGCCGTTGGCGGCGCCGGCCAGCAGGCCGGAGCCGAGCACCAGGCCGACGCCCATCAGCACCACCCCGACGGGTGCGATGGTGCCCTCGTGGAGGGCGTTCATCAGCAGGATCATGGCGCCCGAGAGGAAGGCCGCCATGGAGCCGACCGACAGGTCGATGCCGCCGCCGATGATGACGAAGGTGCCGCCGACCGCGATGATGCCGATGAACGCCGAGCGCGTGAGCACGTTGAACAGGTTGGTGGACGTCAGGAACGCGGGGTGCATGAGCGAGCCGACGACGATCAGCAGCACGAGCCCGGCGAGGGGGGTGAGCTGCTGCCAGGGCACGCGCCGCAGGCGCGCGCGCCAGGTGGTGGGGGCGGCGGTGAGGTCAGGCGTGGACACGGCGGCCCTCCGGCTTCGCAGGGGGCGGGTCGCGCCGCAGGCCGGTCGCGTGGGCCATGACGGTCTCCTCGTCGAGGCCGGCCCCGTCGAGGGTGCCGGTGATGACGCCGTCGTGCATGACGACGACGCGGTGGGCGAGGCCGAGGATCTCGGGCAGCTCGCTCGAGATCAGCACGACGGCGACGCCCTTGGCCAGCAGCTCGCCGACGTAGAAGTAGATCTGCCGCTTGGTGCCGACGTCGATGCCGCGGGTCGGCTCGTCGAGGATGACGACGTCGGGCTCGGTGAGCATGAGCTTGGCCAGCACGATCTTCTGCTGGTTGCCGCCGGACAGCGCGGCGGCCTCCACGTCGAGGCGCGCGACGCGCACGTCGAACTCCTCGACCGAACGCTCGAGGGCGTGCTGTTCGGCGCGGTGGTCGACGAACGGGCGCGCGAAGCGCTCCAGCGACTGCAGCGTGACGTTCTCGCGCAGGCTCTTGTCGAGCAGCAGTCCCTTGGCCTTGCGGTCCTCGGTCAGGTAGGCGACGCGGTCGTGCTTGGCGTCCTCGGGGTGGCGCCAATGCACCGGTCGTCCGTCCTTGCGCACGACGCCGTGGGCCGGGCGCAGCCCGAGCGCGCCCTCGAACAGCTCCGTCCGCCCCGCGCCGACCAGGCCGGCGACGCCCAGCACCTCGCCGCGCCGCACGTGCAGGCTGGCGCCGGTGACGTGGCCGGGGACGTCGAGCTCCTCGATCTCGAAGGCGACCGGCGCGTCGTCGGGCACCGTCGGTTTGGGCGGGTACATGTCGGCGAGCTCGCGGCCCACCATGCGCCGCGCCATCTCGGCGGGCGTCAGGTCGGCGACGTCGAAGGTGCCGATCTTGTGGCCGTCGCGCAGGATCGTGACCCGGTCGGCGATGGCCATGACCTCGTCGAGCTTGTGCGACACGTAGAGGATGGCGACACCGTCGGCCACCAGCCGGCGCACCAGCTCGAGCAGCACCTCGACCTCGCGGCCCGTCAACACGTCGGTGGGCTCGTCCATGCACAGGACGCGCACCTCGCGCGACACGGCCTTGGCGATCTCGACCATCTGCGCCTGCGACACGGACAGCTCGCGCACGCGCCGGGTGACGGGGACCTCGGTGCGCAGCGTGGCGAGGAGCTCGGCGGTGGCGCGTCGCGCCGATCCACGTTCGACGAGGCCGAAGCGGTGCGGCTCGCGGCCGAGGAAGACGTTCTCCTCGACCGTGAGGTCGGGCACCAGGTTGAGTTCCTGATGGATGAGGACGATGCCGGCCGCCTCGGCGGCGTTGGAGTCCGGGAACTGCACGGGACGGCCGTCGAGCGCCACCTGGCCCGCGCTGGCGGCGTGGTAGCCGGAGAGCAGCTTCATGAGGGTGGACTTGCCCGCGCCGTTCTCGCCGACCAGGGCGTGGACCTCTCCGGGGCGCACGTCGACGTCGACGGCATGGAGGACCTCGTTGGGTCCGAAGGACTTGCTGAGGCCGATGCCACTGAGGATCGGTTCCTGCGCCAACGGGGGCCCTCCTTCGGGCTCCAGGCGTTCGCCGGTCGAACTCCGCGGGCCTCGGGGCGGCCCCGCCCGCGAATTCGAACGAGTGTCTAATTAAGTGTTAGAGTAGCAGCATGCCCGAAGCGAGTCAAGGTGACCCCCGTCCCTTGTCGGCGCCCGACGACCCCGGGCCGCGCGGCCGGTCGCGGCTCAATCCCGCGCTCGTGCGCCGCCTCAACGTCGCCCGCGTGTTCCACGCGCTGCGGCTCGCCGGCGAGGCCACCCAGGGCCACCTGGTCGAGGCCACCGGGCTCGACCCGGCGACGGTGTCCGCCGTCGTGCGGCAGCTGCGCCAGGAGGGCTGGCTGCGCGCCTCCAAGGCGCCGCGGGCGGGCCGCAGCGGACGCCCGCCAACGCACCTGACGATCGACCGCGACGCCGGCCTGCTCGTCGGCGCCCGGCTCGAGCCGGACGCCGTGCAGCTGCTGGCGACGTCGCTGGCGGGGGAGTCGATCGGCAGCTGGCAGGGGCCCGTCGAGGAGGGCCCCGACGCCGCCATCGCGTCGCTGCGCGAGGGCGTCGAGGAGCTCCTGCGCGACGTCGGGGTCGGTTGGGACCGGGTGCGCGCGATCGGCGTCGGCGTGCCCGCCCTCATGGCCCACGACGGCCGCCTGGCGTTCGGCCCGAACCTCGGCTGGCGCGACGTGCCGCTGCGTGCTCGGCTGGCGGAGCGCTGGCGCGTGCCGGTGGCCGTGGACAACGACACCAAGGCCGCGGCGCTGGCGGAGAAGCTCTTCGGCGCGGCGCGCGACGCCCACGACTTCGTCCTCATCGCGGGGCACTCCGGGGTGGGCGGCGCGCTCTACCTCGGCGGCCGGCTGCAGCGCGGCGCCGGCGGCTACGCGGGGGAGATCGGCCACGTGACCGTGGTCCCCGGCGGGCGCGCCTGCGGCTGCGGCGACCGCGGCTGCCTCGAGGCGTACCTCTCCGAGAAGGCGCTCGTCGCGCAGCTCCGCGAGCGGGGGCTCGCCGTTCGCGGCTACGCCGGGGTGGCGGCGGCCGCCGCCGCCGGGGAGCCGCGCGCGCTCGCGCTGCTCGCCGAGGTCGGCGCCCTGCTGGCCCGGGTCGCGGCCGACGTCGTCGATCTCCTCGACCCCGAGCTGCTGGTGCTCGCGGGGTCGATGACGCACGTGGCGCCCTACCTGTTGCCGGCGATCGAGCGGGCGCTCGCCGAACCCGCGTTGGCCGGCGTGCGGGGCGCCTGTCGGGTCGTGGCCTCGCGCTTCGGTCCGGAGGCGGTGACCGTGGGCGGCGTGGCGCTGGCGATGGAGGCCGTCCTGGGCCTGCCCGCCTGGTGGTCGGACGCGGGGGTCGGCCGACCGGCGTGGGGCGCCGTCGGGGTCGGGTGGTAGGCTCCCCTGCATGACGGACGCGAACGCGTGGCTGACGCGCTTTCTGGCCGGCGACGCGCGGGCGTTGGCACGCGGGCTGTCGTGGCTCGAGGCCGGCGACCCGCGCGGTGACGCCCTGCTGGCGGGCGCGCGCGCGGCGACCCGCGAGCGCCCGGGCGCCGCGCGCCTGATCGGCCTGACGGGCGCCCCCGGCGCCGGCAAGAGCACGCTGGCGGACCGGCTCATCGAGGCGTGGCGCGCGCGCGGCCAGCGCGTGGCGGTGCTCGCCGTCGACCCCTCCAGCCCCTTCACGGGCGGCGCGCTGCTCGGCGACCGCGTGCGCATGACGCGGTGGGCGGGCGACGACGGCGTCTTCGTCCGGTCGATGGCCAGCCGCGGTCGCACGGGCGGCCTCGCGCCGGCGACCCTCGACGCGTTGGCGCTGCTCGCCGCGTTCGGCTTCGAGGTCGTGCTGCTCGAGACCGTCGGCGTCGGCCAGGCCGAGGTCGACGTGGCGGCGGTGGCCGACACCACGGTCGTGACGCTCGCGCCCGGCCTGGGCGACGACGTGCAGGCCGCCAAGGCCGGCCTGATGGAGATCGCCGACGTCTTCGCGCTCACCAAGGCCGACCGGCCCGGGGCCGAGCGGCTGGCGCGCGACGTGCGGGACGCGATCGGCCTGCGGACCGCGCTCGATGGGCACGCCGCGGTGTGGCGACCGGCGGTGGTCATGCTGGCCGCCGGTGCCGACCCCGCCGACCTCCCCCCGACCCTCGCCGCCGACGGCGGCATCGCGGAGCTCATCGGCGCCATGGACGCCCATGCCGCGCACCTGCGGCGCAGCGGCGAGGACCGCGCGCGGCGCGCGGCGCGCGCCAGGCTGGCGGTCGGCCTGCGGGCCCAGGCCACGCTGCAGGTCGCGCTCGCCGGCCTCCCGGGGGAGCGCTGGGACGGCGTCGCGGCGGGCCGGACGGCGATCGATGACCTCGTGCGCGAGGCGCTCGCCGTCGCGCTGCGGCGCGCCCCGGGTGGCGACGAGGCGACCGCGGCCGGCGAGGGCACGGGCGGCCTCCCTGCCGGCGCCTGTTAGGCTCACGGCATGATCCGCGCCGTCTACCCCGGCAGCTTCGACCCCCTGCACAACGGGCACCTCGACGTCATCCAGCGCGCCGCCCGCATCTTCGACCACCTGACCGTGGCCGTGCTGCACAACCCGCTGAAGCCGACCACGCTGTTCGACATCGAGGAGCGGCTGGCCATCGCGCGCGCGTCGGTCGACGGCCTGAAGAACGTCGAGGCCGCGATGTTCGAGGGCCTCCTGGTGGAGTTCTGTCGCCAGTCGGGCTCGCGGGTGATCGTCCGCGGCCTGCGCGCGATCTCGGACTACGAGGCGGAACTGCAGGTGGCCCACCTCAACCGGCAGATGAACCCGGCGGTCGAGACCCTCTTCGTCATGACCGCCACGCGCTGGTCGTTCGTCTCGAGCACCCGCATCAAGGAGATCGCCCAGCTCGGCGCCAGCGTCGACAAGCTGGTGCCCGAGGCCTCGTTGGATCGCCTGGTCGCACGCTTCGGCGCGCCGCGGGTGTAGACTCTTGCGCTCGGCCGCGGCTCGGCCGGCTCGATTCGCCGACCGACGGCCGCGAGAGGATTCACCATGGCGCACCTGCTGCGTGGCGTGGCCGCGGGGGGGACCCTGCGCGTCATCGCCGCCGACACCACCGATCTCGTCGCCGAGGCGCTCGCGCGTCACGACGCGGCGATGACCGCCGGCGCCGCCCTCGGCCGCACGCTGACGGCGTCGCTGCTGCTCGCCCACGTGCTGCTCAAGGACCACCGCGACCGCGTGACCGTCAAGCTCGACGGCGGCGGCCCGCTCGGCGGCGTCATCGCCGACGCCGGCCTCGACGGGACCGTGCGCGGCTACGCGCGCGAGCCGCGCGTCGAGCTGCCGCCGCGGGCCGATGGCAAGCTCGACGTGGGCGGCGCGGTCGGCCATGACGGCCACATCGAGGTCATCCGCTCGCACGCGCCCTACGGCGACCCCTACGCCTCGAGCGTCGAACTCGTCTCCGGCGAGATCGCCGAGGACGTGGCGACCTTCCTGGCGCGATCGGAGCAGATCGCCTCGGCGGTGCTGCTGGGGGTGTCGTTCGACGAGGCCGGCGGCCGGGGGCACGGCCGGGCGGCGTCCGCCCGCGTCCGGCGCTCGGGCGGGGTCATCCTGCAGGCGCTGCCGGGCGCCGAGGAGGCCGCGCTCACGCTGCTCGAGGCCAACGTGCGGGCGTTCGGCCAGCTCACCGACGGCCTGGCGCGGCACGACCTGCGCCAGGTCATGGAGGAGCTCACCTGGGGCCTCGGCTTCGAGCTGCTCACCCAGCAGGCGCTGCCCCTCGCCTTCCGCTGCCGTTGCAGCGACGAGAAGGCCCTGGCCGCCGTCGCCTACCTCACGCCCGGCGAGCGTGCCGAGCTGGTCGCGGAGGCGGGCGGCGCCGAGGTGGTCTGCCACTGGTGCGGCGAGGCGCGCTTCGTGGACGGCGAGGCGATGGCCAGCCTGGACGGCCTCGAGGTGCGCTGTCCCGACTGCGGCGCCCTGTGGTACCGCGAGGGTGCGACCACCATGGTGCGCGACGAGGAACGCTGCGCCTGTGGCCGGAAGGTGGCGCTGACCGCCTGACGGCGGCGAAGACCGTGCGCCTCGGCCCCCGGACGCTCGTCGCGCTGGCGCTGTTGGTGGTCTTCTGGGCCTCCGCCTTCCCGGCGATCAAGCTGGGGCTCGCGGGGCTGGGTCCGGCGCAGCTGACCCTGGCGCGCCACCTGGTCGCGTCGCTCACGTTCGTCCCGTTCTTGTTGGCGTTTCGGGCGCGCAAGTGGCCGGCGTGGCGCGACGCCCCCGCCTTCCTCGGGCTCGGCGCCGTGGGCATCGCCACCTACCACCTGGCGCTCAACTTCGGTGAGGTGCACGTCTCGGCCGGCGCCAGCAGCCTGATCATCGCGACCGCGCCGGCCCTGACGGCGCTCATCGCCTGGTGGCTGACCGGCGACCGGTTGCCGGCGCTCGGCTGGTGGGGCACCGCGGTCGCCTTCGTGGGCGTCGCGCTCATCGTCCTCGGCGACGGCGCCGTCGGCGTCGTCCACCCGGCTGCCGCCCTGATCCTGGTCTCGGCCACGGCGACCGCGTTCTTCGCGGTGCTCCAGCGGCCGTACCTTGCCCGTTACCGGCCGCTCGAGGTGACGGCCTACGTCACCTGGGGCGGCACCCTTCCGTTGCTGGTCTTCCTCCCCGGGCTGCCGCAGGCGCTCGCGAGCGCGGGCAGTGGCCCGCTGCTGGCGACGCTGCACCTCGGCGTCGTCCCCTCGGCGATCGCCTACACGCTCTTCGCCGTGGCGCTGCAGCGCGCGCCCGCGCCGATCGTGACCTCGTTCCTCTACCTCATCCCGGTGGTGGCGCTGCTGCTGTCGTGGTGGTGGCTCGGCGAGGTGCCGAACTGGCTGACCCTGGTCGGCGGTGCCGTGGCCGTCACCGGGCTGGTCCTGGTGCAGCGCTCGCGCCTCGCCGCGCGGCGCGACGCGGCGACCGCCCGCGCGTGAGGCGGGCGCGATCCCGCCGCGCCGAGCGCGTCAGTCCGGTTTCGGCCGCCCCAGCCGCCGCTCGGTCCCGTTCGCGAGGCGGGCGAGGTTGTCCCGGTGCCGCCACACGGAGATCAGCGCGAGCGCGAAGGCGAGCAGCGTCGTCGACGGGCTGGCGTCCCCCAGGACCAGGAGCATGATCGGCGCGCTGCAGACGGCGGTCAGTGACGCCAGCGAGACGATGCGGCCGAAGACCAGCACCAGCGCGAAGATGAGCACGCCCGTCAGCGTGATCCAGGGGTCGATGACGACGAAGACGCCCAGCGTGGTCGCGACACCCTTGCCGCCGCGGAAGCGGAGGAAGACGTTGAAGCCATTGCCCAGCACGGCCGCCATCGCGGAGGCGACCACCCACCAGGGATCGAGCCCGAGGAGGGTGGGAACCGTCACCGCCGCCACGCCCTTCAGCGGGTCGATGAGCATGACGGCCAGCGCCGGCCACGGGCCGACCGAGCGCAGGACGTTGGTGGCGCCGATGTTCCCGGAGCCCACCGTGCGGATGTCGATGCCACGCAGGCGCGCCACGATCAGGCCGGTGGGGATCGCCCCCATGAAGTACGCCAGCAGCACGAGGGCCAGGCCCACGAGGGTGTCGATCATCGGGGCCCCCACGCGGGACGGGCCCGCAGCGAGACGGATCGCATGGCCACATCGTAACGGCCCGCCCCGCTCCATGACGGTAGGCTCTCGGGGATGACCCAGGACGTCTTCTTGCTCCTCGCCCTCGCGCTCGTGGGCGCGGCGGCCGTCGGCTGGACGCGGCGCCTCGCGCCGCTCGCCTCCGAGTTCCCGCTCAAGACGCTGCTGGCCGCCGCGGCCGCGGGGGCCGTCGTGGTGGCCACGCTCGCGGGCGCCGCCGTCGGTCCGCTCCCCCGGGCGCTCGCGCTCGCCGCCGGCATTGCCTGGGTGGTGGGCCCACTGTCGCTGCCGACGTTGGCGCGGGCCGGCCTGTGGCGCGCGGCGGACGTCCTGGTGGCCGCCCTCTACTGGACGCCCGGGGGCCGCGACGCCGCCCGCCGCCTGCTGGCGCAGGTGGCCCTGCAGCGCGGCGAGGGCGCGGCCGCGCTGGCCCACCTGCCGGCGCGGGAGGCCGGCGCGATGGCCGCCCAGGCGCACGCCCTGCGCGAGGACTGGGAGGCGGTGTTGGCCACGGAGCTGCCGGCCGGCCGCGCCGGCGTCCTGGGCCGCGTCGCCAGGGTCGAGGCGCTGCTGGCGAAGGGGCGCATGCGGGAGGCGGGCGAGACGGCCGCGTCGCTGCGGCGCGAGGTCGAATCGGGCGCCCCCGATCCCATCGCCTACCGGGCGATGGTCCTGGCCGAGGTCATGGTCGACGCGGAGCTCGGGAACCTGCGGCGGGTGCAGGAGGCGCTGCGCACGCCGCCGGCCGGGGTGCCGCCCGAGGTGTGGTACGGGCTCGTCGCGCGCGCCGCGGAGATGGCCGGCGAGGCCGAGGCGGCGCTCAAGCTGCATGCCGAGGCCTACCGGGTGGCGGCACCCGCGCGTCGGGGCCGCCATGCGCGTGCGCTCGAGGCGGCCGGCCGGCCACTGCCGACGCCGCTGCGGGCGGCGGGGCGCAGCCGCGCGACCGCCGCGATGGTGGCCGTCATCGGCGCGGCGTACGTCGGCCAGGTGGTGCTCGACCGCCTCGCCGGCAGCTTCCAGGTCGACGGCTTCTCGGTCGCCGCCAGCTCGATCGCGGCCGCCTTCGTCCTCGGGGTCCCCGACTTCCCCGCCGCCGACGCCTCGTGGCGCGGCCTCGCCTACGCGTTCGTCCACGGCAACCTGGTGCACGTCGGCTTCAACCTGTGGGTGCTGTTCGACCTGGGGCGCATGGTCGAGGCCCGGCGGGGGCCCGGCTACCTGGTCGCGGCCTTCGCCCTCGGGACCGCCATGGGTGCCTACCTCACGGGCATGGCGCAGGCGGGCGCGACCGTCCTGCTCGTCGGCGCCTCGGGCGGCGTGCTCGGCGTCGCCGGCGCGCTGCTCGCCGACGTCAGCCGCCGGCGCGACCAAGGGGACCGGCAGCTGCTCGGCAGCCTCCTGCAGTGGATGCTGCTCATCGGCTTCATCTCGCTGGCGATCCCCAACGTGTCGCTGTGGGGGCACGTCGGCGGCGTCGTCGGGGGGCTGCTGTGGGGCTTCGCCCGCCAGGGCCTGCCGGCCGACCGGCGCATCGACGTCGTGGCCGGCGCCGCGGCCGCACTGGCCCTGGCGTGGGCCCTGGGCCAGGCGCTGCGGGTGGCGTCGCTGCTGTTCTAGCGCGGCCGCTGGCTAGGGGGTGACGGGGTCGCCGCAGACGCTCGTCGTCGTGAGCAGGGCGTCGAGGCAGAGGACGCCGGCGCCGTAGCGGTCGGCGCCGTAGCCGGGCGGGCGCGACGCCGCGGCCGCCGCGCTCAGGCGCGCCTCGACGGCCAGCGGGTCCCCCCGGACGGCGGGTTCGACGCCCATGAGCAGCCCGGCGGCCGCGGCCACGTAGGGCGTGGCCATCGAGGTGCCGGCCTTGCAGGTCCAGGTGTGGCTGGCCGTGCCGGCGAAGAAGTCGATGCCCGTGCTCGTGATCGCCGGGCAGGTCGACCCCGGGGGCGCCGCGCCACCGGGCGCCATCAAGGTGAGGCCCGCGCCGAAGTTGCTGAAGCCGCTGCGCAGGTAGTCGTGGTCGACCGAGCCCACGGCGATGGCGCCGGCGCCGGCGGGCTGGTCGAGGACGCCGGATCCGGCGTTGCCGGCGGCCGCGACGACCACGATGCCGAGGGCCTCGAGCTCGGCGATCACCGGCGAGAAGGCGACCGAGGTGCTGCTGCTGGCCGTCCCCAGGCTCATGTTGATCACCTGCGCCGGGGTCGGATTGGGGGGCAGGCCGGCCACGTCCAGGCCGCCGGCCCAGCGCATGCCCCGGATGACCGCGTCGAGGGTCGTGGTCGCCGTCGCGTCCGCCGTGTCCGGCCAGGCCTTCACCGGCTGGACGCGGACCCAGGGCGCCGAGGCGGCGCCGGCCACGCCCAGCGCGTCGCCGCGCGCGGCGGCGACGATGCCGGCGACGTGGGTTCCGTGGTCCGTGCAGTTGCGCACGTCGTCGTCGTCGTCGAAGACGTCCCAGCCCGGCAGCAGCGCGCCCGCGAGGTCCGGATGGTCGACCGCGACCCCGTCGTCGATGACCGCGACGACGATCTCGGCCGGGGCCTCGGCGCCGTCGACGACGGCCCACGCCGGCTCCGCCCCGAAGGCGCTCAGGTTCCACTGGCGGCCGTAGAGCGGGTCGTTCGGGGCGGCGGACCGCGCCACGGGCACGTTGGGCAGCGCGTAGGCGACCTCGGGTCGGCGCCGCAGGGCAGCCAGTAGCGCGTCGCGGCCCCCCGCCGGCGCTCGCACGAGGTCGTGCTCGCTGCCCAGGCCGCGGCGCAGGAGCGTGCCGCCCGCCGCGGCGGCGACGGCGGCGGTCGCGTCGCTCGCGCTCGAGCGGGCGAGGCCGGCCACCGCGGCGCCGCGGTAGCCGACGAGGATCTCGTCGGCGGCGCTCGCCCGGGCCGCGAACGCCAGCTCCGGTTCGCAGGACAGGCCGAAGAAGGCGATGAGGGTGATCGGGACCGTCGTGTCGCCGGCCGTGAACTCGCCCGCGAAGGTGCCCGCGCCGGCGCCCGGCGGCAGCGAGACGACGACGTCCTGTTCGCCCCCGCCCGAGAGCGTGCCGGACGCCGGCGAGGCCGTCAGCGTCGTCGACGCGAAGGTCCAGACCAGCCGCGACCAGCCGGAGCCCTCGTTGCGCAGGGAGAACACCGCGTTGGGCGGCGCGGCGCTGAGGTCGACGTAACCGGTCGCCGGCGTCACGCTCAGGCGCGCGGGAAGGAGGAAGTCGCAGCCGGTCACCACGAGCACGCCGAGGAGCGCGAGGAGTAGGGCACGCGGAAGCCGCGCGGCGCGTCGGTGCATGGGCCACTGTATCCGAGGATCGGGGCGCGCCGTGGTGCTTCGCACGGCGAGGCCGGGCGCATACACTCGGCGCATGGAGGACGCCACGCCGCTCGTGCGCCGCAAGCTTCACCACCTGCAGGCCTGCCTGGAGGGGCCGGTCGAGTACGCGACGCGCACCGCCGGCTTCGAGCGCATCGACCTGCCCTACCGTGCGCTGCCCGAGCTCGACCTCGACGAGATCGACACCTCGGTGCCGTTCCTCGGCCGGCGCCTGCGGGCGCCGCTGCTCATCGGGGCGATGACCGGCGGGGCCGAGAAGGCGCGCTCGATCAACCGCAACCTGGCGACGGCCGCGCAGCGGCTCGGCGTGGGCCTGATGCTCGGCTCCCAGCGCGTCATGCTCGAGGAGCCCGGCGCGCGGGCCAGCTTCGAGGTGCGCGACGTGGCGCCCGACGTCCTGCTGATCGGCAACCTGGGGGCCGCGCAGTTGCTGCGCGGCTACGGCGCCGCCGAGGCCAGGCGCGCGGTCGAGGAGGTGGGGGCGGATGCGCTCGCCTTCCACGTCAACCCCCTGCAGGAGGCGCTGCAGCCCGGCGGCGACGTGCGTTGGCGGGGCGTGACGTCGCGGCTCGCCGAGGTCGTGCCGGAGGTGGGCGCGCCGGTGATCCTGAAGGAGGTCGGCCACGGGATCGGCGGGGAGGTCGCCCGCTCGGTCGCGCGGGTGGGCCTCGCCGCGGTGGACGTGGCGGGCGCCGGTGGCACCTCGTGGGCGCGGGTGGAGGCGCTGCTGCGCGACGGCGAGGTGCGCCGGCCCGACCTCGCGGAGTGGGGCCTGCCCACCGTGGACGCGCTGCTCGAGGTGCGCGAGGCGCTCCCCGGCATGCCACTGGTGGCGTCGGGCGGTGTGCGCAGCGGCCTCGACGTCGCCAAGGCGCTGGCCCTGGGCGCGCGCGTGGCCGCCATCGCGCGGCCGCTGCTGGCGCCGGCGCTGGCGTCGGCGGAGGCGGTCGAGGCGGCCCTGGTCGGCCTCATCGAGGAGCTTCGGATCGTGATGCAACTCGCCGGCGCGCGGGACGTCGCGGCGCTCGGCCACGTGCCGTGGCGCGCTCGTGTAGGCTGACGCCCATGGACCTGCAGATCGCTGGCAAGGCGGCGCTCGTCACGGGCGCCTCGAAGGGCATCGGCTTCGCCGTGGCGTCCGCCCTGGCGGCCGAAGGCGCCCGTCTCGTCGTCAACGCGCGCGACGCGGGCAGCCTGGGCGAGGCCGCCGAACGCCTGCGCGCGCTGGGCGCCGAGGTGCACCCGGTGGCGGGCGACGTCTCCGAGGCCAAGCACGTCAAGTCGCTGCTGGCCGCCGCGAAGGAGGCCGTCGGCGCACCCGCGATCCTGGTGTCGAACGCCGGCGGCCCGCCGACCGGCCCCGCCGAGGCGCTCGACGACGCCGCCTGG
>Ga0180435_10003497_pt1 | contig 15692 bp, 10 predicted proteins | sample SS_ome_3_FD_132467 | JGI IMG/M metagenome (GOLD analysis project Ga0180435, IMG submission 132467) | Hypersaline lake sediment archaeal communities from the Salton Sea, California, USA - SS_3_S_1 metaG | ecosystem: Environmental > Aquatic > Non-marine Saline and Alkaline > Hypersaline >... | reverse complement strand
GACAGGTAGTCGTGGAACACCGGCGCGCCCGATGTGGGCAGGTGCAGGCCGAAGACCGTGTAGACGCCCGAAACAACGAAGTAGTGGCCGATGGAGATGGCCTTCTCACTCATCCACTCGGGGGCGCTGCCGGCCAGGGGCAGATCGCAAATGTCGTTGCCCAGGCCGCCGGCCTTGACCACTTCGGTGGCCGCCAGCAGCAGCCGGCTGTTGTCCACGCAGGAGCCGCAGTGCAGGACCGGCGGGATACCCACGGTCTCGCAGACCTCGGCCAGGCCGGGGCCGCAGTGTACGGCGGCGCTTTCCGGGGTCAGCAGGCCTTCCATGGCGCAGGCGATGCCGTTGCAGCCGGTAGTCAGGACGATGACGTCGTTCTTGATCAATTCCTTGACCACCTGGATGTGGGCTTCGTTGTGCCTCGTACGGGCGTTGTTGCAGCCCACCACGCCGGCGATGCCCCGGATGCGGCCGTTGATGATGTTGTCATTCAGGGTGTAATAGGTACCGCGAAAGGTGCCGCCCAGGTGATACTGAACCGATTCCACGCTGAAGCCGCCGATGGAGGAGGCCTTGTACTGCGGGATCATCACGTCGGCGCCGCGGTTCTCGAAGTTGTCAATGGCGATGCGCACGATCTTCTCGGCGTCTTCCAGGGCATGGTGCTCGTCGAACTCGATATGGATGACGCTGTCCTGCTCCATTTTGGCGATGGGATGGGTGGTGATCAGCTTGGTGTGGAAACACTCGGCCACGTTGGCCACATTCTGGAAGATACACTGGATGTCGACCACCATGGCGTCGCAGGCGCCGGTGATGATGGCCATCTCCTGCTGAAGGTAGGTTCCGGCCTGGGGCACGCCGTGGCGCTGGAAGATCTCGTTGGCCGTGCAGCAGATGCCGCCCAACTGGATGCCTTTGGCGCCCTTGGATTTGGCATACTCGATGAGCTCCGGTTTCTGGGCCATGGCCACGATCATCTCGGAAAGTACCGGCTCATGGCCGTGCACGATGATGTTGACGTGGTCTTCCTTCATGACGCCCAGGTTAGCTTCGGCCTGCAGCGGATAGGGGGTGCCGAAGAGTACGTCCTGCAGGTCCGTGGCCAGCATGGAGCCGCCCCAGCCGTCGGCGATGGAGGCGCGGGTGCCCTGTTTGATCAGGTTCTTGTAGTCCTGGTCCACGCCCATGTGGGTGCGGTGCATGATCTCCACGATCTCGCGGTCGATGTTGCGCGGAATCACACCGGTCTTCTTCCATTTTTCATATAGCGGTGCCGGGGCGCGTTTGGCGAAAAGCAGTTCGCCTTCCGCTTTGCCCCACTCGTTCACGGCAGCCTCAGCCGTTTCCAGGGCGATTTCATCAATGTCGCGATCTTTGACCTCGCCGTCCTCTTCGACGGTCGTTTCAACACCTAAAAAGGGAGCGATCTGCAACAGCTTGTTGACGTCCTTGATTTTGTAGGCGTCGGTTTCTTTGCGGGCCGCGCTCAGAAAGACCTCAGCCACGCAGCGGCCGTGGTCGGAGTGGGCGGCGGCACCGCCGGCAATCATGCGGATGAAGTTACGGGCTGCGATGGTGTTGGCCGTGGCGCCGCACAGGCCTTTTCTGGTGTCTTTGCCTTCGATACCGCCCTTGGGCAGCGGCAGTCGGCAGGGACCCATGGCGCAGTTTTTACAGCAAATGCCTTGGATACCGATGTTGCAGGGTTTCATTTGCGCGGCACGGTCAAAGACCGTGTCGATGCCCAATTTTTGGGCCCGTGCGATCATTTCCTGGGTGCCTTTATCGATGGATGATGCGACGGGATCGGCCAGTTTGGGGGCCTTAGCCTTGGCGGCTGGTTTCTTTTTTTCTGCCATGAGAGGTTCCTCCTCGTATTATATTCGGCAAGTGTTAACGATGGTGCGGTCTAGTACAGCGGAACACGCCGGTGAACCCACTGGAGCTTGGCGAGTATCTTCTCGGGCTCAGTCTTCTGCTCGGGGGCGGCGGTCATGGAGACAGGCTCGTCCGTTTTCGCAGCAGCGTGTTTCGCAGCAATTTTTTCACGCTCGGCGGCCCGTTTCTGACGCAGAGCGTCTTCTTCGGCTTCGCGTTCGGCAGCGGCGGCAGCGGCGGCTTCCTTCTCGGCCTGGGCTTTGGCTTCGGCCTCTGCTTTGGCTTTGGCTTCAGCATCGGCCTTGGCTTTGGCTTCGGCCTCCGCCTTGGCTTTAGCTTCAGCCTCTGCTTTGGCCTTGGCTGCGGCCTCTGCTTTGGCCTTGGCTTCGGCTTCGGCCTTGGCAGCGGCTTCGGGGTCAACCGCCGGAGCGGCAGGTGCCGGTTCGGCTTTCTTTTCTGCGGCCGGCGCGGCGGCGGGTTTGGCAGCCGGCTTAGCGGCCGGTTTGGCGGCGGCCTTGGGCGCGGCTTTTTTAGCCGGCGCGGCCTTTTTCTCTTCCTCGATGGTCAGATCCGGTTCCGGCGCCAGGTCGGCATAATCGACCTCCGCGGCCTCCAGGACCTTGGTGATGGCCGCCACATCGGCCGCCGCGCCGCCATCGGCCAGAAGGTCGATGTAGCTTTTCACCATGCGTATGGACTCCGGATGGCGCATGATGAGCACATTGGATCCGGCCAGAAGGTAGGCCACGGCGCCCACGGCTTCCATGAGAATGCCGCGCTTTTCTGGATCACCCAGCGTCGGCGCCTCTTCCGAAGTCTGTTTGGCTTCTTTGCATTTCCAGATTTCATTGCCCAGATTGTTGATGATGGGCATCTGCAGTTTGTCGTCGCCCTGGGTCATGGCGGCCATGCCGATGCGCTCCATAACCGAGTATGAGTATTCCAGACCGTACCCCAAACCGCCCGTGGTGGGGTCGATGATCACCCGGTCCATGGGCATACCCAGGTTTTCCAGGAGGATGTTGACCTGTTTGGCCAGGTTGACGTCAATGGGCGAGGATGAAATCACGGTGTGCCCGTAGCCCATGGCCGCGGCGCCGATGCCCTTGTGGTTTTTGTCCTCCACCGGCCCCAATATCAGATTGGCGCCCTGGCATCCCTCGGCAATGGCTTTCAGTACGGCCTCATCCTTTTCCACATTGGCCGTTCCCCAAATGATAAGGGGCACGTCAATGGCGTCATTGACCTTTTTGACGGTTTCCGTGGCAGCCTCGGGACTGGCGTCCTGGCCATTGGGATCGGTGCTCTTGAGCTGCAGCACGATGAGCTCGGCCCCAAATTCATCCACGCATTTTTTTGCCCAGGCAGCGGGATCGGCCACGACATCCTTGAATGGGGCCAGGGCCGCTTCCGGCCAGTCTTCCGGCGCCATATCCCAGATCTCCATGGCGATCTTGGGCTTGTTGGGCATGTCCCCCTCGAATTGATAAAATGGGTAGCACGCCTCACCGCCGACGGTTACCGCATTGTCACCCGCGCCCAGGGTGATGGGCTTAATTCCGCCGGAATAGCCTTCTTTATAAAATTCGAAACCCAAAGTTGCCTCCTTGTTCATTAGGTCGGTTTATTATGGCAATGAATGGCAAACCGAGTAAAATGTCAGTAAACCAGCCGTTAGCCACGGCCGGGAGCCCTATTCCCCAATCCCTCTAAATCAAAACGTATCCTCCCTCCTTTCTGACAAATTTCTGGCGTATATTTTTACTCATGCGTCGGATTCGTTCTCTGGGAAGGTAGAAATTCATGCATTGAATAATGTTGAAGAAGGGAATTTTTATAATAAAATCCACACCGTTGTCAATAGATATCCGGCATTTGGAATACCCCCGGCAAACCTCCGCAGAAAACGTTTTTTTAATCGTAAGCCGCCCCTCGGGCGTGCTGTCTGATCCCCTGCAACCGCAGGTCTCCGCTTCAGGGCATTTTTTTACGCGGCAATTTGAGCCCGGGGCGCGTCTTCAGCCGCTGCTCCAGCCTGGGAAACAGCCCCAGATCCGTGTGGGGCAAAAACAGGGCGGCGATGTAATTATCCATGTAAGAAGGGGTTTCGGACAGTTCGAAGTTGGTCATTTTTTTCAACGCTTCCACCACATCCCGGCGAATACGGTTGGTCAGCGCGCTCATCTTGGCGCCCATCAGCGACCCGTTCCCGATAAAGGTCACCATCTGCGGATCGATTTCAGGCAGCAGGCCAATGGTCATGGCCCGGTCCAAATCGACATAGCTGCCAAATCCGCCCGCCAGGATGATCCTCTGGATATCCTGGATCTCCATGCCGATCTCTCTGAGCAGGGTCATGCAGCCGCTGTAGATGGCGCCCTTGGCCCGCAACAGGTTTTCAATATCGATTTCTGTCAGGCTCACATCCCGGTCGACCTGGGAATCGGCCTGCCAGGCCAGCACATATTCCCAGATCCCTTCCCGCTGGCGGATACGGGGTGTATCCAGGCTGCGGTCGAATTTCCCCTGACTGTCGATGACCCCGGTTTCAAAGAGCGTTGCCACGATGTTGATCAGACCTGAACCGCAGATCCCCTTGGGGCGCACGCGGCCGATGGTCAGGTTCATGGGCTCCAGGGTCAGTGGGTCAATGGAGAAATCCTCAATGGCGCCCTTGGCCGCCCGCATGCCGAAGGTAATGCCGCCCCCTTCGAACGCGGGGCCCGCGGAGCAGGCCGCACAGGCGAACCATTCCCGATTGCCGATGACGATTTCCGCATTGGTGCCAATGTCTAAAAAGAGGGTCAGATCGTCGGCCAGGTACAAACCGGACCCCATAACCCCGGCCACGATATCCCCGCCCACATAGCTGGAAACCGCGGGATAAACCAGGACGGTGACGTGTTCGGGCAGTTGGATGCCGAGATCCCGCACATGGATGGGCGGATAAAGCGTGGCGGCCGGAACATAGGGTGAACGGCGGATATGGCGGGGATCCACTTTGAGCAGCAATTGGGTCATGGTGGTGTTGCCGGCCAGGGTAAGGGATGAAATATGATCGGCATCAATGCTAGCCCGCCGCACCAGCTTCTGGATGATGGTGTTGATGGTATCCACCACCACGCCCTGCAGCCGCTCCAAGCCCTCCTTTTTTTCGGCATGGACGATGCGCGTGATCACATCTTCGCCGTAGCTGATCTGCCCGTTAAACTCGCCCCGTTCCGCCAGCACCTCCCCGGATTTCAGGTCCAGCAGCTGGCCATAAACGGTGGTCGTGCCGATATCAAAAGCCAAGGCCAGGTTGTGCGCGGTGGTGTCACCGGCCTGGACATTGATGATTTCAGTCTTGCCGCTCGCCATCACGGGTCGCATCAGGGTGGCGGTCACCTCGAATTCCTGCTGGCGAAGGACTGCCGGCATGCGCCGGATTACGGGCAGACTGACCGTCAGGCGATGTTCATCGTATTCGGCTTTGAGATAACTGACCAGCCGAGTGACGTCCGGGAGATGATCCTGGTTATCCGGGGGCGGCAGGCGCAGGAATTTTTTCTCCACCGGCGGGATAAAAAGGCCCTGCTCCTTGAGGTCTTCAAAATCAAGCTGCTGGATACGGGCCCGCCGGCCGGAGACCGCAGCTGCATTGAGAACCGACGGATCCACCTCCGATTCAATGGGAATGCGCACCGTGATATCCTCCACCACGGTGGCCCGGCACGCCAGGCGGTATCCCTTGTCAATATCTGCGGCGTCCAGTTTTTCCGACAACCCGCCGTCCACAGTCCCGGATTCAATCAACACCCGGCATTTACCGCACACCCCCTCCCCGCCGCAGGAGGCGTTGATGTGCACACCGGCTTCCATGGCGGCCTGGATCAGATTGGTTCCCCGGAGCACTTGCACCGGTCGGTTGTGGGGCTGGAAAGTGATGGTCGGCATAATGCGTCCTTTTGTGGTGTGAATCTATTTATATATCTAGTGCCCATCCATAAATGGTCTTTTTCCGCGTGGACTTTAGTTGGCTGCCATGATTTAAATCATCGAAATAGCGAGCTATTCCTCCGGTTTAAATCTGGCATCCGCCTTGCCCACACGAAAAAATCCTCATTTCTGGACGGACACTATCTAATGAAAATTTTTATTTTTATCCGGCAATTAATTACAGCATGTTCGTCATTCCGGCCATTATTTCTTCCGGCTGTCCGGCTCCGGGAGCGGATCATCAAAGCGGGCGCGGATCTCATCCTCCCCTCCGGCAAGGGACACACGGTGATATTGATAAGACAGGACCGCGAACATCTTCTCCATTCCCTGGTTCGCTTCGGGAACGTGCGTCAAAAACCCCTCAATGCCGTTTTCCCGGGCGGCATGCGCCAGTTTCTTAAAGATGGCGGGACCGATTCCCTTGCCCCGCCAATGATGGGTCACCGACAGACCGACTTCCGCCATGTCTGTAGATTCATCACGCTGGTACTCCCCGATCCCGATCACTTCGCCAAAACCAAACTCACCGATAACGGCCAGCATACAGAGATTGTTGATATAATCGATTTTGGCCAAGGCCGTGCTCTCGGCCCGTCCCGCCCGGGTTCGCTCTTTAAAGATGCGGGCATTGATTTTGTCCTGGGTCAGCTTGTAAAAATGGTCCTGGATCCTGCGGGCGTCCACCGGTTTGGCCGGTCTGAGGGTGACTTCGAAACCGTCGATGGACAGGGTCTCTTCCAGCTTGAGGGGGTATACAGCCCGGATGGATTCCCCCAGGCTGCGTTTAGGGCTGAAGAGCTGGCGCTGCTTACCGGCCTCAAGCAACTCTTCGCGAAACTTGGGATGGGCGATGCTGATCAGCGCCAGGGCCCGCTCTTCAAGGCTTTTGCCAAATAGATTGACCACCCCGTACTCGGTGGCCACATACTGCACGTCACCCCGCGGAACCACCACCGCGGTATGCTCCATTACGGGCAGAATGCGGCTCTGCTTGCCGTTGGCCGTGGTGGCCGGCAGCAGGATAATGGATTTACCCCCCGGGGATTGAGCGGCCCCGCGCATGAAATCCAGCATCCCGGTCACTCCGGTGAAATTATTAATGGGCAGTGCGTCGGCCGCCACCTGACCGGTGAGATCAATGGCCATGGCTACGTTGAGGGCCACCATTTTGTTATGGCGGGCAATGATGCCAGGGTCGTTCACATAGTTTGAAGGGTAAAATTCCACCGCCGGGTTATCATGGATGAACTCGTATAAATAATCCGAGCCGGCTGCTGCGCTGGCCACCATTTTTCCGTCGTTAAACCCTTTTTTCCGATTGGTAATGACGCCCTGGGCGAACAACTGCATGACTTCCCGGGTGAGAAATTGCGTATGCACGCCCAGATCATTACGATCCGCAAGAGCCAGCAAGACCGCGCGCAGGGTGGTCCCGGGACTGATTTGCAGGGTTGCGCCATCTTCGATATGCCGGGAAATCATCCGCCCGATAGCATCCGCCGCCTCTAAATCCGGCGGGGTGTCCATGGTCATCACCGCTTCCTCGTGCTCCACGAAGATATCCACATCGTCCACATGGATGAAACTGCGGCCCATCACCCGGGGCATGCGCGGGTTGACCTGGGCAATCACCAGATCTGCCGACAGGGCCGCCGACAGGGTAATATCCACGGATACACCCAGACTCATCATCCCGAAATCATCCGGTGGTGTAACCTGGATCAAGGCCACGTTCACGGGCATTTGCCGGGTGCGGAACAGCCGCGGCACAGCCGACAGATTGACGGGCGTCAGAAAGCGGGCATTGCGGGATAACTGTGCCGACTGTCCCGAACCCAGGTAAAACGATCGTATATTGAGTTGGTGGGCCTCGCTCTGGTCCACTATGCGGGTCAGGGGAGTGCTTTCCAGGGAAAACAGGCGGACGATCTCGATATCCTTGAGGTTGGCAACCACCGCGCCTAGAGCGCGCACCAGATGCTGGGGCTCACCGCAGGCCGAGCCGATGAAAACCCGCTGGCCGCTGCGAATATGGCCGATGGCATCTTCAGCGCTGCTTTGATTAATAACGTATTTATCCGCCCAATAGGTATCGCCTTTGGATGGCTTCATGGTATTCCCGGCCCCCTTTTTAACGGTTGTCATGGCAAAGTCCCGATCGCTCCGGGATTCACCCGGGAACAAAGACCGTTGAGACGGACCATAATCATGGCAGCCGCTCTGCCTCGCATAACTCATGGTGGGAAGTTGCAGGAAAGGGCAAACCGCACAAGTTCCTTTACCGCGCAGTCGCTCTGCCAAGAAAATCTCTATAACCAATCACCTGGGATTGATCAAGCCGTTGTTTACCCCGGGAATAGTATCCGGAAATTTTTATCTGGGCCAGGTCCCCGGACAGGTGTTAATTTAATAGGTGCCCGCGAGCCGGCAGAAGCCCGTCAACCCTGGCCGGCCTTCGGAGGACATGGTCTTTAATCTTGACGAGAGCCGAAAAATTTAATAATTGGCATGGGTTATAATCAAACCATCCGAAAATTCCCTAGCGGCCAAGGTCTAACTGTGGCCGACTGAAAACTCCCCTCCCCTGACGGAGGGGTTGGGGGGTAATGGATTACAACTGCCTGAAATCATACGCCCCCGCCCCCGTCAAAGGGAAGGGAGTTAAAAGTTTCCGTTCGGCTATTTGGATAATAACGGATTAAAGTATGCAAACCTTAGCTAAAGTTGCCCAGGCCATCGATTGGCTCAATGAACAGATTGGGCGTGGTGTGGCCTGGGTATCGCTGTTGCTGGTGCTGGTGGTTTTCGTTGACGTGGTGATGCGCTACGCCTTCAATACCAGCTATGTTTTTACCCAGGAACTGGAGTGGCACCTCTTTGCTTTCATTTTCCTGATCGGCGCCGGCTATACCCTGCTGCACGATGGCCATGTACGCGTGGATATCATCTACCAGCGTCTGGGCGGCAAGGGCCGGGCCTGGATCAATCTGATTGGCGTTCTTTTTTTCCTGTTTCCCGGCTGCTTTCTGGTCATCAAAACTTCTTTGAAGTTCGTCATTAACGCCTATCATATTCTGGAGGGATCCCCTGATCCCGGTGGAATCCCCTACCGTTTCATCATCAAGAGTACGATTCCGCTGGGATTTCTCCTGCTCTTACTGCAGGGCCTGTCCCTGGGTATCCACAGCTTTATGCAGCTTACGGGCTTTGAGTCCACGGAGCCCCAATCCGCCGATACCGAACCAGTGAAGGAGTAACGTTTTTAATATGGAATATCTTCCGGCATGGATGTTTCTGGCGTTAACCATTCTGCTTATGGCCGGTTTTCCGGTTACCTTCACCCTGCTGGGGACAGCCCTTACCTTCGGCCTCATCGGATTCGGCTGGGGTTTTTTTAACTTGCTGCCCTTGCGGATCTGGGGGGTCATGACCAATGTCACCCTCATTGCGGTACCGCTGTTTGTCTTTATGGGGGTCATGCTGGAACGATCGGGCCTGGCTGAAGAACTGCTGGACACCATGGGCATGCTATTCGGACGGATGCGGGGCGGTCTGGCCATCAGCGTCGTGGTGGTGGGCGCCCTTTTGGGGGCATCCACGGGGATTGTCGGCGCAACAGTGGTCACCATGGGTCTGCTGGCAGTACCCACCATGCTGCGCCGGGGCTACCAAAAAGAGTTGGCCACGGGAACTGTGGCCGCATCCGGGACACTGGGGCAAATCATCCCACCCAGCATTGTTTTGGTGCTCATTGGCGATATTGTGGGAGTCTCCGTAGGCGATCTTTTCATGGGGGCGGTCTTTCCGGGTTTATTGCTGGTGGGTCTGTTCGTGCTCTACATCATCATATCCGCCCTGATTTGGCCTGAAAATGCGCCGGCCATTTCCAAAGATGAACTGGCTGCCATTGGCGGCAGGAAAATGTTCGCGCGGGTGATGAAGGCCCTTTTCCCACCCCTGTTTTTAATGGTAGCGGTACTGGGTTCTATTTTTGGCGGTATTGCCAGCCCCACGGAAGCCGCGGCTGTTGGCGCCGTTGGCGCTACGCTGCTGACCATCGCCAATGGAAAATTCAACCTGACCATCCTTCAAGAGGTCATGCGCACCACGGTCAAACTGACCTGCATGGTCTTCATCATTCTGTGCGGGGCCGCCGCCTTCGGGCTGGTGTTCAGGGGTCTGGGCGGTGACGGCCTGGTCCGGGAATTTCTTGGCACACTGGCGGATAAATACAGCCACGGCATGGTGCTGGCCATTGTCATGGGCCTGATTTTTGTTATCGGTTTTTTCCTCGATTTCATCGAGATCACCTTTATCCATGTGCCGGTGCTGGCTCCCATCATGATCGAATTCGGTTTCGATCCGGTTTGGTTCTGCATCTTGATTGCCGTGAATCTGCAGACCTCGTTCATGACACCCCCTTTTGGATTTTCACTCTTTTATTTAAAGGCGGTTACCCCGCCCGAGATAAAAACAGGGCATATCTACCGGGGCATCATCCCCTTTGTAATCGTCCAACTCATCGGCCTGTTGATCATCATTTTTTATCCATCTTTAGCTACATGGTTGCCCAAGGTTGTGTTTGGTGGCTGAATCACCTTTGCCACCCTTACTTCATTTCACCTACTAACCATAGGAGGAAGAGCATGAAGCGACGTGAATTCTTGAAAAAGGCTGGTGCCGGAACCGCCACTGCCGTGGCCGCCTCGGCCATCGCAGCACCCGCCGTGCTAGCCCAGAAACGCTACAACCTGAAAATGGTCACTACCTGGCCGGCCAATTTTCCTGTGTTTCAAGTTGGTCTGGACACCTTTGCCGAAAGGGTAAAGAAAGCCACTCAAGGCCAGATCACCATCCAGGTTTTTTCAGCCAACGAACTGGTGCCGGCCCTGGAGACATTTCAAGCCGTCTCGGACGGCACAGTTGAGATGGGCAGCGGCGCCGCTTACTACTGGGCCGGCAAGCAGCCCGCGGCGCAGTGGTTCGCCGCCGTGCCTTTCGGTCTCAACGCCCAGGGCATGAACGCCTGGTTCTACAGCGGAGGGGGCCTGGAATTGTGGGAAGAGGCTTACGCCCCATTTAGCCTGGTTCCGCGCCCCATCGGCAACACCGGGGTTCAGATGGGCGGCTGGTTCAACAAAAAGCTGGACACCATGGAGGATTTCAAAGGGTTGAAAATGCGTATTCCCGGACTGGGCGGCAAAGTGTTTTCCAAGGCCGGCGGAACCGTCACCCTGACACCGGGCGGTGAAATCTTCACCAACCTCGAGCGGGGCGTCATCGATGCCTCCGAATGGGTCGGGCCCTACCACGACCATCGCCTGGGCCTCCCCAAGGCCGCTAAATATTACTACTACCCCGGTTGGCACGAACCGGGAACCGCCTTGGAGATAATGTATAATAAAAAGGTTTGGGACAGCATGCCCGAGCACCTGCGCATCATTTTGGATGCCTGTGCCGCCCAAACCAATATCTGGCAACTCTCCGAGTTTGAATCCCACAACGGCGAATACCTGGAGAAAATCCTGGCGGATGGCAACAGCCAGCTCGTCCAGTATCCGGAAGAAGTCATGAAAAAGATGCGCGAACTGGCCAAAGAGACCTTGGAAGAAGAGGCCTCCAAGGACCCCTTGTCACGCAAAGTGCATGATGCCTTCATGGCCTTTAAAAAACGTGTGGGCGGCTGGGGCCAATACTCCGAAAGCGCATATCACAACCTCATCGCTGAAAAAACAGCATAAACCAGAACAAGCGGGGGGGTTGCCCCCCCGATGAGCTTCAAAATTGCCTCATGCGGCACATCCCTTAGTTAAACCGCCAAAGCGGGTAAAGGGATGTGCCCAACAGGCAGAGTTAAATAAGATCAATTAAATTCCAGGTGCGTGCTTGCCTTGGGCAGCGGGATGCATGTCATCTGTATCCCCGGAAGCCTCCGCCCATAGCGCAATCTCCCGTTTTCCCCGGGGGGAGAGCGCATAGATCCCCCGGGACACCCGGTCGAACCAGCCATATACATTCCGGTACAGGATATCCCTGGCCCTGGGCTCCTCCAGGGTTTGTGCAATGTGGACAGCCTGGGCCGGCCCCTGCTCCTGAAGGTAGCGTGCCAGCGCCAGGGCCCGCTGGCGGTAAGCGGTCATGATCCCCTTTCTCTTCGCGGTACCGCCCAGGTTGGGATCGCCCACCCGTTTCATGAATTCACCCAGCAGACGCTCCTGACGGGGCTTGGATATGCGGGGCCGGTACCCGCCGGGATCGAGCACCACATCCACACTGCCGGCCTTGAGGGCCGGGTCGATCAATATCAGTCCCAAACCCAGCATGCGCAGCAGCTTGACAATACGCTTGCGGCGTCTCTTGAGAATCTTACACGCTGCCGGTACACCGATATACACTTTGGAAGATAACGCCAGCCGGTCCACCGCCTGGAGCACCACATCCAGGTTGACAGACAGCTTCAGTTCAACAATTACCGGTGTCTCCGTCCCGCGCACCGCCAGGATATCGCACTCCTGAACCTCGCCCTTCACCTCATAACGCTGAGATTCCAGGAAACGCTTCAATGGAGGATAGAGGTCTGATTCTTTCATTTCTTGTTTTTGCTTAATTGTCTGAATATCTTGCTCATTTTCGCCACTCAATGTCACAGCATGTGAATATTGTCAATCCGATAAAAATCTTTGCGCAAAGCTTACCTGATAATAAATTTGAGCCCCGTTTCAGCAGGACAGCCTAGCTGCCCTGCTATTTACACCATCCATAACTTTTGTTATTTTTTTCCTGGTTTGACAAAATATGAAAGGGTCTCTCCATGGACTCGAACCTATTCCGTATTCTGGGCCGCAGCGGGCTGAAGGTGGCCCGCATCGGGGTGACCTGCAGCTACGGGGCTCCGGCGGCTGCCTTTGAGGAGACTTTTGACCAGGGGATCAACTATTTCTACTGGGGATCCCGCCGGACCGATCTGCTCAATGCAAAAAAATGCCGGCCGGCGAGCGGCCCTTAAGCGCCGGGGAGTGCTATCGCTTTGTGCTGAGCCACCCGGCCGTGGACGTCTGCCTGACCGGCCCCAAAACGGCCGGCCACATGCGGGAAGCCATGGAGGCGTGGCGGCAAGGCCCCCTTGACCCCGCCGAACTAAATCGTATGCGCCGCATCGGCGACCATATCCATACCCATCACCGTCGATTCTTCGGCTGATTCGGAGTAGATTAAATGAGTAACCCTGCTGATCAAAAACTGACCGATATATTAAATTATGGCGCCTTGAACCTGGCCCTGTCCATCGGCTACCAGACCCGGCTGTTTGACGTGATGGATGGGCTGGAGGGTCCCGCCACCCTGGAGACCATTGCCGAAGAAGCCCAACTGGATGCGCGGTATCTAACTGAGTGGCTGGGCATCATGGTCTGCGGCGAAATCGTCGAACTGAGCCAAACGGAAGACGGCCGGGAGTTGTTCTTTTTACCCCCGGCCTATGCCGACCGCCTGACCCGCCGTTCCGGCAGTGCCAACCTGGGCGTCTACACCCAGGAGATTCCGCTGCTGACCACCTGTTCCTGGGACGCTTTGCTCAAGAGGTTTCACAGCGGTGACGGAATCAGCTACGACCACTACCCCCGCTTCCAGGCGTTTATGGCCCAGCTGGCCGATGCCAAGCATCAGCAGGTGCTGGTGGATCAGTTCCTGCCTGCCGTGGATAATGGTGCCATCCTGGATCAAATGAGAAACGGAATTCAGGTGTGCGATTTAGGCTGTGCCGAGGGCCTGGTCATATTGCTCTTGGCCGCGGCCTTTCCCCGGAGCCGGTTTACCGGAATGGACCTGGATGGCGAGGTCATCCGCAAGGCCCGGAATCGGGCCCGGATCCAGAAACTGGACAATGCGGAATTTTTCCGGACCGATGCCGCCACCCTGGCGGAAAACGATGCTTTTGCCGGGAAATTTGACTATATCACTGCCTTTGACGCCATCCACGATCAGACCCGGCCCGACCTGGCCCTTAAGGGCGTCCTGGCCATGCTCAGGCCCGGAGGTTGCTTCTCCATGGTGGATATTGCCGCCAGCAGCCGCTTGGCCGACAATCAGAACCATCCCTTGGGAGCCTTTATGTACACGGTCAGTTTGCTGCACTGCCTGCCGGTGGGACGGGTGGACCAGGGCATGGGTCTGGGGATGATGTGGGGCCGGGAAAAGGCTGTGCAAATGCTTAAGGAAGCGGGATTTTCCGACGTTGACGTACTTGAGATTCCCAATGATCCGTTCAATGATCACTTTTTCTGCCGAAAGTCGCCCCGTTGATCTGCTTGCCGACACGCAATCATCTTCAGCTTCTCACTGTACCTTCTCCTTTTGCCGCTGTACCAAATTGAGCCTCAGAACACATGAACACCCAGTTTCAATCCGATGATGGGAATGACCTCCGGACAAACCGTGCCTGGAGAGGCAAAAAGAGCTTGATTATTTTAGTCCCATACATCAGATTTGGTCGCTATTTTAATTGATGCATCCCCGATCAACAACAGGTAAATATAGGTAAGATGGCCATTTTGATTCTAAAAGTGCCGGACAACCAGTAAAAGGATTAATTGTGGCGCGTATATTGATTATCGATGACGAGGCCTACCTTTGCAAATTGTTAGCCAGTGCCGTTGAACACATGGGCCATGAAGCCGTTTGCGCCGAGACCTTGGATTCCGGCCTTGCCGCAAACCGGGAAAACGATTTTGACGTTGTTTATCTCGATGTGAACCTGCCCGACGGGAATGGGCTTGAGGCCTTGCCGAAGATCAAAACCGGGCTGTCCGCTCCGGAGGCAATCATCATTACGGGCAGGGGCGACCCGGATGGCGCAGTACTGGCCGTGGAGAGCGGTGCCTGGGACTACATTCAAAAACCTTTATCTATAAAAGATCTGAGTTTACAGCTGCATCAAGTCCTGTTGTACCGGGAAGAGAAGAAAACCGGCCGGCAATTCCTCAAGCGGGATAGGATCATCGGCAACAGTGCCGGGATAACCCAATGCCTGGGGATGGTCTCCCAAGCGGCCGGCATGGATGCAAATGTTCTGATAAGCGGAGAGACCGGCACAGGCAAAGAACTTTTTGCGCATGCCATTCACCAAAACAGTTCCAGGAAAGATAACGACTTCGTGATTGTTGACTGCGCCACACTACCCGAAACATTGGTGGAGAGTATCCTTTTCGGGCACGTTAAAGGCGCTTATACCGGCGCTGAAGGTCCCCGACAGGGCCTAATCAGCCAGGCCGACAACGGAACACTTTTCCTTGATGAGGTCGGGGAACTTCCCTTACCGACCCAGAAAGCCTTTTTGCGGGTACTTCAGGAACACCGCTATCGTCCGGTGGGAGCGAAGCATGAGCACGCCAGCAATTTCAGGCTGGTGGCTGCAACCAATCGAAAACTCGACCTGATGGTGACCAAGGGCTTGTTCCGCGAAGATCTATTGTATCGGTTGCGTTCGATAACCATTGACTTGCCGCCGCTGAGGAAAAGATCCGGTGATGTCATGGAGTTGGCCCTGCACTACGTGACGCGCTATTGTAAACGCAGCGGCATCGGCACCAAGGGCTTTTCCCCCGGCTTTATCGAAGCCCTCGAAACCTATGCCTGGCCGGGAAATGTCCGGGAGCTGATCAATTGCCTGGAAAGCGCACTTACCGAGGCCGGAGGTCAGCCCACCCTCATTCCGCGGCACCTGCCGATCCAGATCCGCGTCCAACTGGCGCGCAAATCATTCGATGCTCAAACAGAGCATGAAAACAAGCGGATCCGGAATAAAATCGGTGATACAGGTCCCAGCCTCGGCACAT
>Ga0180435_10003495_pt1 | contig 15693 bp, 16 predicted proteins | sample SS_ome_3_FD_132467 | JGI IMG/M metagenome (GOLD analysis project Ga0180435, IMG submission 132467) | Hypersaline lake sediment archaeal communities from the Salton Sea, California, USA - SS_3_S_1 metaG | ecosystem: Environmental > Aquatic > Non-marine Saline and Alkaline > Hypersaline >... | reverse complement strand
GCGGTCACGCCGCACCCGGTGCCGGGGCCGAGGTCGGGGGCTCGTTCGGCGGGCCCGCCGGGATCGGGTCGGGGTGGCGGGCGGCGGGCACCCGGTCAGACTAGCACCGCGCCGCGGCGCCGGCGGCGAGGCCCGCTTCGCACGGTCGTGTCCGCCCGCGACGGGGCGGCGTGGCGTCAGGAGGGGGGTCGGGCGTCGCGATCGCGGCCGTCGCGCCCCGGCGCCGGCGGCTCGAGCCGCCGTTCGAGGTCCTCGAGGCGGCCCTCGATCTGTTCGTGCTCGCGTCGGTGCTCGGCGAGCGGGCGCGCGAAGCGCGACGCCAGGTACTGCAGCCCCGTCCACAGGAAGACGCCCAGTGCACCGAGGAACAGCAGGGTGACCAGCAGGCGCATGGCGGAACCTCCTCGCCGTCGGCCGCGGACGGGCGGGGCGTGGGCCGCCTGCGCCACGACCGACCGAGGCGAAGCTACCACGCGGGGGACGGGGCCGGTCCCGCCGGTGGGGCGCCGTCAGGCGCGCGCCGGCCCGACGCGGCGCCAGAAGGCGCTGAACGAGCGGGGCGCCGGGGCCGCCGTCCAGCGGTGGGCGAAGACGGTCGGCAGGGGGTCGCGTGGGCCGGGCCAATGGGCGACGGCGGGGTGCGACCGGTGCCGCACGGGTGCGGCCTCGCCGCGTGCCGCGGCGGCGACGCGCGGCGCGAGGACCTCGCGGGCGTCGCCGACGGCGACCCGCAGACCCGGGACGGATCGGGCCGCCGCCAGCAGCCACGCCAGTCGCGTCGGGCTCCACGGGTGGCGCGCGAAGAACGCGGGCTCGAGCAGCAGCCAGCGATCGGCGTCCTCGTCCGCCCGCCAGGTCGGGTCCAACCCCCAGGGGTGGTAGAGCAGCGCCGCGCGCCCGGGGTCGAGCGCCGGCGGCGGCAGGTCGGGGAGCGTGGCCGGCAGGTCGACCTCGATGGACTCGCGGAGCACGTCGGGCACGGGTCCCGTGAGGAGGTCCCGGTGCGGCCGGTCGAGGAAGGTGCCCGTCTGGTCGGTGTCGGCGAAGCGGTTGAGGTTGGCTTGGTCCATCAGGTAGGGCCGTGCGCTGCCGCTGCCGGCCACCCACTGCCACGACAGCGTGTTCGAGGCGAGGTCGCCGTCGAGGAGGTGGAAGTGGAACCAGGCGGCGCCGGCGCGCCAGTCCGCGCCGGCGAGGTGGCAGGCCGTGGCGGCGAGCCACATGCGGGCATGGTTGTGCAGGTAGCCGGTCTCGACGAGCGCCCGCGTCGCCGCGTCGAGCGCCTCGATGCCGGTGCGACCTTCGACGAGCGCCCGCGGCAGTCGCCGCGGGCCGGCGTCGGGCGCACGTCGCGGCTGGCGCCCGAAGCGGTCGCGCAGGATGCCGGCCCCCTCGCGCGCGTGGACCAGCTGGAAGAACTCCCGCCAGGCGAGCTCTTGCGCCAGCTTGCCCTCGGCGCCCACGGCGGCGGCGACCTCGGGCAGCGTGAGCAGGCCGTGCGTGAGGTAGGGCGAGAGGCGCGTGACGGCGCCGCGCAGGTGGTTGCGGGTCCTGGCGTAGGCCGCCGGATCCACCGTCGCCAGACGCGCGAGGCCCGCCGCGCGCGACGGCGGGAACGCCGCGGCGACCGCCTGCGGCAGGCGCAGGTCGGATGGATCGACGCGTCCCGGGGTCGTCGTCACCCCGGGAGGGTAGCCTGGTCCACGCGCCGCGAATGTGGCCACGACGGCCCTCGCGGGTCGCCAGGAGGCCCCATGCCGCCCTTCGACGCCTACCCCCTGCGGCTCAGCACCGGGATCCGTCGCTATGCCTTCGGTGCCCGGCTCATCGCCGACCGGCTCGGCAAGGCGGGCCTGCCCGAGGGCGCGATCGCGGAGACCTGGGAGGTCAGCGACCACGACGACGAGCCCGCCGTCGTGCTCGACGGGGCGTACCGCGGGCGCCGGTTGCGCGAACTGGTCCGCGCGTTCCCCGACGCGCTGGTGCGGCCCGGATGGTCGGGTCCCCACCTCCCGCTGCTGGTGAAGCTGCTCGATGCCAGCCACCGCCTGCCCGTGCACGTGCACCCCGACGACGCGGCGGCGCGGACGCGCTACGGCGCGCCCAACGGCAAGGACGAGGCGTGGCACGTCGTGTGGGCCGCGCCGGGGGCGTCGATTCTGGCCGGCGTGCGACCCGGCGTCGACGGCGCGGCCCTGCGGGCGGCGTTCCGCGCGCGCGCCTACGACGAGGTGCTGCTGCGCCACCCGATCGCCCCGGGCGACACCGTCCTGGTGCCTGGGGGCGTGCTCCACGGCTTCGGGCCCGACACGCTCATCGTCGAGGTGCAGCAGACCAGCGACCTGTCGGAGAGCGTCATGCCCGACGACGTGTTCGGGCGGCCGCTGGCGCCCGAGGCTTGGACGGGGGGCATCGAGCGGGCCCTGGCGATCGCCACCTCGGACGCGCGGCCGCGGCCCGACGCCGGCGTGGTCGTCGCGTCCGGCCACCTGCGGCGCACGGTCGGCTGCCGCGGCCGGCGGTTCGTACTGGAACGCTGGGCCCTCGTGGGCCCGGCGACGGCCGCGCCGGGGGAGGGCGGCTTCGCGACGCTGACCAACCTGGGCGACCCGCTCGACGTCGAGCACGCGCGCGGTGTCGTCACGCTGGCGCGGGCCGCCTCCTGCCTGCTGCCGGCGGCGTTGGGCGAGGTCCGGCTGGCCCCGCGGGGTACCGGGGACCTCGTCGTGTGCTTCGAGCCCGGGGACGCCGCCGGCGCCGGCTGAGCCGCCGCCGGCGCCGCGCGTCCGGGCTCAGCGGTTGCTGGGCCGCGGTGTGAGCATCGACGACGCCGGCAGCACCGGCAGTTGGAGCGCGTGCGCCGGGATCTCGCCCTCGAGGGTGGTGTACCAGGCCATCAGCGCGTCGAGCTCGGGGTCGCTCATCTCGCGACCGAGTTGGACGCGCGCCATGATCTGGGTGGCGGCGCGCAGGTCCCACAGCGAGCCGTCGTGGAAGTACGGGTAGGTGCGCGTGATGTTGCGCAGCGACGGAGCCTTGAAGACGTAGAGGTCGGCCTGGTCCTGCGTGACCGCGAACCTGCCGACGTCCATCGGCATGGTCGGCGTGTCGATGGTGACGAACTCGCGGGTGGCCTCCCAGTACGACTCGACCACGCCGAAGCGGGCGAAGACCGTGCCGCCGATGGCCGGCCCGCCGTGGCAGCCGGCGCAGCCGTAGTTGATGAAGACCTGGAGGCCCTCGCGCTCGGGCTCGCCCAGCGCGTCGCCGTCGCCCGTCAGGAAGGCGTCGAAACGGTCGGGCGTGGTGAGCGTGCGCTCGAAGGCGCCGATCGCGTCCGCCATGTTCACGTAGGTCAAGGACTCGTCGTGATCGGGGTAGGCGGCGTCGAAGGCGGCGACGTAGCCCGGCATCGAGGCGAGGCGCTCGATCATGTAGTCCTCGTCCGGCACGGCCATCTCGATGGGGTTGAGCACGGGGCCCTGGGCCTGCTCCTCGACGTCGACGGCGCGGCCGTCCCAGAACTGCGCCGAGTGCAGGGCGGCGTTGAGCACGGTGGGTGCGTTGCGCGGGCCGACGGCCCAGCGGTGGCCGAGCGAGGTGGGCAGGTTGTCGACCCCGTAGGTCGCGAGGTTGTGGCACGAGTTGCACGACACGAAGCCCGACAGCGAAAGGCGGGGGTCGTAGTAGAGCATCTTGCCGAGCTCGACGAGCTCGTCCGAGAAGGGGCGGTCGGGATCGAGCATGAGCTCGGGCAGCGGCTGGAACAGCGCCTGCGCCGTCTGCTGCAGCGGGTCGGCCGGCGCGTCCTGCGCCCATGCCACGAGCAGCGTCATGGCGAGGGCGAGACCCGCGCTGATGGCCCACACGATCGGCCTGGTTCTCATGTCGGGAGCCTCCGGGACTCGGCAGCCCGGTTGCCTCGACGCTACCCACGCTCCTTCGGGGGCCGAAGGGACTTTCGTACCTGCCATCGACGGGTGTCGATGCGCTAAAGGAGGTGCTTCAGCGTTGCCGGGGTCTCCGCGCCCGCCACGCCAGGAGGCCGGCGCTCACGAGCCCGAGCGGCAGCGCGACCACGCCGACGTCGAGCGTCAGGGCGTAGACGAGGTTGATCGGCGCGTGCACCAGGGCGCTCTCCACCAGGCCCGGCACGCTCCAGAGGCCGTCCAGCGTCAACTCCAGGCTCGCGCCGAGCCATGCGGCCAGCGGGGCGAAGAGCAGAAGGTAGCCGAGCACCGGCAGGAACGCCCACACGGCGCGCGTGCGGCGAAACGGACGGAAGAACGCCATCGCGAGCAACGCGGCGGCCAGGGCGTAGGCGGCGGCGTCGAGCCATAGGTAGGCCGTGATGGCCGTGAGCGCGTCCAGCGCGCGCCCCGCGACCTCCACCGCGGCGAACCCGATGAGCCCGAGCGCGAGTGCCAGGCCGAGGTACGCCGCGCTCATGCGACGCCCTCCGCGAGCCGTCGCAGGTGGGCCGCGCTGGCGCGCACGCCCTCGGCGCCGGTCTCCCCGATCTCGAGGCAGATCGTGCCGGGGAAGCCCGCGAGGTAGGCGGCGTAGGGCGCGTAGTCGAGCGTGCCCTGGTCGGTGGGGAGGTGCTCGTCGCTACGGCCGTGGTTGCCGTGCAGGTGGAGGTGGACGATGCGGTCGCCGAGCGTCTCGAGGTAGGCGTCGACGGCCGCGAAGCCCTCGCGTGTGCCCTGGACGTGCGCGTGCCCGAAGTCGAGGCAGTTGCGCAGGCCATGGCGGTCGGTCAGGTCGCGCAGCTGTGCCGGCGTTCGCAGGAAGTCGTCGTCGCCCAGCGCCAGGTTCTCCATGGCGATCGGCACGCGCGAGCCCGCCACCTGCGCCAGCGCCTCGTCGAGCGCCGCCGCCGCCAGGGCGTCGGCCTGCGGGTGGCGCAGGTAGTGCATGCCGCTGTGCAGCACGCCGCAGACGGCGCCGACCTCGTCGGCGTACGCCAAGCCGGCGAGCGTGCGCTCGACCGACGCGCGGCGGGCCACGGGCATGAGCGAGGCGAGGTTGAGGTCGACGTAGCTCAGGTGCACGGTGGTGGCGACGCCGGTGGCGCGGGTCAGGTCGCGGATGCGCTGCGGGTCCTGCAGCGCCGGCAGCACCTCATGCAGGTCGAAGGAGAGCTCCACGAAGTCGAGGTCGAGTTCGGTCGCGAGACGGAAGGCGGCCTCGGTGTCGAGCATGCGGGCGGTCATGGGCGAGAAGCCGAGTCGCATCAGGGTTCCTCCAAGGCGCGGCGCTGGGCCTCGGCCAGCGCCTCCTGCGGCGACTGGTTGCCGCGCAGGCTGCGTTCCAGGGCGTCGTCGATCAGGCGCCGCCAGGCGTCGAACTGGGGGATGCGCGGCCGCGGCACCGCCAGCTCGAGCTGCGCGAGCGCCGCGGCGCGGTTGGGATCGGCGGCATAGAAGTCCTCGAGCAGCTCGATGGCCGAGCGGCGCACGGGGATGTAGTAGGACGCCTCGACCCAGCGGGCCAGGTTGTCGGGCTCCACCAGGAAGCGCCAGAAGTCGAAGGCCGCCAGACGCTGGGCCTCGCTGGCGCCGCGCATGACCACCAGCTGGGCGCCGCCCAGCGGCACCCGACCGCCATCCTCCATCGGCACCGGCGCCGCGGCCAGCTCGAAGCCGATCGAGAAGCGGCGCACGTCGGGCCAGTTGGCGATGCTGGCGAAGGTCATGAGGTTGCGCGTGCGCACGAACGAGAGGATGGCCGGCGTGCTCTCCGCCGCGCCGTAGAAGGCGAGCTGCCGCGCGCGCGCCAGCTCGTGCAGCATCGTGAGCGCCTCGAGCGCCTCGGGCCCGTCGAGGTTGGGGGTGCCGTCCTCGAGGGCGAGCACGCCGCCGCGGCTGAGGACCATCATCTCGAAGAGCCACGAATCGCCGACGAACATGGCACCCTGCGCCGCGCGCGTCGTCAGCTCGGCGGCGGCCGCGGCGAAGGCCTCCCAGGTGGTGGGTGGCGCCACGCCGGCCTGCCGCAGCGCGTCCGCGTTGTAGTACATCACCGGCGTCGAGGCGTTCCACGGCAGGCCGTAGCGGGCGCCGTCGAACTCGCCGTAGCCCCACAGGCCCGGGTAGAAGTCGTCCACGACCTCCGCGGGCAGCGTGGCGACGAGGTCGGCGAGGTCCTGGACGGCGCCGTCGCCCACCAGCCGGGGGAAGAAGCCGATCTCCGCCTGGAACAGCGTGGGCTCGTTGCCGGTGCCGAAGGCGGCCACCAGCCGCGTCTGCGCCTCGGGGTAGGAGCCGACGTAGCGCACGTCGACGCGCACCTCGTCCTGGGCCGCGTGGTAGGCGTCGACGAGCCCGATGACGGCGTCCTCGACGCCCTCCATCGAGTGCCAGAAGGTGATCGTGGTCTGGGCGGCGGCCGTGCCGAGCAGCAGCGCGGCGGCGATCGCGGCGAGGGATCTGTTCATGGGGCGGGGACCATCCTTCCCGCGGCCACGCGGCGGCGACCGGCGAGGGCGGGGGTTCACGAGCGGAACCCGGACTCGAACACCTCGATGATGCGCTTCTCGAAGAACAGGTAGAGGACGATGAGCGGCAGGCTGGCGACCAGCGCCGCGGCGCCGAGCAGCCCCCACTCGAAGGCGCGGGCGCGCAGCAGTTCGGCCAGGAAGGCCTGCACCGTCCACAGCGACTCGCTCGTCATGATGCGAGGGTAGAGCACCAGGTTCCAGTGTGCTGCGAAAGCGAGCACGGCGCTGGCGGTGAGCTCCGGGCGGAGGATCGGCGCGACGACGCGCGCGACGATGCTGACCTCGCCCGCGCCGTCGAGCCGGGCCGCCTCGATGACCTCCCAGGGCACGCGGCGCAGGCCCTGCAGGAGCAGGAAGACGACCAGCGGGCTGGCGAGGAAGGGCACGAAGAGCGCGCCCAGCGTGTCCGTCAGGCCCATCGTCTGGAGCTGGCGGTAGAGGGGTACCAGCAGCAGCTCGCTCGGCAGCGCCAGCAGCAGCATGACCAAGCCCAGCAGGCGCAGGCCGTTGCGGATGGCGTAGGCCGCGCCCAGCCCGAAGGCCAGTTGCCCCGTGACCGCCAGGCCGGTGGCGGCGAACGACACCGCCATCGCGCGCCATAGGCCGGTGTCGCCCAGGGCCACGAAGTTCTCCAGGCTGAGGCCGAAGGTCGCCAGGTTGGCGCGCACGAGCGCCTCGGCCGGGATGAAGGCGGCGTACACCAGCCACAGCAGCGGCAGCGCGACGAAGGCCGCGAAGACGGCGGTGACCAGGCGCATGGCGATCACGTCGTCGCCTCGGAGGCGCCCCGCCGCGCCAGCACGCGCGCCTGCAGGTAGGCCACCAGCAGGGTGAACAGCAGCACGAAGAGGGTGATGGCGGCGCCGTAACCGAGCTGGAAGCGCTCGAAGGCGGTCTCGTAGAGGTAGTAGCCCAGCACGCGGGTGGAGCCGAAGGGCCCGCCGCGGGTGAGCAGGTAGACGGCCGTGTAGGACTGCAGGCTGAAGACGGTGCCGATGATCGTCAGGAACAGCATGGTCGGGCCGAGCAGGGGCAGCACGACGAGGCGCCGCACCTCGCCCTCGGTGGCCCCGTCGACGCGGGCCGCCTCCTTGACCTCGCGCGGGATGCCGCGCAGCGCGGCCGAGGTCACGAGCACCCCGTAGCCGGTCTGCTGCCACAGGGTGAAGAGCACCACGTACACCAGGGCGGCCCAGGGCTGCGACGTCCACGGCAGCACCAGGCCGGTCAGCTCCGGGACGAGCCCGAAGTCCGGGTTGTAGAGCAGGTACCAGGCGATCGCCGACCCGCCCACCGTGATGAGCCCGGGGGCGAAGAGCAGCGCCTTGATGGCGCGCTCGTAGCGCACGCCCTCGATCGCCAGCGCGATGACCAGCGACAGCGTCAGGAAGGCCGGCAGCGCCATCGCAGCGAACGCCGCCGTCGTGCCGAGCGAGGCCCACAGCGCCTCGTCCGACAGCAGGCGACGGACGTTGTCGAGGCCCACCGGCTGCGGGTCGGTGGTCCCGCTCCAGCGCCAACTGGCGAAGCGCAGCACCGACAGCAGCGGGACCAGGCTGAACACCGCGAACACCAGCGTCGCGGGCAGCGCCAGCAGGTGCGCGCGTGCGCGGGGGGAGGATCTCGCGGGCATGCCCCGCCAATCTACCGTCCGCGTGTCGGCGAGACGTCAGGCGGGGCGCACGGCGGGGAACCGGCCGGCGCCGGCCACGGCGCGGCTCAGCCGGCGTCCTCGTTGGCGGGCGCCTGCTCGCGCGCGAGCGCCCGGATCTCTGGCGATTCGGCGGCCTGCGTGAAGGCGGCGGCGGCCTCGTCGGACAGCGTCGTGTGGTACAGGCGCCCGCCCTGGGCGTTGAGGGTCTCGGCCAGCGTGTCGAGGGGCGTGTCCTTGACGAGCAGCAGCAGCGCCGAGCGGCCCGGGCGAAGGTCGTCGCTGACCTCGGCGATGAAGTCGTTGGCGATGCCGAAGTCGATCTTGCGGCCGGCGAGCCAGCTGACCCCGGCGCCCACCAGCGCGCCCAGCAGGGGCCCGCCGAAGAGGAAGCCGACCAGCACGCCCCACAGTCCGCCGGTAGCGACGACGCGCGTCTTCAGCGCGTTCTCCAGCGTCTGCCGGATGCGCACGCGGCCGTCCTCGCCCTTCACGGCGACGGCGGCGTCCTCGATCGTCACCAGTGGCTTGCGGATGTGCTCGCGCTGCAGGCTGGCGACGTGCCGCAGCACCTCGGACGCGCGATCGGGATGGGCGTAGGTGAAGACGACGAGTTCGCTCATGCTGCCTCTCCTCGGGCGCCGGGCGACCGCGTCGCGATCGGGGCGGCCATGCCCCATGATGGCGCGTTCTAGCCGACGGCGTCGGCCGCGGCGACCGCAACGGCCGCACCCACGCGCTCGAACCGCTCGCGGATGCGGGCCTCGGCGGCCTCGGCCTCGGTGCCCTGGCGTCGATCGCGCAGCAGGCGCACCTCGAGCGGCGCGGCGCCACGCTCCCCCGGGCGCCAGCCCGGCACCTCGGGCCAGACGGCGTCGATGGCGACCACGCCGTCGACGAGCTCGGGCCACACGGCGGCGAGCGCCAGCGCCAGGGTGCCGCCCTCGGCCCGGCCGACGAGCCACACGTCGAGATCGCCGGCGTCGTCGGCGGTCAGGCGCTCCACCTGGTCGTGCAGCAGCAGCTCCACCTGGCGCAGCGTCTCGCCGAACAGGGTGGGCTCGATGAACCCACCCTGGACGAAGAACCACAGCTTGCGTTCGTGGGCGGCGCGCGTGTCGCCGTACCGCGGGTCCATCGGGCGCGGCGAGCTGGGGGCGACGACGAGGTCGTCGGGGAACAGCTCGCGGCCGAGGGCCAGGCCCTGGGGCGCGTCCTCGGCGTTGCCATGGAGGGAGATCACGAGGCGCCCGGCGGCCTCAGGCCCGTGGTGCAGGTAGCTCAGGATGGAGCGCGGCACGTCAGTTGTCGGGCGCGCCCTGGAGGATCCAGCGTTCGACCAACGCGAGCAGGTCCTGCGAGACGCCGACGCCCCCCTGGGGCATCTGGCTGCCGCTGCCGCCCACCTCGAGGTGGGTGCCGCGCAGCTTGTGGACGAGGTAGCTGGCCTCGGGATCGCCGGGGGTCACGCGCGGCAGCGGCGCGCCCTCGGAGTCCTGCAGGAGTTCGTCGCGGGTCTTGCCCGGTTCGAGGTTGAGCCCGCCGCTTTCCGCGCCCGTCAGGTGGCAGGCGACGCACTGGAAGTTGAGGAACGGCTGCACCTGGGCCGAGAGCGACACCGGCTCGCCGAGGTCCGCCGGCTCGCCCTCGTCCCCGCCGGCGAGGCCGACGGAGACGAGGACGGCGAGGGCCGCGGCGAGGGGGCCGAGGACGGCGTAAGGCTTCATCGGCGTCACGCGTGGGTCCCGACGACCTCGCCGGCGTTCACGGGGGCGCTGGCGGCGTCCTTCCCGGCCAGGTAGCCGAAGGCCACGGCGGGGCCCAGCGTCGAGCCGCCGCCCCAGTAGGCGTGCCCGGTGGGCGAGGCGACGCAGTTGCCGGCGCCGTAGAGGCCGGGGATGACGCGATCGTGCGCGTCGAGGACGCGGGCGTGGGCGTCGGTGACCGGGCCGCCGTTGGTGTCGAGCGTCCCCGCGACCAGGATGGCGGCGTAGTAGGGGCCGTTCGCCGCGATCGGCGCCATCGTGACGTTCGGCTCGGCGAGCGCGTGCCCGGTGTCGGGGTTCGGGATCGAGAAGACCTGCTGGTGCCATTCGACGTCGTAGGCGTAGGAGCCACGGCCGAAGTCCTCGTCGACGCCGCTGCGGGCGAAGCCGTTGAAGCGCTCGACCGCGGCCGCCAGGTTGGCGGCGAAGCCCTCGTCGAGGTCGAAGGCCCCGAGGTTGGCGATGGGGCCGATCTTGCCGCGCAGCGTGTCGATGTGGGCGCTCAGGTTGGTGGCCAGCTCCGCGAAGGTCGCGCCACTCACCACGAACGGCGCCTCGGCGCCGGCGGCCGGGATGGGGAAGCGGTTGGCGTACAGCTCGGCGGTGCGCCGGTCCCACACCATGAACAGCAGCCGGTTCGGGTAGTCGGCGCGGCTGGCGTCGTAGTCGTAGTGGGCGCGCGTGCGCTCGTTGTAGGGGCGCTTCTCGTTGACGGCGCGGCGCCCGTACTTGTTGACCAGGATCATCGAGTCGCCGGGCGGCTGCCAGACGTCGGTGAGGATGCTGGAGTACTCGAGCGCCTGGTCGAGTACCACCTGCAGCCGGAAGGCGCCGTTCATGTTGCCCAGGCGGGCGCCGATCTCGGTCGCCATGGTGACGAAGTCGCCGGTGTTCGAGGGCACCGCGCAGCCGCCGTAGGTGCCGTAGGGCTGGAAGTCGAGCATCATCTGCGGGTGGTGGGTGAAGCCGCCGGTGCCGAAGACGACGCCGCGGCGCGCCCGAACGGCCACCTCGCCGCTCCCCTGGACCTCCGCCTCGACGCCGACCACGGCGCCCGCGTCGTTATTCACCAGGCGCTGCACGCGGTGGGCGGTGCGGATCTCGACGCCCCCGCGGCCGAGGTAGGTCGAGAGCTGGCGGATCATCTCGCCGCCGCCGAAGGGCAGGCTGTCGGCGAAGCGCTTCGGGTACATCGTGCGGCCGCCGAGGGGCACGCGGTTCTCGGGCAGGTGCTCGGCGTAGTCGGGCTTGCCGGGGAGCTCGGCCTCGGAGGCGAGGGCGCCGATCTCCTCGAGGTACTCGACCGCCGGCGCGGCGTGGTCGTAGAACGACGCGATGAGGTCGTAGTTGTGGCGCGGCAGGCCGAGCGTCTCGTGGTTCGGGTCGTACAGGTGGGGGAACGAGTAGCGCGCCATGTAGCGCAGGGCATCGTCGCGCGGGTCCTCGATGCCGGCGGCCCGCAGGTCGCGGTTGTTGGGGATCCAGTAGCCGCCGCCCGAGCGCGCGGTGGTGCCGCCGGGGACGGCGGCCTTCTCGAGCACGACGACCGACAGGCCCTCGTGGTGGGCCGTCGCCGCGGCGCTCAAGGCGGCCGCGCCACTGCCGACGACCACGACGTCGAACTCGTCGTCCCAGGCGCCCTGGGCGTAGGCGCGGGAGGCCGTGAGCGGGATGGTGGCGGCGACGGCGCCGGCGATGAGGCCGGAACCCGCCGTCTTGAGGAAGTCGCGGCGGGAGACGCGGGACTCGAGGGCGATCGAGCGCTTCTTCTTCGGCGTGGGGGGCTGGCGGTTCTGACTCATGCGTTCTCCTCCGTGGGTGGCGAGGCCGGGGTTGGGGTGGGGTCGGCGGCGCGCGCCAGCGCGAGGTGGTCGTCGACGAGGGCGGCGAGGCGGTGGACGGCGGCGGTCGTGCGGTCGGCGTCGCCCGTGGCGATGAGATCGAGCTGGAGCCCCCAGACGGCGCCGTTGACCAGCGTCGCGATCGCCACGGCGTCGGCGGCGTCGCTGCCGGCGGCCGCCACGATCTGCCGTTCGAGGTCGATGCCCTCCTGCAGGATGTCGCGCACGACCGGCGGGTAGGCCTCGGGGTCGCGCATCGCCAGCGTCGCGGCCTCGATGAACAGGCGCATGACCGCCTGACGGCGCGGGCGCAGGCACCAGGCCCAGTAGCGGCGCAGGACCTCACCGACGCTCGGCGGCGGGCCCGCCGGTTGCGCCATCCACGACTGCACCTCGGCGATCTCCCGCCACGAGACGCGCCGCAGCGCGACGTCGATCAACTGAGCCTTGGAGCCGAAGTGGTAGACGATCTTGAAGGTGCTGATGTCGAGCGCGTCGGCCAGCGACCTGAAGGTGAGGTCGGCGAGGCCGTGGTCGACGAGGTGATCCGCCACCGCGTCGAGCAGGGTGTCGTCGTGGCTCGTGGCAGGGGTCGCGTTCGGCCGCACCGGGTCGCCTCCCTCCTCGGATTCGGGACAAATGTCCTGACCCGTGGAGCATAACGGACGTTATGCGATCGCGCAAGGCCCGTCGGGTGGAGCGGATGAGCGACCGGCGCGCTGGGCGCCCGCCATGTCAGGCGCGGGCCGATTCGAGCGTGGGCCGCGTCAGGTCTTCGCGCCGCGTGCCCTCACGGCCATCCCGCCCGGTCCATCACGCGTAGCGCCTCGGCGCTGTTCTCGCCATAGGCCGAGACGTTGACGGCGTCGCTGCGGAAGTCGCCGAAGCCCGCCACGGCCTCGGACACCGCCACGCCCTCGCGGGCCGGGTACTCGTGGTTGGCCCTCGCGAAGATCTCCTGGGCCTCGGCGGTCGCCAGGAACTCGATGAAGCGAACCGCATTCCCGGGGTTCGGCGCCGTGGCGACCACGCCCGCGCCGCTGATGTTGACGTGCGTGCCGCGGTCGTCCTGGTTGGGGAAGAGCCAGCCGACCTCCTCCGCCACGGCCCGGTCGCCGGCGTCGCTCGAGGCGATGAGGCGCGCGAGGTAGTAGTGGTTGACGATCGCGACGTCGCACTCGCCCGCGGCGACCGCGCGGATCTGGTCGGTGTCGCCGCCCTGGGGGTTGCGGGCCAGGTTCCGGGCGATGCCGTCGGCCCACGCCTGCGCCGCCTCGACGCCGGCGGTGGCGATGACCGAGGCGGTCAGCGAGATGTTGTAGATGTTCGTCGAGGAGCGAATGCAGACGCGATCGCGCCACGCCTCGCTCGCCAGGTCCTCGTAGGTGGACAACTCGGCCGGGTCGACGCGGTCCAGGCTGTACACGATGCCGCGGGCGCGCTGCGAGAGGCCGAACCAGCGACCGTCGGGGTGGCGCAGGCTCGCCGGGATGGCGACCTCGAGCGTCTGCGAGTCGATCGACGCCAGCAGGCCGGCCTCGTCGGCGCGCCACAGGCGCCCGGCATCGACGGTGACGATCACGTCGGCGGGGCTGTTGGCGCCCTCGCTGCGGATGCGTTCGATGAGCTCGTCCGCGCCTGCCTCGATGAGGTTGACCTGGATCCCGGTCTCGGCGGTGAAGAGGCCGAAGAGGGTCTGGTCGGCGTCGTAGTGGCGGGCGGAATAGACGTTCACGACCTGCTGCGCGCTGGCGAACCCCAGCAGCGCGAGGAGGATCAGGGTGACGAAGACGGCGTGCGGGCGTCGGTGCATGGGCTCCTCCGGTCGGCCCGATGGGCCGGCGTCTCGCGGACGAATCCTGAGTGATTCACTCGGGACCGGGCGCATCATCGCAGCCGCTAATCCTGAGTGTCAAGGTCGGGAATGGGTGGGGCCGCGCGACGCGTCAGCGACTCTGCTCGCGGGACCGGGTGATCGCCGCGCTCAGCACGATCACCGGCACGATGCCGACGAGCACGATCGCCAGCGCGCCCCCGGACGCCTCGACGAGGCGCTCGTCCGATGCGAGTCGGTAGACGCGCACCGCCAGGGTGTCGAAGTTGAAGGGACGCACGATCAGCGTGGCCGGCAGCTCCTTGATCACGTCGACGAACACCAGCAGCACCGCCGTCAGCAGGCTCCCGCGGAGCATGGGCACGTGCACCCGGGCGAGCGTCCGCAGCGAGCGGTGACCCAGGCTCATGGCCGCCTCGTCCATGCTGCGCGTCACCTTGCCGAGGCCGGCCTCCACGGTACCGAACGACACCGCGAGGAAGCGCACCAGGTAGGCGAACACCAGGCCGGCGATCGTCCCGCTGAGCAGCAGGCCCGTGGAGATCCCGAAGGTCGCCCGCATCCAGCCGTCGAGCGCGTTGTCGAACAGCCCCAGCGGCATGAGCACGCCCACTGCGATGACCGAGCCGGGGACGGCGTAACCCATGGAGGCGACGCGGGTCGCCACCCGGGTGACGGCGTTCGGCCGGATCCTCACGCCGTACGCCATCACCAGCGCCACGAGCATCGCGAGCAGCGCCGTGATCACGGCCAGCACCAGGCTGTTGCTGGCGTACTGCCAGAACTGCGGACTCACGCTGCGCGCCGTGTGCCGGAGGGTCATCGCCAGCAGGACCCCGGCCGGCAAGAGGAAGCCGAACGCGATCGGCGCCAGGGTCGCCATGAAGGCGAGCGCCGCCTGCCCGCCCGACAGCCGGTAGCCGGAGAGGCGCCGGTAGCGGCTGGCGGTCGGTTGCTGGTACGTCGCCCGTCGCCGCGACCAGCGTTCGAGCACGAGGAGCGCGAAGACGAAGAGCAGCAGCAGGGCCGCCAGCTGGGCCGCGGCGACCCGCTCGCCCATCCCGAACCAGGTGCGGTAGATGCCCGTGGTGAAGGTCTGGACGCCGAAGTAGTCGACCGTGCCGAAGTCGCTCAGCGTCTCCATGAGCGCCAGCGCCACGCCGGCGACGATCGCGGGACGCGCCAGCGGCAGCGACACCCGGAAGAAGCTCGCCCACGGGCCCCGCCCGAGGCTGCGGCTCGCCTCGAGGATCGACGACGACTGCTCGAGGAAGGCGGCACGCGACAGCAGGTACACGTACGGGTAGAGCGCCAGCGTCAACATCGCGATCGCGCCCCCGAGCGAACGGACGTTCGGGAACCAGTAGTCGCCCGGTCCCCAGCCGGTCACGGCCCGCAGGGTGCCCTGGAGGGGTCCCGAGAACTGCAGGAAGTCGGTGTAGGTGTACGCCAGGATGTACGCCGGCACGGCCATCGGCAGCAGCAGCGCCCACTCGAACACGCGCCGGCCCGGGAAGCGGCACATGGTCACCAACCACGCCAGGCCGACGCCGAGGACCAGGCTACCGGCGCCGACGCCGAGCAGGAGCCACAGGGAGTTGCGCACGTAGCGAGGCAGGACGGTCGCCGCGAGGTGCGCCCACACGTCGCCCGACGGCGTGAACACGCTGCTGAGCACCACCACCACGGGCGAAGCCACCAGCAGCGCGAGCAGCGCGACCACCACGCTCCAGCCGTTCGGCAGGCCGGCCCCGCGGACGCCGCCGAGGGCGCGCCCACGGTGGGTCATCCAGGAGATCGGTCGCCGCATGGCCGCACAGCCTACTCGGTTCGCCGGGCTTCCCACGTGCGTCCGGGCGACGCCCCGCGGCGTCGCAGAGCCCACGGAGGCCGAACCGGGGGGCAAGTCTCCTTAGATCGCTGGGCCCAAGCGCGGGTGCTGCGGCGCCGGATGGACGCCCGCAACGCGCGTATACTGCGACATCGGACTCGTGTCAGCGCTCATCTCCAGGGGATTCGGCCACCAGGGGTCTCGGTGGCCGGGGCGAAGTGGATGCCTTCACTGGCGAACTCATCCACAATCCGTCCCAGCAGGGTGT
>Ga0180435_10003493_pt1 | contig 15697 bp, 12 predicted proteins | sample SS_ome_3_FD_132467 | JGI IMG/M metagenome (GOLD analysis project Ga0180435, IMG submission 132467) | Hypersaline lake sediment archaeal communities from the Salton Sea, California, USA - SS_3_S_1 metaG | ecosystem: Environmental > Aquatic > Non-marine Saline and Alkaline > Hypersaline >... | reverse complement strand
TCATACTTCTCGACGAGCGGGGAGACGAACTCTGGCGGTACTCGGTTCCGGATGGAGAGTGCATCTACCAGTCTCCATCCAAGACGTACGATCTCTATCTAGTGGATCGGATCTACTGCGAGGATCCGGATGCAGACGGCGAAAACGAGCTCCTCATCGTCTTCGTTCACGATCACCATGAGCCGTGCAAGCTGGTCGTCTTCGAGTTCTCCGGGGAGATCATCGGCGAGTATTGGCACCCCGGATACATCCGGACGATGGCCGTCGGATCGGTCGGAGACCCTGACTCTCCGCCCCTGGTCGTCGCGAGTTCAAGCAACAACGCCATCAAGACCTCCTGGTGGAATCCGCAAACGCTGTTCGCTTTCGATGGTCTGAACATCTCCGGTCAGGCCCCCCCCTACAAGGGAGGGGCCGGGCCGCCCGAAGTGCTCGCCAAGGCAACCGAGATCTGGTATCGGATTCTCCACAACATCGATCCAGAGCGCGTGCGAGGGTTGATTTACAGGATCGACATCGGCGATTACAGTGGGGACGGGCGCAACGAGATTCGTGCTGCGACGTCGGACGGCCGCTTCTACTACGTCGACGAAGACGGAGAGACGTTGTGGGTCGAGCGAGCCGATCGCTGGTATCAGGAATTCGGCGATGCGGCGCCTCCTCCTCTATCCATCCTGCCCCTTCGACAGCCATAGCGGCGAGCGATATCGTTTTCGGTGTGCGCCACCTCGGCCTGTAGCCGTGTAGCGTGCGGCCGAACTCGCCAAGACCCTCAGAACGAAGCGTCGGTGGATTCCTCGTTCCCGGATCGCCTTGGATGATCAAGCTGGGAGCTTCCAGTACCGTGTCGAGAGCGCGTATTCACAGTCTTGGTGTATGCTCCTCAAGAACTGGAAGCTAGCAAGGTGGAGTCTTGGAAGTTGAACGATCCCTTTGGTGGCTCCAGAGAGTCCAAAGGAGCGGAGAGGTCTCGTCAGGATCGCAAAGGATCTGTCTGTTTCCTGCGAGAGGAGAGCGAGTCGCCGGATCGGGGAGTTGAGTGTGGCAACGGCAGTTCGTCTTGTACTCCAGTCTCAGGATGTCGAGGACACGGGCATCGGGATTGTCATCGCCCGCCAGCCGCTGGTTCTTCTTGTTCCAGAGCACGTTCTTGTCCTCCTTGAAGAAGGCATTGACGCGGTTCTCGTCGATGGTGTGACGTTCACCGAAGCTCGACGTTTGCCAGCTCCAGCGCTCGAGAAGGATCATCTCGCGTTGATCCAACTGGGACGCAAGGGCTTGAAGAACCTCATGCCCGTTCGCTTGCCCAGAAAGCCCATAGAACTCAAGACGGGTCAACCGATCCGCGTTGTCGGAACTGAGCCGTCACCGAAGCGGGGATCGATCGCTGAGATCCTGAGCCGAGGGGATGGGCATTCGGTGATCACCGACATCGACATCCGTCCGGGAGAGAGCGGCAGTGCGCTGATGATCGGAGACGAGCTCGTCGGCATCTGCCAGGGGCGAAAGACGACAGACGAGGGTGGCCGTGCCGTCGGTGTCCCGCTCAGTCCGGATGCCTTGCGGGAGCTGCGACGCGTGCGCAATCGACGCCGCGTCCGAACGCTGACCGTTCTTACATCGCTTCTTCTCGCCGCCGTCTTGGCCATCGGAGGGGTCGCAGTGCGTTCCTCGGTGACGTTCGCGCTGGCCGGGCTAGAGATCGGCGAGGACAAGACCATGATCACGGCGCAGAACGCCCATTTGCTGACGTTTCGTCCCTCTTGGAGTCGAACGTTCGAGACGGGCATCTTCACCTCGGCGATGATCGCCAGAACCCCCGGCGGCGTGCCCGAATGTGTGGGGGTTGGGACCAAGCCCGAGGGAATGATCGACGGGGCCTTCGTGCTGCTCGATGAGAACGGCCGGGAACTCTGGCGCTACTCCGTTCCGCAAGGGGAGTGCATCTACGAGGACGAAGGAGAGGTCTACGACCTATTCCTAGTCACGCACATCGTCCCCTACGATTTGGACGGCGACGGAGAGCAGGAGCTCATCGTCGTCTTCGTACACAACAACTTCTATCCCACCAAGATGATGGTCTTCGAGATGTCGGGCGAGATCCTTGCCGAGTATTGGCATCCCGGCTACTTCCGGACGATCGCCGTCGGTCCCGTCGGCGACCCGGATTCGTCGCCCATGGTTGTCATCTCAGGAAGCAACAACCGGATTCAGGATACGTGGTGGCATCCGCAGACGCTGTTCGCCTTCCGCGGCCTGGACATCTCCGGTCAGGCCCCTCCATACACAGGTGTCAAGGGGAGAGCCGCCGATCTTGCCCCGGGCTCTGAGCTTTGGTACCGCGTCTTCCAGAACGTCGACGGAGAGGTTCTGCGGGCCAAGTGTCGGGGGATCAGTATCGGCGACTACACGGGCGATGGTCGTCATGAGATCCGGGCGACAACGACGGATGGACGCTTCTACTACCTCAACGGCGAAGGCGAGACCCTCTGGATCGATATCGGCGACCGGTGGCTCCAGGAGTTTGGCGACATGCCTGCCCTTCCGTTGATCGTGATGCCCTTGGCTGGCCGCTAGGCGCCCCTTCGGCTTCGTCTCGGTACACTTCCTCCCAACGGAGGGAACGTATGGCACGTAACGTGGAAATCAAAGCACGAGTGGGCGACTTCGAGGCCCTCAGGCGGACGGCGGAGAGGCTGACCGATCGTCCTGTCGAGGAACTCCACCAGGTGGACACGTTCTTCAACGTCCCGCGCGGGCGATTCAAGCTCCGGGAGTTTCCCGACGGACGCGGCGAGCTAATCGCCTATCACAGGCCGGATGAAAGCGGGCCTGCCCTTTCCGACTACCACCTTCTGCGGACCGAGCAATGTGAAGGGATCAAGAGCTTCCTGACAGAGCTCCTCGGCGTTCGTGGGGTTGTCTCCAAGCGCCGTCTTCTCTACCACATTGGCTCGACGCGAATCCACCTCGACCAGGTGGATGGCCTTGGATCGTTCCTCGAGCTGGAAGTCGTTCTCGATGAGGGCGATGGCGTGGACCAGGGAGTGCTGGAGGCGGGATCCGTGCTTGAGCAGCTTGGCATGGCAGACGCGGAGCGGATCTCGTGCGCGTACATCGACCTCCTTGCGAAGGAGGGCTCGGAGCCGGCATGAGGATCGAGTCTTTCGATCGAGCGGCCGACTTCCTCGTCGCTGCAGAGCCGGTGTTTCTGATGAACGAGGCCCGAACCTCCCTCATGTTTGGGATCGTGCGCCGACTGAACGAAGGAGGGCGCTTCGGCGACGATCCGCCCATCCTCCTTGGCGCGATGCATGGCGGGCACCTTGTCGCGTTGATCACGCGAACGCCGCCCTACAACCTGCTCGTACACGTGGTGAATGCCAAGCGGTTCGCGATTTCATCGCTCATTTCGTTCTTGCGAGAGAGGGATCCGGACCTGCCAGGGGTTCATGCTGAGCGCCATGTTGCCCGCGCCTTCGCGGAGGCTTGGGCGAAGGAGAGAGGCCGACCGGCGCATGTTCGGATGGAGCAACGGCTCTATCGGCTGGACGACGTCGCCGCCATTGAGGCAGCCCCGGGTCGGTTCCGCTTGGCGGACCCGTCAGACCGGGAAACGCTCGCTTCCTGGGTCCATGCATTCATGCGAGAGGCGACGCCGGATGATCCTCACCCGGATCCGGGCGTCATTGTTGATCGGCACATTCAAGCCCGGACGCTGGCTCTGTGGGATGATGGCGGCCCGGTGTCGATTGCTGGGAGTTCGCGAGCGACGCCGCACGGCGCATCCGTCAGTCTCGTCTACACCCCGCCGGCGAAGCGGGGTCGTGGCTACGCGTCTTCGTGTGTCGCGGAGCTCAGCCGCCGGCAGCTCCAAAGCGGGAAGGCGTTCTGCACCTTGTTTGCCGATCTTGCCAATTCGACCTCGAATGCAATCTACCAGCGAATTGGTTATCGATCCGTGGCTGACTTCACCATGATCGAGTTCGCCGGTTGATGCCGCCGGAGCCCTTCTCTAGACTCGGATCCATGGTCAACAGCGCGCATGAGACGAGGACGAAGATCGTTTGCACGATCGGTCCCAGCTCGAACGATCTCCGGATTCTGCGAGACATGATTCGCGAGGGGATGGATGTGGCGCGAATCAACTTCTCCCACGGCAGCCGGGAGGAGCTTCGAGACATGATCCAGTCTGTTCGGGCCGCGGCGACGGAAGAACGTGCGGCGATTGCCATCCTCGCCGACCTACAGGGACCGAAGCTTCGCATTGGCAATCTGGTACGGCCGATCGATCTCTCCACGGGCGATTGGTTCGCGCTGACGAGCGAGCCGGCAGACGGGACAGACCATGTCGTTCACCTGCCCCATCCGGAGCTGATCGCCAGCGCCGTGCGGGGCTCGCACTGGCTGCTCGACGATGGCACCATCGAGCTGGTTGTCCGAGAGACCCGACCCAATGCCGTCGTCGCGCAAGTTGTTGTTGGGGGCACTTTGAGCTCACGCAAAGGAGTTCATGCTCCCGGCGCGACGGCTCGCATCGCCGCGCTTACGGAAAAGGATCGTGATGACGCACGGCTGGCCGTGGCTGAGGGCGTTGACCTGATCGGCCTGTCGTTTGTGCAGTCAGCTGACGATCTTGGTCAGCTTCGACGTCTGGTCGACGATCTGCCCGGCGGCCGTGCCATCCAGCTGCTGGCGAAGATCGAGAAGAGAGAGGCGCTGGAAGCGCTCGACGATATCCTTGGCATCGCCGATGCGATCATGGTCGCCCGCGGCGACCTCGGCCTGGAGATTCCGGCCGAGGAAGTGCCCGTTCGCCAGAAGCAGATCGTCCATGCCTGCCATCGAGAGGGCGTCCCGGTCATCGTGGCGACGCAGATGCTCGAATCGATGATCCACGCACCCCGGCCGACGCGGGCCGAGGCGAGCGACGTGGCGAATGCGATCCTCGATGGCGCCGACGCGGTGATGCTCTCCGGCGAGACGGCCGTCGGGCAGTACCCGGTTCGGGCCGTCTCGGTGATGCGCGAGATCTCCGAGAAGACCGAACAGGGGGTCCAAGGACCGCCTCGAGGTTCCCTCCCTCGGGGAAGCGAGACCCGGATTGCGGATGCCGTGAGCGAGGCGACCGCACGCGTCGCCTCGGCCGTCGGAGCCTCTCTAATCGTCACCGTGACAGCCTCCGGCTATACGGCGAGGCGCGTCGCCCGCGAGCGCCCTCGTCAGTCGATTGTGGCCCTGACGCCCGATCCCATTGTCTACCGCCAACTCGCACTCGTCTGGGGTGTGGCCCCCTACGAGATCGCCTCGTTCACCTCGGCGGACGAGATGATCGAGGGGGCGGAGCGAGCGCTTCGAGAGTCGGGTTGCATCGCCGAAGATGATGTCATCGTCTTGACGGCCGGTCACCCGATCGGCGGACGGGGAACGACCAATCTCCTCACGGTTCACCACGTCGGCGAATCAACACTCCTCCCCCACAAGCCCTCCACGCCGACGGCCTAGCCTCCCGGCGACCAAGACGGTCGATGCATCGTGCAAGGGAGGAACCATGCCGAGAGTCGTTCATTTCGAGATCCCCGCGGACGATCCGGAGCGAGCAGTCGCCTTCTTCCGCGAAACCTTCGGATGGCGCATCGAGAAGTGGGATGGGCCGATGGACTACTGGATGGTCGCCACCGGCGACGAGGGGGACGCGGGCATCAACGGGGGCATCGCCAGGAGGAGTGAGATGAACCCTTCCATGGTGAACATGATCGATGTCCCCGATCTGGACGCGTACATGCTCAGGGTGGTCGAGCACGGGGGCGAGATCATCGCGCCGAGGACTGCCGTGCCCGGCGTTGGTTGGATGGCCTACTTCAGGGATCCCGAAGGGAACATCCATGGCATGATGCAAGACGATCCAGGAGCAGATTGAGGCAGGTCTGGGATTCCTGGGGCATCGAGCAGGCCCCCAACAGCGGATTCTGCCGAGCGTTTGCCGGGCTGGAAGCAGATCCCTTAGGCTGACGAGTGATTCCGACGGATGGAATGGCGCGGGAATGCGCTTCGTAGTCAAGTTATGGGAGCAGTTGGAAGGAGCCAAGCGAATGACGGGACGAAAAGCAACCGGTTGGAGGTTCTCGCTGAGATGTTTCAGTCTTGTAGGGGTCCTGGTGCTGGCTGTCGGGATCGGGGCCTTGGGGGCGGAAACCTTCCGCGTGGGGATGCTCGAACCGATCGCTCTCGATCCGGCCACGATCGAGGGTGACGCTGAGATTGCGATCGCGAATGCCGTCTACGACTACCTCGTCGACATCGGACCGGACAACCAGGTGCGGCCGAGGCTGGCCTCGTCGTGGACGATCAGCGAGGACGGCCTAACCTACGTATTCACGCTTGCCGATGGCGCGCACTTCCACGATGGCAGCCCGCTGGTCCCCGGCGATGTGGCCTGGACGTTCGACCGGCTTCGCGATCCGGATCTCGGGTTCTCTACAACCAGCCTCTACGCAAACATTGAGCGGATCGACGTGACCGGTCCGTCTGAAGTGACGTTCCGCCTGAGGAACACCAATCCGTTCTTCCTCTTCGACCTCTCGGACAACCGGGCGCTGGTCCTCAAGCGTGGGACGACAGACTTCGGCGCGTTCAACGGAACCGGGCCATTCATGGTTGTCGACGAAGGCTACCGGCCGGGCGAGCGAATCAAGATGGTCGCCAATCCTGACTACTTCATCGAAGGGCAGCCGCAGCTTGACGGGCTGGAGTTCCTCTTCTTCAAGGACCATACGACGGCTGTCGACGCCTTGCGTGGTGGGCAGATCGATATGACTTGGAGGATGCCGATCACGCTCTTCGAGTCTTTGCGTAACGTGGAGGGCATTCGCATCGTCGATGTGGAGACGAATGCATTCGATCTCGTTCGCTTCCGGACCGACCAGGCTCCGGGGAATGATCCGCGCGTGCTCCAGGCATTGAAGCATGCGACAGACCGCGACGCCATCCTGAACGTCGTCCAGCTCGGCTACGGCGTTGTGGGGCGCGACTCGCCCGTGGGGCCGATGTTCACCGGCTTCTTCGATGAGACGGTCGAGGCGCTTCCCTACGATCCAGATGAAGCCCGTCGACTGCTGGCGGACGCCGGCTATGCGGAGGGGCTTGAGTTGGAGCTGTACGCGCCCAACTCCGGAAGCCGCCCAATCCTGGCCCAGGCGCTGAAGGCGCAGTGGGCTGAGGCCGGAGTCGACGTCACACTCAACATCGTTCCAGAGAGCTTCTACTGGAGCGAGGAGGGCTGGCTCGAAGTGGGGCTGGGTATCACCAATTGGGGCTCGCGTCCCTACCCGCAGTTCTACCTCACCCAGATGTTCGCCTGCGACTCTCCGTGGAATGAATCCCGCTTCTGCGACGAGACGTTCGATGCATTGATTGAGACGGCGGGATCGACGACCGACGCGGACGAGCTTCTGGCAACGTACTCGGAGATCCAACGGATCCTGGCCGAGGAAGGACCGGTTCTTATCCTCTACTTCTGGCCTCAGGTGGCCGCCTATGACAGCCGGTTTGGGGGCGTCGAGCTGAAGGCGTTCGCTGGCCGGACCGACTTCCGAACGGTCTTCGAGCAGTAGATGATCCGGCCCCGAGGGCCCCGGCCCTCGGGGCCTGGTTTCTCCCTCGTGAAGAAGGGCATCTCTCAATCCCTGCGACCCGTTGCGCGTGTTCTGCGAGATCTCTATCGCAGGCCGGCGTCTGCTGTGGGGACGAGCGTTCTCGCGCTCTTCCTGTTCTTGGTGATCCTCGGGCCGCTGATCTCTCCCTACGGAGCCAACGAGCAGATCTACGCCGACGCCCGGCAGGCCCCATCTCTTCGGCACCTGTTCGGAACCGACCTTCTTGGCCGCGATATCTTCTCCCGAATCATCTACGGCGCACGGAGCGTTCTCTCGCTGACTGGCCTGGGCGCGCTCCTCGCCGTCGTCGCCGGCACCGCGTTCGGCTTGCTTGCAGGCTATCGAGGTGGCCTTCTCGATGAGATCATCATGCGCCTGTTCGACAGCGTTCTGGCCATCCCGGCGCTCCTCTTCGCCCTGGTGATTCTTGGCGCTGTCGGGCCATCGCGCGCGAGCGTCCTTGCCGTGATCGCGGTGGTCTACACACCGATCGTCGCTCGCGTGGTCCGGAGCGAAACGCTGGCTCTTCGCTCCCGCGGGTTCGTTGAGGCGGCGAAGCTGCAAGGAGAGTCAACCTTGTGGATTCTCTTCCACGAGATCCTTCCTTCCGTCTTGCCGGCGCTCTCCGTGGAGGCTGCCCTTCGGTTCTCCTACGGGATCTTCCTCGTCGCCTCGCTTGGCTATCTCGGCGTCGGCGTTCGTCCTCCAACGCCCGATTGGGGGCTGATGATCCGAGAGGCCCGCGACTCCGTTTCTTTGACACCCTGGGCCCTATACTTCCCGGCGGGAGCCATCTCTGCGTTGGTCATCGCCGTCAACTTGACGGCCGACGGCCTCAAGCGGAGCCTGCAACGGTCTGATGCTGACCTGAGCTTGCGCGCCCGCCGCCGAGTGATCCGCGCTCGTCGAGCCGTGGAACGTTCGAAACGAGCGATCTCCGAAGGCGTCACGCCCGTCCTCTCGCTAGAGTCGGTCACGGCCTCGTACCGTACGGCCGGACGCTGGCTCGACGCCCTTCGCGATCTGTCTCTTGATGTGATGCCTGGGGAAACAGTCGGACTCGTGGGCGAGAGCGGCTCCGGCAAATCAACGCTTGCTCTGGCGGCGGCCCGGTACATGGCGGCGAACGGTGCCGTTCGGGAAGGATCCATCCGGATCGATGGCCGAGACGTTCACATGCTCTCGCGCCGGGCCCTGCGCGCGCTGCGAGGCGCCGGACTCGGGCTGATTCCCCAGGATCCGCTCGCTTCGCTAAATCCATCGATCCGCGTAGGAGAGCAGCTTGCGGAGGCTTACCGTTGGGGGCTGGGCGTCAGCCATCGCAAGGCCAAGGATCGCGCCGGGGCGATGCTTGAGCGGGTCCGAATCGCCGATTCCGCTCGTGTCCTCCGGCAGTATCCTCATCAGCTCTCCGGTGGGATGCAGCAGCGCGTCACCATTGCCATGGCTCTCGCCGGCAGTCCGAGGCTGCTGATGCTTGACGAGCCGACGACAGGACTCGACGTGACCACGGAAGCCGCCATCCTCGATCTCGTCTCAGAGTTGCTGTCGGAAGTGGATCGGGCCAGCCTCTACATCTCACACGATCTGGGCGTCGTCGCCCGTGTCTCGAACCGCGTCGCCATCCTCTACGCCGGAGAACTGGTCGAGGTGGGGAAGACGAGCGAGCTGTTCGCTACACCCCGGCACCCCTACACCATCGGCCTGTTGCGAAGCCTTCCTCGGATCGAGCTGAATCGTCGTATGGATCGGCTGCCGGCCATGGCGGGGAGCATCCCGGGGCTCGATGCGATTCCAACAGGCTGTGTCTTCCGCCCTCGTTGCCCGATCGCGGCTTCCATCTGCTCGGATCGCCCGGCGATGGTGGGCGATGCTTGGATGGATCAGGTTCGTTGCCATCGGGCTTCTGAGACGGCGCAGCTTCGGACGTTCGACGGATCGGCCGCTCCAGTGAGGGAAGCGGATTCGGCGACAACATCTCCCATGCTTGAAGCCTCCAATCTGGTCGTCGAGTTCCCAATCGCCCGCACGTTGACCGACGTTGTGCGACGAAGGCCTCAGCGTGCTGTACGCGCCGTCGATCAGATCTCGCTTGCATCGGAAGACAGACAGACGGTCGGTCTCGTCGGCGAGAGCGGGAGTGGCAAGACGACGGTCGTCCGGGCCGTCCTGGGGCTCGATCGCCCGGCCGAGGGGACAGTACGTGTTGGGGGCAGGATTCTTGCGCCGTCGATTCGGGGACGAGAGAGAAGCGATCTTCGCCTTCTCCAGGCGGTCTCCCAGAGTCCGGACGAGGCCCTCAATCCGCACAGGAGCATCGGCGTCTCGATCGTCAGGCCCCTCCTGCGGCTTCGGGGACTTCCCTCTTCGGAGGCGTGGAGAGAGGCCGTTGTTCTGCTTGAGCAGGTCGGCCTTCCTTCATCGTACGTGGATCGGCTCCCCGCTCAGCTCTCCGGGGGCGAGAAGCAGCGTGTGGCCATCGCCCGCGCGTTCGGCGCGCATCCGGCGCTGGTTCTGTTCGATGAGGCAACATCCTCTCTGGATGTTAGCGTACAGGCGCTCGTCTTGAACCAGCTGCGCGAGCTGCAGCGGACTCACGGCACGAGCTTCGTCTTCATCTCTCACGACCTGGGTGTGGTCGCCCATCTGGCCGATCGGATTGTCGTGATCTATCTCGGCCAGACGATGGAATCGGGTTCGCGCGAAGACATTCTGGCGCCTCCCTTCCATCCTTACACGGAGGCATTGCTCCGTGCCTTCCCCGGTCTTGGCCCAAGAGGTGTTCGATCTGCCAATCGGCTGGCGGGGGAGATCCCGAGTCCGGTCGATCGGCCGAGCGGTTGCTCCTTCCACACGCGCTGTCCACGCTTGCTGGACGAGATCTGCCAGCGGATGCCACCGCCTTTGCAGGAAGCGAACGGTCATGTGATTCGCTGTCACATCCCCTGGGACGACCTGCAACGCTGCCAAGAGCCCGTCTTCGAGAGGAGGCAACGCTGATGGGCCGATTTGTCTTGCGCCGCCTCGGATTTCTTCTGCTGACACTCCTGCTCACTTCGGTGATTGTCTTCTCCATCACCCAGTTCTTGCCAGGCGACGTGGCCCGCGTCCTTCTGCCACGCGATGCATCGGAGGAAGCGGTCGAGGCGAAGCGCGAGGAGCTGGGAATGAACCGGCCGGCCGTCGTGCAGTACGTCTCTTGGGTAGGCCGTTTTGCCCGAGGTGATTGGGGAACGTCATTTGCCTGGGGAACGCCGATTCGCCCGCGCGTCATGGACGCCCTGAGGAACTCCCTGATGCTGGCAGCCGTCGCGCTTCTCTTCTCAGTTCCCCTCTCGATTGCCCTCGGCGTCTGGGCTGGCCTCTCTGAGAACCGGCTCGCCGACCATACCATCAGCCTTGTCAGCCTTTCGGTAGTCGGGCTGCCTGAGTTTGTGACAGGCGTGATCCTGATCGGCCTGCTGGCTCACAGCTGGAAGCTCCTTCCGGCAACGTCGTCGATGGAGCCAGGAACCGGCTTCGCCGCCGCGTTCCCGTCACTGATCATGCCGGCGCTCACAGCAACGTTTGTGCTGCTTGCCTACATCGTTCGGTTGACGCGGGCCGAGGTGGTTGAGCAGATGAGCAAAGCGTATGTGCGTACGGCAACGCTGAAAGGCATGCCGCGGGCGATCGTTATCGTGAAACATGTCCTACGAAACGCTCTCCTGCCCACGGTCACCGTGATCGCCATTAGCATCGGCTGGCTGATCGGAGGGATCATCGTGATCGAGAACGTCTTCAACTACCCGGGGCTGGGGCGACTCCTGATCACCGCCATCGACAATCAGGACTTCCCGCTGATGCAGGCGATCACGATGGTCGTCGTCTTCGGCGTCGTGCTTTCGAATCTGCTCGCCGACCTCATTTACGCCGCGCTCAATCCCCGTATCCGCTACGACAAGTCGTGACCGACTCCCGAATGAAATCGGCCCGGCGTCGCGCTAGGAGAGGCGTCGCGCCGGGCCGATTGGCTGTCCACCTCTTGCTCCGACCTCAGCCGGCCTGTCCGAAGTAGAGGAGCGCGGCGATGACGCCGAGAGCGGCCAAGCCAATGAGTACCCAGAGGGTTGGTCCTTCCATCAGTCACCTCCTTCATCGGGCGTTGCGTCTTGGTGATCCTTGATTCGTCTTCGGACATCGATGCCATCCGGAGATTGCGCGGTGAACGAGATGACGTCTCCGTGCTCGTTGCGATCGAAGCGGAGCTTGACCGTGGGATTGAGGGCCATCGGGCGCCAGCCATCCTCATCGGGCGCCAAGAGTTCGAGGGGAGCCGGCAGTTCGGGAACCTTCACAGACAGGATGCCATCGGCAAAGCTGACGACGATCTTCCGGTCGCCCTCTTCGTCGAGATACGTTCCGAGGAGATCCGAGACCTCATCGAGGCTCAGGAGAGTGGGCGCCAGCGCTTGTCCACGGATTAGCGTGGAGGTTGCGATGGGGCCGGCGACGTGGCATCGCTCGACGGATCCGGCCTCGTCAAGTGAAAACGTGACCCGCTGGGTCGGGAGGATCTTGAACCGCCATCGACTCGGAGGATCCGTGGCCTCCAGCTCGAAGAGATCCCCGCTCGGCATGATCCAGGCGAGTCCGCCGTTGAATGCCGCAATCTCGGCCTGGCTCAACGGATGGGCGACGGAAGCATCCACGTAGGTGCCGATTAGCGGGGCATACGAGTTGGCGGCGCGGGCATTCATCTCCTCGATCTCCGGATGGAAGAGGAGTCGATCGATTTCGGACTCGATCAACATCCAAACGGTTCCGCCGCGAGATTGCGTGAAGAAGAGGATCATCAAGTCATCCTCAGGCCATGCCCAAGCGGCCGTTCCGTCGGAGCCGGAGTGTCCGATGACGACGGTCTGCCCCTCGCCGTCGACGTATGAAATGGACATGCGGCCGTAGAACATGCTGAGGTCGAGAAACCCGGTCGGGGCGTCCATGCCCCCACCCATCGCTCGCGCTGTGGAGACGGGTTCGAGCATCGCCTCGACCGATTCCGGCTGGAGCACCGACTGACCTTGCCAGGATCCCCCGTCCAGCCACATGGCCAGAAAGCGGGCATAGTCCTTCGGCGTGCTGTAGAGCGTCTGAGAGCCCCAGGCAAACGGGTAGAGCGGCTCGTCCGGTTCCCAGAACTTCGTGAAGCCGTCCGCCATCGCGATGTAGAGGGGAGCCAAGCGTTCGCGCCGCGGATCGTCGGCCGTCGCATCGACGTAGTAGAAGGAGTCTGTCATCCCCAGAGGGGCGAGAATCTCCTCGGTCACGAAGCGGTCGAGCCGGGCTCCGGAGATCTCGGAAACCAGCGCTCCGAGAACATCTGTGCCCGCATCGCTGTAATGGAAGCGGCTTCCCGGCTCGAATTCACAGCCTGTCCGGCCAATCGCCTCGGCCATGGCGGCGAGATTGGGAAAGTCGTCGAGGCCCTCGAGAATCGAGAGCGGCAGGCCGGAACGATGCGTCATCAAATGCTCCACCGTGATTTTGGAAGCCCGTGGGGCGGAGAAGCCTTCCAGAAACTCCGATACGCGATCGTTCGGCGCTAGCTCGCCCTGCTCGATCAGGAGCTGTGCGGCCGCGCCTGTGAATGGCTTGGTCATCGAACGGACATTGAAGATCGTGCCGACGTTCATCGGAATCCCCTGTTCTCGATCTGTCCACCCAAAGGCGCGATGAAGCACAGTGCGGCGATTCTTGATCACCAGTAGCTCTCCGCCTACGATTCGTTCTTCTTCCACCAGGGAGCCGATGAAGCTGGCCAGTGCCTCCAGCGCCTCCTCGTCCATCCCGGCCAAGGCAGGCGTGGCAGAGGGAAATGGATCGTCTCCCGCGGCGGGAGCGGACGGGCCGCCGCAGTGAGTGAGAGCGAAGGAGAGCAGCAAACAGGAAAGCGCAAGGCTGAGTCTGATGTGTGGTTTGCGCATCGATGCTCCTTCTAGCCTGAACCGGGCGATTCGTCCGGCAGGTCTGCGAACAGGGCTTTCATCTGATGTCGATAGGCGTCGAACGCCGTACGGCCCTCGGCGGTGAGCTTGGCCATCGTGTGCGGCTTCCGGTCGACGAACTCCTTGATGAGTTCCACGTAGCCGGCCTCCTCGAGTTTGGAGAGATGCGACGAGAGGTTTCCCCAAGTGAGACCTGCCCGCTGCATGAGAAAGACGTAGTCGGCACTGTCGATGACGTAGAGGTGCGCGACGATCAGCAGACGGGCCGGCTCATGGATCATTCGATTGATCTCGATGGGATCTCGATCGTCCTCCCTACGCCGAGCCATCGCCACCCGTTCTTTTCTCCAGGGCGCCCTCCGTACCACTTTCCTGGAGAGGCGGGTAGCGCCACAGGAAGCGAAGAAGAAGAATCAAGCCAGCGGCCGTGATTAGTGCCCCGACGCCGAGTAGAGCCTCCGCCAGGTTGTAGGGGAGGCCAAGGTCGGCGCCGAGCAGCGCGCCGAACAGGATCCCGCCGTAGGTGTACAGCCGAGGAAAGTCTGCCGCCCACCCGGCAACTCCAAGGGCTCCTCCCCAGATCAGACCGATCAATGCCAGCATGTGCGTTCTGAACCAGTCGATTGCGGCCGGCGCGTCCGACCGAGTTGACCAGCTGGTGAGGAGGAAGAAGACCAGGCCGAGAAGTGCGGTCACTGTCAGGATGGCCGTGACGCGGGACATGCTGCGGCGGCGCCTTCCCCGGAATGTGACATGGCCGATGCGCGGCGCGATCAGCCGCCGCATCGATTGCTGCATTGCAGGGAGCGCAACGGCCACCCAGATGGGCGTCATCCAAGCGATGCCTGTAAGGATCGACAGGCCGAAGGAGAGCCAGAGCAATCCGATGGCGATATCCCACAGGCCGTGCTCGAATGTCTGGAGCCAGGCCTTCCGTTCGATCTCGCTCAAGAGCGCTTTGCGCGTCATGACGATCCCCCTTTCTCGCCAAACTCAGGCTTCGGTGTCAAGCGGATGAACCGCAGAGAGATCGAGATACCGACTGTGAAAGCGATCAGCGAGATCAGACTGTGAATGTAGGTGGCCGCAAACGGGAGTCGTTCCGGCAGATCTACGACGACGTGCAAGAACTCTGCGACGGAGAGGAACGTTCCGTAGAGGAGCAGGCGCGGATACTCCAGGACGTAGGCAAGGGCGCCGATCGGGACGAGAATGACCGCGCTGATCACAAGCCAGACGCCGAGGCTGCTCAGATCGCCAAACAGCGTGAAGCCAAGCCTGCCTGACAGCGTCGTCAGAACGACAAGAAGGACGGTCATCCCTACGCAGATGCCGAGGAAGACGCGCAGTGCGTTCGTGCGGCGAACGCGCTGGGGGGCGAACTTCACACGCCCAAGGCGGGGCGTCACGTATCGTTTCCGAAGAAGGATCATGCCGATCACGCCGCCGAACTGAATGGCGGCAAGGGCCGCGATGCGAAGGCCATCGGCGACCTGAACGTGATCGAGTACACCAACAACGGCGGCCGACAGGAAGATCGTCCCGAAGAGCGCGTCGGTCAGACCATCCTTCTGGAGAAGACGCCAGCTTCGGCGCTCCATGTGCTTCAGATCGAATGCCTTCATCATCCTCACCTCGCTTGCCCTGCTGAGAAGGCGCAGAAAACTTTGCAGCGCAAAGTACACTGTCGCGCCTTCCTTGTCAAGACGCTCGTCGGAAGCGAAACCTTGTTCTGCGGATGGGAGATGTACCTCCGCCAAGAAGGCGAGGGGTACTCCAGGATGCGCCATCGATGAGGGCGCAACGAAGATCACAACAGGAGAAGCGGGCCGCGTGGGCCCGCTTCACGGTCACGAACTGTACGCCGATCTCTCCGGCTGGAGGCTACTTCTTCTTGCCGTTGCTCCCGCTCTTGCCTTGTCCGTCCTCCTCGCCATTGTCCTTCTTGCCATTGCTGTTCTTCTCGGTCTCCGGCTCCTCGTTCTCCCCCTCGTTGGTGTTCTCCTCCTGCTCCTGCTCCTCGTACTTGTAGGAGCCCTGACCTGTTGCAGCGTTGGC
>Ga0180435_10003492_pt1 | contig 15705 bp, 14 predicted proteins | sample SS_ome_3_FD_132467 | JGI IMG/M metagenome (GOLD analysis project Ga0180435, IMG submission 132467) | Hypersaline lake sediment archaeal communities from the Salton Sea, California, USA - SS_3_S_1 metaG | ecosystem: Environmental > Aquatic > Non-marine Saline and Alkaline > Hypersaline >... | reverse complement strand
TGATAAATCACCTGGGTTGCTGAATACAAACGAGGGTTTGACTTCATATTTTTCGATATCGAAATCCGGACTGAAAAATCGGTTGAACAGTACCAATCCCTTGATGCCCGTATTGGAGAGCCGTTGAATCATGGCACCCAGATCGGTAAAATAGTGGCTAATTTTCAATGCAATTGGAATTCCCACAGATCCGGTCACCTGCTCGACCATGTCAAAGTACAGTTTGACTGTATCATCGGCACTTCGATTGAGATCCGTCGGCGGGAAAAACATGTTGAGTTCAAGTGCATCCGCGCCGGCATCCTCCAGATGTTTGGCATATGACAACCATTCTACCGATTGCATAAAACAATTTATGCTGGCGATAATGGGGATGGATACCGCTTTTTTACTATCTTTTACCAGGTTGATGTTTTTTTTGAGGTTTTCTTCGCGCAGGGCATAGTCATAATAGGCGACCTGACTGGTGGTCCCTTCATATTCAAAATATTGCTGCTGGGCGCCGCTTTTTTTTATGGATTCCATGAAATCGGCATATTCATAGGCAATTTCTTCTTCAAAAATTGATTTTAAAACCACCGCACCAGCGCCATTCTGGGCTAGCTTCTTGATCTTGTCGACTGTATTGGTCATCCCTGAGCTGCTGGCGATAACAGGGGTTTCCAGTTTCAGGCCCAGATATTCTGTGGATAGATCAACCATAGTTCGGTTCCTTTCTCTAAGTTATATATCCCTAAAATTGTGCGAGGCATCTTATAGCGATTTTTCAGGTAAATCAATGCCCAAATAAATTTTCATGCTGCAAGTTTCGCGATGTGTGCGCATTTAGGCCAGGTCCGGCATGCACCTGAATCGAAACAATCAAGCATGAAAATCTATGAAAGGTAGCATGACATAAAAACTATGCAGTGTAAACCGCCGGATTAAAAAATTAGCCCCTGTTTTTATTCTTGACAAGATAGTACCACGATGTAGTATATATAGTAGCAATCTTGAAAGATTATCTAAACTGATGCTGGCCAGAAAAGGATACGGATACATGAATAACAAGCGCTTTAGCGGTAGGACCGTTTGCAAACGTGATGTAATTTTTCAGATCGGGGATTCGCGTTATCACGGCGCCATTGAAAACATGAGTAATTACGGAGCCAGCATTCAAACGGAAACCCGGCATCACGTTACAAAAGGCGCCACCATTCATATTGCCATGTCATGCGATAATCATGAATATTTTCGCAAGGCGCGCGTTGTGTGGTCAGAGGGGGGCGCATTCGGGGCCAAATTTCTATAGATAGTGGATGATTCGGCTTTGCATTGGTGCCAACGCACGAAGCCATACGCGGAAAAAACGTCCAAAGAAAAAGCTGAAAGGAGGTGACGAGATGATACAGAAACGATTTATGCTCAGAAGAGTTGCCCATTGCAGCAGTGGCTGCATGATTTGGCCCTGAGCAAGGCGTAAAAAGGCTTGTGAATGAATCATGTGAGGAATCTTGAGAATGTCCAGCTTGATAAAGTGTAACAATGTGGTATGTTAAGGTCATGGTTAGCTATTCAGCTTCCATCCTAAGATCCTCCTTTCCTTTTGGCCCCTGTACGGCAGAACAGGGGTCATTATTTTTTATTCTATAATCTCAAGTACATGACGCTTTTTTGTTTTTCCGGAAGCAGCACTCAAAAGGGTGCGTATGGCTCTCGCCGTGTTGCCCTTTTTACCGATGACTTTTCCGAGATCTGATTTGTCAACATTGAGCTTTAAAACCGTGGTATGTTCGCCCTGAACTTCATCCACTGACACCATCTCAGGGTGGTCGACCAGCGCTTCTGCAATTCTGACGATTAAGTCTTTCATCGTGCGATCCCCCTTATTGGTTGTTAATCATGTGAGCGTTTCAGATTCTGCGAATCGGGCTTTTGCATAAAGCCAATATAAAACCGATCAATTTTCATCAAATGGCAGGTTCGTTCGCCTTCGTTTAAATACCCTGCAGCGACTCGGCTGAGCGCGTCGAAGTCTTGCTGTTGGGAGCTTTATTATGGAACATTCATCGCCAATAAAGCAAGTAATATTAATATTACGATAACCAGAATGAAGGAACATGCAAGTCAAATGATGCGATTTTGATTGACAGGTTCGAATTTAAATAAAGCCGATTTGTCGCAATAGATCCTGTGTGCGTGGATTAAGCCCATAGGCATGTATTTCGGATGGAGCGATCCAACGGGCGTCCAGGGCATCATCCTGCGGAATCGGTTCCCCTGCCAGGTAGGTGGCCATAAAGTCGAAAATAACGTAGTGGAATAGGATATTACCATCCGGGTCGGGTTGAATGGTTTCAAAATAGTAAATCAATTCTCCCGGCTGAATGGAAACGCCAGTTTCTTCCATAACTTCCCGAACTGCCGCCGCATGCATGCGTTCCCCCAATTCGACCCGGCCACCCGGAATGGCCCAATCACCCTTGGCTGGCTGCTTGCCCCGACGCACCAAAAGCACGCGGTTTTGGTGTATCACCACAGCTCCGACTGCCACAAGGGGTTGTTGGGGGTAGGCTCCGGTTGTCATGGTAACAGCTCCTTTAACAGGAATCCAGCGCCATGACAAGTTTCATCGGACCCGGCTGCCAATTAAGCAAGCGTTCAGCACCAAGTCCGAACTGGCAACTGCCTTAAACGGATTGAAATCCGAGTTGAAGCTTTATTTTTTTTTCAGTATGTTAAGGGTTCACGTGGCATTTGAAGAGCCAACGGTAAGGTAGAAAACAGGTTGTGTACGTCGGGTTGCGTGTTACGATTTAGAGAATGATGGTAAAAGCTGCCAGCGTCTGGTAGGTATTAGGCTAAATGCCGGGTTGGAAATGTCAAATTTAAAACCCCGAAGGAATTGCAATTCGCACATCAAAATTAAAAGGAGAAAGCGCATGAGTAAAAAAATTTTAATCGCATTTGATGATTCAGAAAATGCCCAACGGGCCGTCGAGGTTGTCGCCCAGACCTTCTCGAGAAAATCGAAGGTCACCCTATTCAGCGTTGCGGTGGATACAGAAGCACTATGCAAAATGAACAGTCCTGAATTAACACCCTATTTTAAATCCCAGCAAAGTGCCTTTTGCACCATGGAAGATAAGAAAAGGGAGCTGGTGGAGACAGCCTTGACAAAGGCCAAAAAAGTGCTCATTGACCATGGTTTTGCTGAGGACGCCATTCAGATAAAACATGAAAACATGGATGAGGGGGTTGCCAGGGATATTATCCGTGAATCCAAAAATAATTATGACATCGTCGTTATCGGCAGACGCGGGACTTCCGGAATCAAGGAATTCTTCTTTGGGAGTACATCACAAAAGGTGTTAAACGGCATCGAGGACGTCTCGGTTTTTATCGTCAGTTAAATAACCTGCCCCTGCAATCTTTTCACACCAAAGCGCATGGGCAGTACCACGGCCAAAATACAGATGATCAAACAGAGGAGTAGTGAGCCCACGATCCAGATCCATTCGAATGGTGATAAGGGGCGTTGGCTTAGATTGGCCATAAATAGATTATAGACCGGTCCGGCTTCAAGCATGATAATTGTGCCGATAAAGGCAGCGTCCAGCATCATGAAAAGTAGTCCACCAAAACTGGTTACCGATTGTGCCGGGTTTTCAATCTTGAAGTTGGGATAAGCTGCCCCGAAACCGATGCCAATGCTCACGATTCCAGGGACCATACAGAAAATCGTAATCGTTGAAAGAACCATCATAAACGGTGTCACATTCAGGAAAATATTGGTGGCAATGATGAGAATCTCCGATAACAGCAGCAGGGGGACCCCATAGACAAAAAATTTGATCCACAGAAACTGCTTAAGGGAGATGGGAGAGGATTTGACAATCCAGAAAGCCTCATTTTCATTGCTGACAGCAGGATAGGCGAAACGTCCGCTGATGGCAATCAGTACAAAAGAGGCCAATCCCACATTCAGAAAAGAAAGCAAATTCTGCAGGTAGATGGTTTTGATGGGTGCTTTTTCCAGGGGCAGGGCTTTAAAGTTGAAAATGTAAATCAATACCAGACCACCAATCAGGAATATTTGGGACCACTGGGTCTGGTCCCGAAAAAATGATTTGATTTCCTTAACCACGAAAGACTTCAAATGTACAGGCAGCCAGCCGAAGATACGATCGCCTGAAAAGTGCTGCCGCATCAGTCTGGCGGGAGAGGTCTGAGATCTCGACAATCCAGATAAATACAAGCGATCTGCCAAAAGAATCATCAGGCCGCCCATTAGGCCGGCACAGGACCACGAAATAGCCATATGAAAAAACATGGCCCCCCTGGTGTGGCTGAGAGCGGACTTGATACTGTCAAATGCCCACGTGCTGGGTAGATAGGGTAGATCAGGTGTTTGTAATGCAGATAGATATAGAAGGACGGTCGAGAAAACCTCCGGGTTGACCATCCGTTCCGGTCGCAGGAGGCGGAAAGCGATAAAGATGATGATGAACAGCAACAAACCCAAGAAGATAAATAGGTTCCGCATTCGGTTGGCCGGTATAATGACGACGACACAAACAACCAGCATGGCGCTTAAACAAGAGGCAATCACAACCAAGGACATAACGGCCGAAGCAACGGCAAGATAAAAAAACAATCCCGCACGAAATACGACCCCGTAAGCAAGGAATACCGGTAGCAGATATATTACGACCATCCAGGAACTGTCCAAGGTGCTTTCAATCCAGCGGGCCAGGAAAATACGGGACGTAGGCACCGGCAAGGCATTCACAAGATTCAAATCTTTGCTTAGAAACAGTTTGGATAGAGCGGTCAGGATGCTACTGAAAATGAGGAGTGAAAAAAGCGTTAGCAGCACCATGGACAGCAATTTAAATGCCAGTAAATCACCCAGTTCGTCAACACCCTTGAAATAATGCAGAACGCGCGTAGATACTGCAAATATACCCGCCCAGAATAGAGTGCCAATACCCCCAAACAGCAACAATTTTATGAGGCTTTCACGCTTGGTTCCCTGAAATAAAGATGCGTTTTTAAAACTCAGAAGCCGCGGTTTGACGAGGGTTATAACTTCAAACATTGGCAATCAACTATCTCCATATTTTTGTTGCTGGATCCTATATTTGTCTTCTGATATTCAAAAGGATTCGAGGACCAGACGGCAGCATATTCGGCAGTTTAGGGGCTAACAGCCTGATCCATCAGGATCCATCCTAACCTGTATATTATTCAGAAAGTCCACTTGATGAATTAATTTATAGCCGGATCATTATGGGTTAAGTGAATAAAAACCGCTTCCAAATCAGCCTTACTGCTTGACAAATCTTGCTTTAATTTTTGGGGTGAACCGGTCGTGATCAAGCGGCCTTTATGGATAATGCCCACCCGATGGCACATGTCCTCGGCAATTTGAAGGGTGTGCGTGGATACGAAAATAGTTGTGCCTTTTTCGGACAACCGTTTGAACAGGTCTTTGACAAGTTTTATACCAAGTGGATCGAGTCCGACCATGGGTTCGTCTACGACGATCACTTCCGGGTCATGCAACAATGCCGCCGCCATGATCAAGCGCTGCTTCATACCGTGGGAATAGGATTCAATCAGTTCATACGACCAGTCCGACAGGCCGAACATGGCCAGATTCTGGTGTGCTTTTTCCGTGAAGCTATTGCTGTTGACCCGGTAAAGATCAGCAATAAACTTTAGGAATTCCATACCGGTCAGTTTTTCATACAGATACGGCCTATCGGGGATAAAACCAATTTTTAGTTTGGCTGCCTCTGGATCTGCCTGCATGGAGATATCGCAGACACGAATTTCTCCCTGGGTCGGCAACAGGATGCCCCCGATCATTTTGATGGTTGTGGTTTTGCCGGCCCCATTGGGCCCAATAAAACCAAAGATCTCTCCCTTGGCAATCCGGAGGCTCAGGTCGTTGACAGCGGTGACACCACCATATCGTTTGGTCAGGTTGCGGATATCAATCATGATCTCGGTTTTGCCTCAAGAATTTGAATTTTTAGATTACCGATCAGGCTCAGGATGTCCAACTGGTCTTCCTGCATGCCGCTGGCGAGCCGGATATGCGTGACGTCTGCCGGGACCTGATCAAACAATGCATCCACCGTCATCCATTGCCCCACATAAATACTATTCCAGGCATGGTAAAAGAAGCGTTGGCGTAAAAAGGTTAGACCGGCTTCAATTTTTGTGGGGATGCCTGCTGCCCGGGCCAGCGCCGCAAATAACACTGCGTGTTCATTGCAATCCCCAGCCCGGTTGGTGAGGGTGGCTAGGGCGTCCGGCAAGGAAATAACCGGTCGCTTTTCTATATGATCCTGCATCCATGTAATCAGCTTGCGGGCTTTATCCAAGGGTGAATCGTCCGGCTGTACCAATTGCCCGGCTAAACGCCGGATGGCAACATGATCGGATTGGATAAAAGGACTGGGTTCCAGAAATCGGGTGACATCGGCCGGCGTTACCGCTAATGCATGCTCGGACGGATGCACGGGTATTGATTCCTTGGTGATGGTCAAAACCGGGGCATGGAACACCTGTCTGCCGCCATGCAGCGCGCCTGCATAGGTGTCAGTACCGATGATCTTGAGGCGCAGTTGCTCAAGATCCGCTGGATCCGTTATCGGAATGTTGGCAGGGATTGAAGCCGCTTCGGTCAGATCTTGACTGGGTTGGATGGGGAGTCCGTTTATGGCATCCTGACGCGAAGTTTTTTCCAGGATAATCCCCAAAATTCCCTGTTCCCGCAGAATGGTGCCCTCGGTATCAATCCACGCCAACTGCTCGGCACCTTTGTATGCCAGTGCGATTCGGAGGGTTTTTTGCTGCTTACCCATAATGGTGATCTTTTCCCGTTCTTGGACCTGTAATTGAATCGGCTCCTGCCCCATGGCCAGGGGGTCAAAAATATTCAGACTTAGACGATCCCCCGGTTTCAGATTGCCGGCACTGGCGGCTTGGACGATGCCGGATGTAAAATAAATGTCATCGGTCAAATTGATCTGGTGGGTTTGGGTCGAGCCGACACTGCGGGTTTCCAGGTTGAGGATTTTTTCCGCTATGGTGCCACCGGCTGAGAAATTAAATCGACCGGATTCAATGCTAAAATCAAAAGACTTCAGGGAAAAATCCGAGTTGAGCAGGCCCTGGGTTTTGAGGTCAATGTCTTGAACCATTCCCATGGTATTGATACGCATAAAAAGGGTTTCGCTGAACCGAAAACCGGACTCCGTTCGGGCGTATCGGGAATGGGAAAATCCGATTTTTTTATCATTTTGGAAAATATTTTTCCAAGTTTCCTGCCCGGTGAAGTTCGCTGGTGGCGTGATTCGGGCAGCCTTCGGAAATTCCTGGGACTGATTGAAGATGCCTGTTCGGATGGAGAGTAGTGACAAAAAAAGAATGCCAAAACCGATAGTGACAATGATGGAAACGCGGTTTTTCATGGGTTTAAATCTTGATTGGTATCGCTTGCCAGTGGATGTCAAGCAACCTTGACAGATCCTTTCATAAACCTTAGCATATGAACTCACATAAAAACGACTCGGTTTTGGCCGATATCAAGAGACATCGAATTTGAAGAGGACCTAATGAAAGAATTATTCATCATGCTCGCTATTGTCGGAATCTGGATTCTGCTGCAGACCTACATACTTCCCAAAATGGGAATTTCCACCTGAGTTCGTAATGCTTGCCAGGTGGCAAGCAAGCCGGAAACCAGCGAAACAGCTGACGATAAAAACTAATCCGCCCATGAGTGCGTCAAGGGCGGAATTTCGATTGTTTAAAAATGATAGGCTCGTAAAAAGTCCGAAAAATGGTACTATTCCGATTTTATTCTTAATAATTTCAACAGGTTGACGAGTCAAAATTTGATAATTTTGACTTCTTACGAGCATATCAAAAATGGCTGATACAGCATTAAATCGTACGATTTTTAAGTTTGAATACTCGGATCAAACAATTTGCGATCTTTAAATTCAGCCTGTTTGGCATCATTCCACTGCGCTACGGGGCGTAAATATCCTACCACCCGGCTGTAGACCTCACAATCCTGATAATTCCTTAAAACTGGATCCCGCCGGAAACAGTCGTCGCACTTAATCATAAACTTGTTGCTGACCGGTTCGTATACACTGCCGCCCTGGATATGAATGCCGTCCTCCATGGGGGTCGCAGTTACCTGGGCGTCGTTTTTACAATCGTGGCAGGCACCGGACCACGCCAGTGCACCATTGTCTTTGTTGTTTTCGAGCAGTTCGTGCAGTCTTTCAATTGTCATTGTCGCCATTTGATCCTCCGATAATATCGCAATCAATTCAACATGTTATAATCATAGCCTCTATAAAATGAGGGTAGTATTTTCTTTGTAGCCAAGATGCGCTAGGTTCATATGTTCCCAGGAAATGACGCAAAGATTATAACGTTTGATATGTTGTGTGTCAAGAACAAGGCGGTACTAGATGTAGTGTTTGTTAGGGTTTGGTCTATTTCCTAATCGTCTAACAGCCCCTAACAGTCTAAAAGATGATTACCACCCGGCACTGGGATAAAAAGTTTTGGGGCTGGGACTGAATGGCCCTAAGGGTACTGGCAGCATCCGCGTCCAGGGCGAGGCTGCGATTGCCCGCGTGCGTTCCAGTTGCCTTGGTGGCATAGGGCAGGGAACCGATGCGGTCGCTTTGCTGGGCCTGGAATCGATCGGTGTAATATCTGACATATCCGCCCCGAATGGCATCCGGCAGGTTTAGGTTGTCGCCCGGGTAGATCAACTCACCCAGGTGATATAAGCCCGGCCGCAAGGAGGGCCGAAATCCAGTGTCGCGGGCATCCACAATCAAGCCCGTATACGGGTGCTTTGGGGCTGATGGCTGGCCGACCGGTGGTGTTGACGGTGCCTGGGCGTTTTGTTCCAGTTTTTCCAGACGGCGGGAGAGCTCATTCAGACGACTGTACAGAGAGGCCATCTGCTTTTCCTGTTGATGGAGTTGGTGAGCCAATATCTCAGTTTGGTTGCCGGAAGTTAAATCTACCGGCATCAGACCGGAGCGACGGTGATCATGGTGGTGCCGGGTTTCCACCAGATAGGCAAAAAGCTGGATCAATGATTGCTGCTGAGCGGATATCTGGTTCAGACGTGAGAGTTTGTTTTCAAGCACGGATACCCGGTGCTCCAGTTGTTGCAGGCGATCGGTGACGTTAGCGGGGGGTATGGATTCAGATAGCCTCGCTCCGGGCCCTTCGATGGCATGCACAACAACCTCCCCCATTTTGCCACTGAGAGGCATGCTGACCGTCACCCGCACAGCACCGTCTTCTATCGCCTGAGAGTCTACCACCTGGCTAAATCGAACGATTCCCTTAATTTTAGAAATGATACGGTCATCGCTGACAATCCGATTTTCAAGCCGGGTTTGGGAGTCGATGTAAACCCCCTTGATAACTTCCAGTAAATTGCGCTGGGCCACCACAACTGCTGCACGGAAGGCCAGGGTTTTGGCCTGGGTTTGGTTGTGTTTATCCTGGGGCGCAATGCCGACACCTGTGGCATATACCTTTTGATTGAGCCAATCGATAAAGCCGTATTCCGTTATCTGTTCCAAGGCGCGATCGGCGGCGTGAATCGTTCCCGGTAAAAACAGACACCCAAAGCAAAGGAACGCCATAGCAACGATGGTAGCAATATTTTTCATGAATATCTCCTAACGCGGGTACGCCGCAACAATCGGGATCGAGGTCGAATCATACGCTTGCAAAAACCGATTTTGATCCCGATCCCGATTTCGATATGGATGATCTGATCCATCATCAAAAGTACCTAAACCGCTTTTTGCACGAAACGGAACATTATTTTGACAACCAAGCTAAGATACGGATGGGTGATCGTTTACGGCACCATGCCGCAGTTAGCCGGCGGTGCCGTGAGAACCGGCTCCCAGGTGATATTTCCGAGGAACTGATTCGGATCCGGGGCCGACGGGCCCCAATAATTTTCCCGCAAGTCGATGGCCATCGGGGCGTAACTCTGTACGTGAAATGGTTGGTTGTGAGTCAATACAGACTGGCGGATCTTGGGGGCAACCCCCTCGCCTTCAATGACCAGCGCACCTTGTCCGCCGTTATCGGTCAAGGTGGAACAAATGATTTCAGGTTTGGCATGGGACCTTAAGTACAAACCGCTCTGAGAGCACCCGCGGATAGTGGTTGCATAGATTTCAGGTGCGCTGTTCTCAACGGTGATACCATTGGCGGCATGAACAAGGTTCACATGACGTAATCGTACCTGGCGCGAATGATTTAAAACAAGCCCCTTCCACGATCCGGGCTGCGTCTGGATCGACATGGGCAGGAACCAAACAGGACGATTCGGGTCCCCATAGACCACCAGACCTCCGCCGTCGACGATCATAGCGGTATCTACCGAGAAGCGAATCTGTACCCCGGGTTCCACGTAGAGAATTGCGCCGTCCTTGATATGGAGGTCGGCCATCACTTCATAGGGACTTTTATCACGTACCAGTAGGTGACTGGTGGTCAAATTGCCACCCAGGGCCGTATCCAATTGCGGCAGGTCATACAGATTCGCCTCAGGCACTGGGATTGCTGCAACCGTTGAACTGAAGGGGCCAACATTGTCGGCCTGGTCCAGGGCCCGTATTTTGATATAAACGGTATTAAAATTGGGTTGATCCACCAGAAGATGGTGGTTGGTCTCGCTGAATTTGGCCAGGCCGAAGCCGCTGATGGGCGATTGGCTGGTCCATAACTCGTATCCCTTCAGATCTTTTTCGGGATTGGATTTCCAGTTTAGCTTGATTTTGCGATTAAGGGCCTGACGCGTCAAAGCTGAGGGGGCTGCGGGTGGATTGGCATCAATATCGATGAGATTGGCCACATCAACTCGGGTTCCTTGATCTCCCAGGCTATTGACAAGGTAGGCTTTGGAGACGAGTCCATAGTACTCTTCACCCGGGTCAACTGTGTAGCGCCCCTCATAGATTTCCCGGGTTGCCAGACCACTTTGCATTTCGGCGGCCAGATTTTCAGATAATTCCTGGCCTTCCGCCCGGTATCGATTCCGAATCTGGGTCAGTAACTCGCCGGCGATTACCTGTTTTTCCGCTGCCGAAACCGGAGCCAGTCTGATGGCACTCTTATATTCCCCCAGATCGACATAGGCTTTACAATCGGGATCGCCAACCAAGCGAAAGGCAATATCTTTTCCGGCCGTAAACGGTTGATCAGCCCCCATGGCAGCGAATAAATCGATACTAGGCGGCAGCTGTTGGGTCACCAAAGCGCTTTTGGGGAGTTCAATTGTAGAGACAATTTCGCGGAAAACCTCATCGGTCTGACTCAACATTTCCGTGGCCCGCATATTCCAGGCCGACGCAGCGGCCGACATCAACAATCCCAACGGGTTCAGGGATAGACCGCCGGCGTGGGCTCGACTGACATGTTTCGCCCGCCACAATAGGTTGCCGGTTGTAAGATCCCACAGGTGGACTTCACATCCCACTGCAACCTGCGAATAGATACCTACAAAATACCGGTCAAAATGCGTTACCTCGCCGGTCACGACGGCATCGACACCCAAGAGACTTTTTAGCTTCTTGGGATTGTTCTGGATAAGCTGTTTGAATGCTTCCGGTGTGAGCAGGTTGGCATTTTTAAGGCGTGTGTCGGTCTGAAAAAGCTCCATATCGTTAAAGGGCAACGAGCTAATGTGGTTGTAAAGACCGCGACGGACGATATCTTCGGGGATTTGGCCTTTTGAACTCACGGAAAAAAGTTTTTCTTCCAGGGATGCAAATGGCAGGACGGCGATGGATTCCGGTTTGTGTTTTTTGAAGTAAGCCGTATTTTCATATTCACCATCAAAGGCTTTAAACGCTTCGGTTGTTGCAATGATGGTAGTCACGGAACCGTCGCCTTGATAATGGGCACACGATGACAACATCATTAGGGCGGACACTGCACAGAGGATCATTAAACGACGCCGGGAAAAGATATCATTCATGACAATACCTCTAGCTTAAAATTTGGATTCATCCCCAGGTGTGTACAGCGGCCGCCGCAAGACTGCCACAAGGATGTCGGCAATCCGACTGGGGTCATTACAGTCGACACTCGCATGAAGACCGGAAGTCGCGCCACAGCGAGGAGTTGACATATTATTGTTAAGTGATCGCGGAGGGACTGTCAAATAAAATCTTGTTCCACAAGATGACGGGCAACGTAATGCCCGTCACCCCGATCAAGCGGCTCGGGCATCGTCTGGCGGCAGTTTGATGACGGCCTCGAATCGGGGATCAAAAGCCTTCCAATTTCAAAGCGAAGATGGTAAAAAGTTCCCCGTATCCGGCACGTTTTCAGAGTGTTTTCGCCAATCCAGCAGAGCTTAAATTTCAAAAGGCGGAATGGGCCGTAAACGTTGATTTAACCAAGGTGTCGGTCGTGCAGTCAGCATCTTTTTCAGATGGGCAGGCTAGCAAGTTAGATGAGGAACAGATCATGAAGGAAACCGGAAAGCACAATTCAATAAACGATGTGGCCGGGCTTGCAGCCGGTCATTTTTCAGATATGGCGGCAGCCAGCGGTGTGACCGTGGTTATTTGCGAAAAGGGTGCTGTGGCCGGTGTGGACGTTCGGGGAGCGGCACCCGGTACCCGCGAGACTGATCTGCTAAACCCAATCAACCTGGTGGAAAAGGTACAGGCGGTGGTTCTTTCCGGTGGATCGGTTTATGGCCTGGCGGCATCGGACGGGGTTGTACGCTGGTTGGCGCAGAAAAAACTGGGCTTTCCGGTGAATGCCGAACATGTGGCTCCGATTGTACCGGCGGCGGTTCTATTTGATCTTGGCCGGGGCGCAGACTTCATCCCGCCAGTTGTGCCGGAATGGGGATACAACGCGTGTGAATCAGCCCATGTCGGGCCGTTGTTACAGGGCTGTCACGGTGCCGGCACCGGGGCTGTTTCCGGTGGCATTAAAGGCGGCCTGGGCACGGCCAGCCTGGTTATTCATTCAGGTATCACGGTTGCGGCGGTGGTGGCCGTGAATTCATTGGGTTCGGTTGTCAATCCGCAAACCGGAAGAATGTGGGAGCAAGGTATCGAGATTGATGATGAATTCAAGGGTCAAACAAAACGCCGGGTTCAATATCCCCAGATGGATATATCCGCGCCGGCCACCAATACCACCATCGGTATCGTGGCCACGGATGCCATTTTGACCAAAGTGCAGGCGACCAAAATCGCTCAAATGGCGCACGATGGCCTGGCACGCGCTATCCGACCGTCCCATACCATGTTCGACGGCGATACCATTTTCTGTCTGGCAACCGGCCAAAAAGAGCTGCCGGTTGACACTGATATTTACCCCGGGCAGCAGGTCCCAGCCTTAAACGATATTGGCCACGCTGCTGCAGAGTGCATGGCCCGGGCCATTATTCATGGCGTTCTGAGCGCAAAGACAATGGGATCCTTTCTGGCCTTTAGGGATTTGAAAGACTTTTAAATTTGAGTTGACAAATGCGTTATGCGATTTCAATGACCTTGAGAACATGGGCAATTTCTTCGGCAGGGTCTTGCGTGATCCACTGGTCGCTGTAGTTCAGGCAGTTGCAGATAAACTCGGTGCTGTTCATGAGTTGCTGCGTACGGTAGTGGACGTGACCGCAGAGGACGTAGCGGACATGGTATTCCAGGGCCAGTTCCCCATATTGGGCGCTGCCTAGAAAGGCGTTCAGATAGGACCACATGCGGTCAGGCGCTTGCACCGTGAACGCTTGAATGGGGAGCACGTGGATGACGAGGATGATTTTTTCCCCCTGGTGGACACGCAGCTGCTGTTGGAGCTTATCATAAAAATAAGCGTGCATCTCCCGGGTAGATTTCCCCCAGATCGCTTTAATCTTGTCCTGCCACAGACGGTCGTCGATCTGCATGCGGTCGAATTCTTCAATCGAGAATTCAGGGCTGCCAAAGGAGTAGTCATACCAACCGAGATCGCCCACCGCTACCCAGTCGCCAATCAGGCTGCGCGGCCCGTTGGCCAGGTTGCCTTTATGTGCCTTAAGCCATTGATAGGCATCCCAGGCAGTGATATCAGGGTGTTTTTCATTCCAGATATCGTGATTCCCCGGTACGAAAAGGCATTCAACGCCGGTATCGGTTTCGAGTTCTTTGAGGCTGGCCAGGGTCAGCTGATAATCGCTGGCCATGTCGCCGGCAATGATCATTTTTTCGACGGCTTTATTTTTTATGGCCGCCTTGAGGCCTTGCATGACCGGCTTGCCGGCGTCCTGATTGATGTCCACATGAATATCGGACAATATGCCGATGCGCATAGTGTCGCCTTATTAGATTTTCGGGTTTACCTTCTCCGACAGCACATCCCCCAAGATATTGAAGGCAAAAACGGTGAATGCCAGGGCCAGACCCGGATAGATGGCCATCCAGGGGGCCAGGGCCAGGTAGTTGCGGGCATCTTTGAGCATGAGCCCCCAACTGGGAGTGGGCGGCTGGGTGCCGAGTCCCAGGTAGGAGAGCGAGGCCTCGATGACCACGGTCAGGGCAAAGGTGATGGAGCACTGCACGACCACCTTGCCAAGAAGGTTGGGGATGATGTGTTTGAACACGATTTTAATGATCGGGCTGCCCAGGGAGCGTGATGCCTCCACATAGCCCTCGGTTTTGATCACCAGGGCTTCGGCCCTAACCAGGCGTGCAAATACCGGGCTGAAGATGACACCGATGGCGATCATGACCTGCAGAAGACCGTAGCCCAGGAAGGAGACCACGGTGATGGCCAAAAGGATCGTAGGAAAGGAGAGCAGGCTGTCCATTAACAGCATCAGCGTGTTGTCGGTCAGTTCACCGGAGAGGGCGGCCACCAGACCCACCAGGGATCCCAGGAGAACCGATATGGCCACAGCCACGATGCCCACCAGCAGGGCTGAGCGGGATCCGTAGATGATGCGGCTGAGCACATCCCGTCCCAGGTTGTCCGTTCCCAGTGGATGCGACTTGGCCGGAGGGGAAAACCGCTGGTCCAGGTCCTGTTCCACCGGATCATAGGGTGCGATGGCCGGGGCTGCCGCAGCGGCAGCCCCCAGGACCACCAGGAAGAGGATCGACAGGTAGAACAATATGGTAGATGCGTTTTGCTGCATACGTCGTAAAATGTATAGAAGGTGAGTGATTGAGAAGGTAAGAAGGTTGATATGCGTATGTTCTCACCTTCATACCCTCTTGATTTCGGACGCTATTTAACCGTCGTCCACCTGAAATCAAACGTGTCCAGGCTGGGTGTCATCCGGAAGTCACTGACATTTTTCCGGGTTCCGATACGTCGGTAAGACGATCCCAGAAACATGAAGGGCGCTTCCTTGGCCATGATCTCGAGCCCTTTGTCATACAGTTTTTTACGGTTTTCAAACCCGTCGGTTTTGGCTGCTTTGGCAAACAGTTCAGCTGCTTCGGGATTGTCCCACCGCACATATCTTTTGGGTGTGCCGTACCCGGCCAGCGTTCCGTTAGGGTCTAACTTGCCGGTGTGGCCGATGGCGGTGAAGTCGTACTTGGCTTTGCGGTAAACATCACCGATCCAGGTGGACCAGTCCACCAGCTTGATCTTGACGTTGAGGCCCACCTTGGTGAGCATGGCCTGGTATATCTCACC
>Ga0180435_10003489_pt1 | contig 15707 bp, 11 predicted proteins | sample SS_ome_3_FD_132467 | JGI IMG/M metagenome (GOLD analysis project Ga0180435, IMG submission 132467) | Hypersaline lake sediment archaeal communities from the Salton Sea, California, USA - SS_3_S_1 metaG | ecosystem: Environmental > Aquatic > Non-marine Saline and Alkaline > Hypersaline >... | reverse complement strand
TCGGCGACCAGCTTTTCGAGTTGCTCAATTTTTCGGTCCTTGGCGTCCATGCCGACCATTGTCGCGATCGGCCACGACAGCGCAATACCCCTTTTGGGGTAGTCAGGCCGTGAACGGTTACAATCGCTTCAACAACCAAGTAGTCGCGTTGGATGTCGCGACAACGAAAGAACTCGCTGAAGTCGCCGTGACCCGCGAACCGATTGCAATGGCGATATCCAACGACGGGAACACGCTCGCCGCCGCGAACCTGCTACCCTTGGCGCGCGGCACGGATTTCGAAATGCGCGGCGAACTGGCTTTGATCGATACAAAAACGTACCAGTCGGAAAAAGTGCTGCTGTCCGAGGGTTCGCAGTCACTTCGCGGTGTGTGCATCACGCCCGATGATCGTTACGCTTTGATTGTTCATGTGCAATCGAATTTCGAACTAGTAGCCTCACATGTCGACCCGGGCTGGACGAACACGGCCGCACTCTCGGCCGTCGATTTGGTGACCAGGAAGCACATCGGCACGGTTCTGCTCGACGACATTCACGCGGCCGCGGCTAATCCGTGGGCCATTGAAATATCCGCCGATGGCAAGTGGCTGTGCGTCTCGCACTCCGGCACACACGAGGTAAGCATCGTCAAATTGGCGCCGCTGCTAAACGAACTGAAGCGCGGACCGCAAGATCGCGGGCCGATGTCGGATGCGAGTTTTCTGGTGCCGATTCGCCGCCGTATCCCGACCGGCGGCAAAGGGCCACGGGGAATGGCGATGCACGACGGGCATCTATTCGTCGCCAACTACTTCGACGACTCCGTGACCCGGATCGACCTCAACGACGGATCGACCACAAAAATACGGCTGGGAAACCCTGGAGAGCCAAACCTGATTCGCCAAGGTGAAATTGCGTTTCACGACGCATCCTTGTGTTATCGTTCCTGGCAAAGCTGCGCAAGTTGCCATCCCGACGCTCGGGCGGACGGCTTGAGTTGGGATCTGCTCAACGACGGCACAGGCAACCTAAAGAACACGAAGAGTATGCTGCTGGCACATCGCACGCCGCCCGCCATGACAATGGGCGTACGCGACTCTGCGGAGACAGCCGTGCGATCGGGCATCAAACACATTTTAAGGGTCGACGTCGATGAACAGGTTGCCCGGTCGATCGACGCGTATTTGAAGTCGCTCGAACCAGTCCCCAGCCCACATCTTGTCGACGGCCGATTGAGCGAGTCGGCCCAGCGCGGCAAGCGGTTGTTTCACAGTCAAGAGTTGGGCTGCGCGAACTGTCACCCGACGGATCTCTTTGCCGACCTCAAGAGACACTCGATGCCGACATTCGGTGGTGAGCGGCTCCGGATTGACACGCCGACGTTGATCGAGTGCTGGCGAACCGCTCCCTACATGCACGACGGCCGATATCTGACAATCCGCGAATTGCTCGAAGAAGGTCGCCACGGCCTGAACCGTCCCGGCACTGAAAACCTCACCGACCAGCAACTGACGGATCTGGTCGAATATGTGCTGTCTTTGTAGAGGTCGGAAATCAGAGATGGCAAATTCTCAATTGGATATTTGCAATTCGCAATTTGCAATCCCTTCGCCCGCATGTCCCTTTCTCGCAATCGGGATCGCCGTTATAGTTAGGGTTTCCCCCGCCGGGCTCGATTGTCGCTTCCGCCGCCGGAAATCACAGGTAAAGCATCTTGAACGACACCTCTTCACAATCTGCAAGCGCCACCGGAGGCGGTGGTGCAGCACACATCGACGCGGCGGCTCAGTTCATTCGTGCCGAGAACCGCCGGACGCTCGACCTTGAAGCGATTGCCCCTTTCCAGCGAATCGGCGTTTTGGGCGTGGGACAGATGGGAGCGAGCGTCGCTGCGGCAGCGGTGGCAGCGGGCTATCAAGTCGTCATGGCCGATACCGATGTCGACACGCTCAACCAAGCTAATCTGCTTGTGCTCGATGAGGTAGGGCCTGACGCCGCAGATCGCATATCCTTGACCAGCGAATTGGCGGGCCTCGCCGAGTGCGATTTCATTACAGAATCGACCACCGAACGGATCGACATCAAAAAGGCGGTTTTCAGCGAACTCGAAACCGTGCTTCCCGAGAGTGTCGTTCTAACAACGAACACATCGACGATTCCCATCGATCGGGTCGCAGGGGTGCTCCATAGCCCAGAACGGTTGTGCGGCTTGCACTTCTTCACACCGTTTCGCGAGCGTCCTTTGGCCGAAGTGGTTCGCGGTACGCAAAGCAGTGAGACAACCCTGGCGGCGTCGGCCGTTTTCGCCGAGTCAATCGATCGACTGCCACTCGTCGTCAATGATTCGCCCGGCTTTCTAGTCAATCGCTTCTTGATGATCTACAGCAACGAAGCAGTTCGACTTCTGTTTCAAGGCATTTCGCCCGAACGGATCGATCAGGCGGCTGTCGATTTCGGCTGGGCGATGGGCCCCTTCCGCCTGCTCGACGAAGTCGGTCTGCAAACAGCCCTGCAATGCGCTTGGCGACTGGCCGAGATGTTCCAGGATCGACTAGTTCGCGCCCCCGTGCTGGTCAAGCTGGTTAAGGCGAAGCGGCTTGGACGCAAATGCGGAATGGGCATCTTCAACTACGAAGAGGACGGCAGTTTCTACACGGACCCCGAAGTCAAAGGTATCATCGATAAATACGTAGAGGACCGAGTGGAATTGACGACCGATGAAATCATCCACCGACTGATGTTGCCGATGGTGGATGAGGCGACTCGCGTGTTGGACGAGGGGCTCGTCAGCGATCCTCGCTGTGTCGACGTGGCGATCACCCAAGGACTAGGTTTCCCCATTGATCGCGGCGGCCTGTTTTATTGGGGCGACCAAGTCGGTTCGGCAAACGTCTGTAGTTTGCTGGAAGCGATGTCGAAACAAGGGGTCGCAGTCGGCCCCGGCCCGCTTCTGAAAAAGGTCGCTCAGAACAACGGCCGGTTCCTCGACAGTTCACGGCAACCAACCGCGAGTCCGTGAGCGCGGCGCCAACAAAACCAATCCATTAATAAACGGCACGATGTCGACCAACTCAGACTCCAAATCGAAACCACCGGCCGGAGAAGTCGTCAAGTGGAAGGAAAAGTCGTGGGAACTGCGCATGTGGTATGGCATGCACTTCCTCGACTGGATTCGAGTACTCTGGCGAGGCGGCTTTCGCGTCCACTTCCTGCGCTGGGGACTATGCTTAGGGGTCACGTTTTTCAGCGTCGTCAATCTGTTCACGACGATCCTGCAATGGCTGATCTATGGATCGAAGATCCGCCGCATGGAGATCGAGCAACCGCCCGTGTTCATCGTCGGACACTGGCGCAGCGGCACCACACTGCTCCACGAATACATGGTGCTTGATTCGCGGAACTCGTATCCCGACACGTTCGTTTCGATGTGTCCGCGGCATTTTCTGATCGCTCGGTGGATCTACCGCTGGTGGTTATGGGTTTTGCTGCCAAAGCGTCGCCCAATGGACAACGTGAAGATGGGCTTCGACCGCCCTCAAGAGGACGAATTCGCCCTACTGTTGATGGGCGCCAAGTCGCCGTATCGAGTTTGGTCGTTTCCCAATCAAGGGGCGACCGATCCTGAGTTCCTCGACATGCGAAATACCGACGCGAAGGACCTTGCCGAGTGGAAGAGCAGGTTCGTCAAATTCCTCAAGGCGGTGCAGATACAAAGACCCGGGCGAATCGTGCTCAAATCGCCGACGCACTTGGGTCGGCTCAGCGTGTTGATGGAAATGTTCCCCGATGCCAAGGTGATCCACATCGTTCGCAACCCGTTCGACGTCTATCCATCGACGGTCAATACGTGGCGGCGTTTGTGGAAATTCCAGGCGTTGCAGATCCCCAATTACGATGGTCTCGACGAATACGTGCTAGGCAACTTCACACGCATGTACGATGCGTTCGAAGAAGACCGCAAACTCGTGCCGCCAGAGAACTTCTGCGAGATTCGCTATGAAGACCTGGTGGCCGACCCCACCGGCGAAATGCGCCGCATCTACGAGCAACTGAACCTCGGCGATTTCGACTCGGTATTGCCCGCGCTCGAGAACTCGCTCGAAGGCACAAAGGACTACAAACGCAACCGCTTCGAGATGGAGCCGGAATTGCGTGCCAAGATCACCCGCCGCTGGGCTCCGTTTATCGAGAAGTACGGCTACGGCGAGTAGAGCCGCTTGCCGTTTAGCCCTTCCCCAGAAGCAATTCCGAAACCGCTTCCAAACACGAAGTCAAACACGCACATCAAGAGGAAGATCATCATGAACTGTGCTTCTCGCCTGACCGGAAACAGATATTTCGTTTTGCTCTTTGTCGCCGCGCAGATCTTTGCAGCCAAGGCGGATGCGGCCCCGCAAACAAACCCAATCGCAATCGAACGACTCCGTTGCGAATACCAGAAGCAACCGATCGGCATCGATCACACGGCGCCACGTTTGAGTTGGACGCTGACATCCGACCAGCGTGGCCAAAAGCAGACCGCTTACCGCATCTTGGTCGCCACATCGCTGGACGCACTCAACAACGATCGCGGCAACCTTTGGAACAGCGGCAAGGTCGAGTCCAACCAGCAGGTGAACATTCCCTACGCCGGCAGGAAGCTCGCATCTGCACAGCGTTGCCATTGGAAGGTCATGATCTGGGACGAAGACGGCAAACCATCGGCGTGGAGTGGATCTTCGTCTTGGGAGATGGGTCTGCTCGCCGCCGACGACTGGCAGGCGAAGTGGGTAGGCGACGGCAAACCGCTGCCCGAGGACGACGCCGGGTTCTACCAAGACGACCCCGCCCCGCTGTTTCGCAAAAAGTTCAAGGCGACGAAGGAGATCACGCAAGCCCGGCTCTACATCAGTGCGTTGGGTTACGTTCACGCGAGACTCAACGGTAGCGCCGTCGGCGACCAACACCTCGATCCGATCTGGACGCTGCCTAACAAACGAGTCTTCTACTGCGTGCACGACGTGACCGAGCAAATCGAATCGGGCGACAACTGCCTCGGCGTATCGCTCGGCAACGGCTGGTACAACCCCCTGCCCTTGCGGATGTGGGGAAGGGTCAATCTCCGCGAGCGAATCCCCGTCGGACGACCCCAATTCATGGCCCAACTGGTCGTTCAGTACGCTGATGGCTCCCAAGAGACGGTCGTCAGCGACGACTCTTGGAAGGTTACCGCCGGCCCCATCCTTCGCAACAGCATTTACCTGGGCGAAAAGGTCGACGCCCGCCGCGCCATCGCTGACTGGGATCAGCCCGGGTTCGAAGACTGCAATTGGGAATTCGCCTCGACGGCGCCGCCACCGGCCGGCAAGCTGCAGGCCCAACCCCTGCCGCCCATCCAAGTGACCGCCAATGTTAAACCGGTGAAAATCTCGGAGCCAGCCAAGGGCGTATACATCGTCGACATGGGCCAAAACTTCGGCGGCTGGGCGAGGTTCAAGTTCGATGTGCCGACAGGAACCGAAATCAAAATGCGGTACGGCGAACTGCTCTACCAAGACGGCACACTCAACCCCATGACCAGCGTCTGTGGACAAATCAAACGCAAGACTCCGCCGAACGATGGTTCGCCGGCCATCGCCTGGCAGGAGGACACCTACGTCGCCCGCGGCGGTGGGCCAGAAACCTACACGCCACAATTCACCTTCCACGCTTTTCGTTACGTCGAGATCACTGGCCTGCCGAAACGCCCCTCCCTCGACGACATCGTAGGCCTGCGGATGAACTGCGCCGTCGAACCGGTTGGCTCGTTCGCCTGTTCGAACCAAGAGTTCAATCGCATCCAAGAGATGTGCCAGTGGACATTTCTGAGCAACATCTTTGGCGTCCAGTCCGACTGTCCGCATCGCGAGAGGTTCGGCTACGGCGGCGACATCATGACGTCGTCCGACGCCTTCATCTTCAATTACGATATGGCGAACTTCTACGCCAAAGCCACCCGCGACTGGCACGACAGCGCCCTGGAAGGCGGCATGCTCACCGACACCGCTCCCTCCGTCGGCATTCAATACTGTGGTGTCGGTTGGGCGATGGCTCACCCGCATCTGCAAACGCAGCTCTACCGCTACTACGGCGACCGGCGAATCATCGAAGACCAATACGCCACCGCCAAGCGTTGGCTCGAATTGGTCAGGGCTCAGTATCCCGAGCACATCGTCACGCGCGGCCTGCACGATCACGAGGCGTTTAAAAAGGAGAAATCGCCGCCGATGGTCACGCCGCTCTATTGCGAGTCGGCCCGCATGCTGTCGCAACTTGCCGGCATTCTCGGCAAAGAGAAGGATAGCAAGGAGTACGCTCAACTGGCCGACGACATTCGCAAGGCCTACATCAGTGAATTCCTCTCATCGGGCAGTGGCGTGGTCGCGTCGGGCATCCAGGCCGCCCAGGCGTTTGCCCTGCACCTGAACATGCTGCCGGCAGAAGAACGCCCGGCCGCCCTAGCTCATCTCATCAAGGACATCACCCATACCCAAAACGGCCAACTGACAACCGGCATCTTCGGCACGCGGTACATGCTCGAATCGCTCAGCCTCGAAGGTCGGGCAGATGTCGCCTACGGCCTCGTCAACCGCAAGGAATTCCCAGGCTGGCGGCACATGCTGGAAAATGGCGCCACCACACTCTGGGAGCACTGGCAATTCAGCGACAACACCTACAGCCACAACCACCCGATGTTCGGTTCGGTCAGCCAGTGGTTCTACAATTGGCTGGGCGGTATTCAACCGGCAGAGGACGCCGTCGGCTTCGACCGCATCCGCTTCGAGCCACAGTTCCTGGCCGAGGTAGACTGGGTCGACTGCACACATCGCTCGATCCGCGGCCCGATCACATGCAACTGGAAGCGAGACGGAGGTCGCGTCGTCATCGAACTGCAAGTGCCCGTCAACACGACGGCTGTGCTAGTTTTGCCGACGGCCGGCACGCTGACCGAAAACGGCCAGCCGGTCGAAACGACGGGCGACAACCGAAACAATCGCCCAAGCTACCAACTCGAATCAGGCACGCACCAATTCGTTTTCACTCCGACGAAGTAACAACGTAGCTGCGGTCGCCAGACCGCAGGAAAGCGCGCTTCCGCACTCTGGCGAGTGCAGCTACACCATCGAAGTAACTCCCTCGTTTAACGGCAAGCCGAAGGCGACTGCAATCCATGATTGAGAAACCGAAGTTTTTCACCTCCGTCGTCTCAGCCTCCCTCCTTTCGTTGGTTTTCGCCACATCCACAACGGCGGCCGAGAAACGGCTCCCCATCGAGGGCCAGGTATTCGAGATCGAAGGCCAGACGGCGTTCCTGATCTCGCCCGACAAAACCGACGCCGACAAACCAACGCCCTGGGTCTGGTACGCACCGACACTGCCGGGCTTGCCTGGCAAGTTCGAAGTCTGGATGTTCGAGCGATTTCTCGATCAGGGAGTCGCCATCGCCGGGATCGATGTTGGCGAGTCATACGGCAGCCCCAAGGGGCGAGCCATCTACTCGGCCCTCTACGAAGAGCTCGTCGAGAATCGCGGCATGGCAAAGCAGGCGTGCCAATCTACCATTACCACGGCGACAACGACGCGGTTGTGCCGCTCGACAAGAACTCGGGCGCCATGACTCGCTGCAAGTTTGGTATGTGCATACGTATCTATGTTTGTTTGGCGGCATACTCTTAATCGTCCTTGCGAACGTCAAGAAGTCAAATCAAAAGAAGATGTGAACACGCGCTTTTGATCGGCGGGGCCTAATCAAAGAACCTCTGAACCATCGGTAACACCATCATGAGAACAAACATCCTGCTATTTGCCATTCTGCTCGCAACCTTTGATGCGGCCGCAATCGCGGAAGACGTCAAACCAAACGTTGTTTTGATCATCTCTGACGACCAAGGCTGGACCGATTACGGATTCATGGGGCATGCGGCGATTCGAACGCCGCACCTCGATGCCCTGGCCGAGCGAAGCCTGCTGTTCGAGCGTGGCTACGTGGCGGCGCCGCTCTGTCGGCCGTCGCTGGCTTCCATGGTCACGGGCCTCTTTCCCCACCAGCACGGGGTGACGGGCAACGATGTCGATGGCTCCAACAATCGGGCCGCTCTGGATGTACCGTTGAGAGCAGCGTTTCACGAACATCCCTCGTTGGTCAAACTGCTCACGGCCAACGGATACCTGGCTCATCAGTCGGGCAAGTGGTGGGAGGGCTCCTACCGCGACGGCGGCTTCACGCACGGCATGACGCACGGCGACCCGAAACGCGGTGGCCGGCACGGCGACGCGGGCCTGCAAATCGGCCGTAACGGCATGCAACCGATCACCGAATTCATCGACTTGGCCGTTGAGCAGGAGAAACCGTTCTTCGTTTGGTACGCGCCCTTCCTGCCACACACACCGCACAATCCCCCGCCAAAACTCTTGTCAAAGTACATCCGCCCCGGCCGCGCGCCCGATGTGGCGAAATACTACGCCATGTGCGAGTGGTTCGACATAACCTGCGGCCAACTGCTCGACCACATCGAAAAGAAAGGCGTCGCAAACAACACGCTGGTCGCCTATATCTGCGACAACGGTTGGGCGGCGAGAAGCACCAACGCCAACGATCCCAATCAGAAGTACTGGAGTGGCTACGCGATTCGTTCAAAGGGTTCGCCGTACGAAATGGGCATTCGCACCCCAATCATGGTCTCCTGGCCGGGACGAATCGAGCCAAAGCGAAGTGAAGACTTGGCGCACGCGATCGATCTCTTGCCAACGATTGCCGCCGCCGCGGGTTTGAACGCCCCCGAGGGGCTACCGGGCGTCAACCTGATGGATTCAACGGCCACCGCCAATCGCCAGCGAGTCTTCGGCGTTACCCATGCCATCCACAACGTCACAGTCGGTGATCCGGACGACACCCTGCAGTACCTCTGGTGTGTCGAAAAGGACTGGAAGTTGATCGAGCGGCATCACGGCAAAGACACCACAACATACAAGAACGTGCACATCTGGGATACGGCGCCCTTGCGGCTCTACAACCTGCGAGACGACCCCCACGAGAAGGGAGACTTGGCAAAATCGCGACTGGAAGTCGTAGAGCGACTCCGCGATGAGATCGAGACGTGGAAAGAGTCGCGCTGAAACCGCGACGATTCCCTCAGTACGTGTTTTGAAACTCAGTGAGGATCGTTTCCCCTGTACGATGGACATTTCTGTCCGTCGATTTCGCCGAGGTTTCGTCTGTTGCGACGGGTTAGGAAACACATCCTACGGTGTTTCAAAACGCGTACTCAGTCCGCAAATCGATATCGAACGATGCACCAAAGCGCGGTGATCGCATCTCGCAGACCAATTTTCTTGCCGTCACGCCAGCGGCGGGGTTGATACGCCACCGGCGTTTCGACGATTCGATGGCCGCGACGGGCGAGCTTGGCCGTCACCTCTGGCTCGAAACCAAAACGATTCTGCGTAAGCGGCAGCGCGCGAATCACGTTGGCGCGAAACGCTTTGTGACAAGTCTCCATGTCGGTCAGTTTCAAACCGCTGACGACATTCGTGAGCCGTGTTAGCAGTCGATTGCCGAACCGATGCAGCCACGAACTCCCTTCCGGCGGCGGCCCCAGAAAACGCGAACCGTAGGCCACATCCGCCTCGCCGCTCAACACCGGCCGAATGACCCGCAGCAGATCGCGGGGATCGTACTCCAGGTCGGCATCTTGCACGACGACGATATCGCCGGTGGCCAACTGCATGCCGTCGCGCAGGGCGGCCCCTTTGCCCTCGTTGCGATCTTTAAAAAAGACCGTCACCTGCGGCGCCTCTTGCAACTGGATCAGGACATCGCGCGTACCGTCTCTGCTACCGTCGTCGACGATGATCAGTTCGAGCGGAATCGGCAACGCCAACACCCGGGCCGCGATCTCGCGAATCGTCTGCTTTTCGTTGAAGACCGGCATGACCACTGAAAGCTTGAAGCCATCCGGCAACGCCAAGTCGAACGGTTCGACCACGTAGCTGGCATCCGTCCGCAAGAGAGCGGCAAGTCGCTCGAACTGCTGCATCAACCGACCGATGCGTGCGGGTGCGATCGCATCGGGCTCTGCGAGGGGTTGCTCGGCACGTATGTGCGCCGAGGGAATGGCGATCGCTGTCGCGACGTCTTGAGAGACGAGCGTTGTGGCAGAGTCGATGAGCGGAGCACCCAAGGTGGTCGGCGGCATGTATTCGGCTACCAATGGATTGTACGGACTGTAACGGTTACACCAGCGACATACGCAAACGCTCTGCGGTGAAACCCTTGGAAATCATACAACCAAACCCCGCAACGAGAAGGTACTCCACCGACAATAACTTGATCCGTCGGCAAAATCGCCGTCACAGCCAGCAGAACACGCGAGGTCGCAGGAAAAACCAATACTCAGTATCGCCCACGAGATTCAGTAAGGGGGCTCGTTCACACCATCCGCAAACTACCACTTTTTGATCGAACGCCGATTTCACAGAATACGGGCCAAGATCGACTGATCGGATCCGAAACAGTCTATCAATGGTTTGATTCACACGGCGAGGAGCAATGGAGCAAAATGGGACTGAAAGACATTCAGGATCAGGCAAGAGAGAGCGGCTGGCGAATCCAATCGATTCCATGGCAAACGGGCAACAAGGCCGAGCTCGTGTACAACACGCCCCTGTCCGGCGCAATGGCACTGGCAGGAGTGGCGTTGTTCCTCGGGCCGATCATCCTGATCCTGCGACAATCGCTGCCGCCATGGACAATCGTGATCTCAATTGCCGGTTTGGCTCTGGCGGTTTTGTCGCGCGTGGTTGCCGCACGAACGAAATACCGTGGTTGGATACCGGTCGATGCTATCGTCCTTGATCGTGAACATCGCAAACGCAAACGCCGGCGCAAGGGCAAAGGTGGAAAGACAACTACCGTATGGAGCTTTCGGCTGCTCTGTCGGTTCGACTACCAAGGCCAAACGTACGAAGCGACACCGGAATGCCCCGATCCAACGATTGTCAAAAAAACTGAATCGGCACTGAAGAAATACCTCGTCAGCAAAATCACGCCCGAAAACCGTTGCAGACTCTACGTTGATCCCGACAACCCACTGCACGCGGTCTTCCACGAAATCCCCTGGTTCGCGTAAACGCGTCGCGCATCAGAAAAGTGTCTTCTGGATCGCCACGCACTTGGCGTCGTCGTTTTTGGGGCTATTAACGTAGGTGCTGACTGCATCGACACACATTTCGTCAGAGGGATACGAGCCGAACAGAGATTCCAACTCGCGGCGATCGGTCAATTCTGATTCAAGCCACGCCTCATAAAACTGCGTCGGCAGGATGACCGGCATGCGGTGGTGCAGATCGGCCGTGAGGTCGTTCGACTCGGTAGTAATGATCGTGCAGGTCTCGACCGGCCCCGGCAGTTGGCTTTGATCGGCCCCCTGCCAATGCTCCCAAAGCCCGGCAAATGCGAACGGCCGCTCGTCGCGCATGCGGATGTAGTACGGCTGTTTCTGCCCGCCGACCTTCGCCCACTCGTAATAACCGTCGGCGAGAATCAAGCAGCGGCGCCGCTGAAACGCCGAACGAAAGGCTGGTTTTTCGGCCACCGTTTCGCTGCGGGCATTGATCATTCGATTGCCGACGGCCGGGTCCTTTGCCCAAGAGGGGATCAACCCCCATCGCAACAACGCCAACTCGCGTTTGGCCGCAACGTCGGGTCGGCGCACGGCTGCTACCGTTTGCGTAGGCGCAATATTGAACCGTGGCGACAACTGCGGATCGATCCCCAGCTCGAACTGTTCCACCAACAGGCTTGACGGGGTTCGCAGTGTAAAACGTCCACACATGGCGAGGAGAGATCAGGGGTCAGGGATCGGAGTTTGGTGAGACAAACCGTTAGGCGCGTCGCTGGAAATGAGCTACCGACGACGCGTTGCGTCGCGGCGATTCCACTCCTCAAGCCTCCTCTGAACCGGGCAGCGTAAAGATGCCTTCACACTGTTTGCAGCGAATTTGAATACCCGGCACTTCCGGCATCCGATCGTATCGCATATTGCCCATTGCCTCGGTCACATTGTACTGCGCGTTGCAGATGGGGCAGACGGCGATCGTTCGATCGGTCTCGTACTTCAGTTGCGCGTTGGGCGGACCTTCGATCTCCGACGAGGCCTTGGGCGCCGCGACCGCTTGCCCGCTCTGCTCCACTAGTCCCTTCGCGCCACCCTGCAACAAATCCCACGGCAGCGGAATCACGACCGTCGACTTGGAATTGCTCAAATCGCTCAGCGCTTGCAGCACCTTCAGGGTGAGAGCGCCGGGCGAACCCGAAAGCGTCGTGGCAGCTTCGGCAAACGACTCTGCCACATCGCGGTCAGCGTCGGCCCTGATTTGGGCAGCACTGGCTTCCTTCTTCGCCTCCGTCTCACGCATCATCGCCCGTAGCAACTGCTCGTCCATGCGAGCGTCAGTCAGTCGGATATCGACATCGGTCAGCCCCCACTTCACGGCCGCCTCGGCGACGATCTTCTCGATCTCATCCGCGATCTTCATTTTGTCGGTGCGGACCTCCTCGATCGTCTTCGTGCTGAGCACGTCGGAAATCGTCGTCAGCGCCAGTCGTTGCACGGTGTAGCGGTAATCATTGACCGACAGTAACGCCTTGCCCGCATCGCCGACGCGGAAATTCAGGTTGCCCGAGATCGTGATGCCGATGTTGCCACTGATCACGATTTGCTGGTCGGGCAGGTCGATTGTCTGTAGCGAACTACTGGTTTTGTAGACCTGCTTGATCAACGGAAAGGCGAACCCCAACCCCGGCCCCGCGACGCCCGAGAATTTTCCCAGCGAGAGCGTGACCGCCACCTCATCGGCTTGCAGGATGTAGAACCCGAAAAACTTTATTACCTTCCGACCGGCCATACAGAACTACTCCTTGATTCTCACTGGCTATTTGGATACTGCGTTCGCACCACGCGACTTTCGTAGCTGCGTTCGCCAGAACGCGGAGCCACCCGAGATATCGACAGCACTCTGGCGAGTGCAGCTACGGGCGGCCCCTCCGACCTCTCTCAGATCCCTTCCCGTTCGATCTGTTGCATTTGCTGGATTTTCTTGACGTATTCGCCAATCTGTTCGATCAACTCGGCCGGCAACACCATATCACCCTGCAAACCGGCCGGCGATACCTTCATCGAAAACCCAATCGGCGGCGAGGCGGGAAACTCGGGAATGGTCACCTCGGCGGGCACGTCGGGCACAAGTCCCAAAATGCGATTGATAAACGCGATCGTACCGTCGACACTCATCAATCCAACGCACTGTGAGCCATCCGGCAACAAGCTTATCGTCTTCTTGACGTTCGAATCAGCAGAGAGCCCAGGTTTACCCGCACGAACCGCCTTGGCCAAAGCAAGGGTCGTTTCGGCGGATGTATAGCTAGTGATGAGCGTTTCCTTGTCGACGGCCACGATGTGGGCGGCCAGATTACCATCGTTGCCGAACATTGCCTTCATCATCTCCGCCACAGCGGGATCGTTGCCCGTAGCACCGACGAATTTCGACGTATCCATCACCAATTTCACGCCAGTCACACCGTCTCCGAGATCGACATTTTCGGCCTTCATGCTGCCAAACACGGCGCTTTCAGCGTCCGCCTGTTCGGCAAACTGCTGCATCATCTTGCGATATTCAGTGATGTATTTCTGGGCATCGTCGACCTTCATCGTTACCGACATGTTGCTGTAGATACCGTCACCCGGCTTGCCCACCCCCAGGAAAAAGGAAGTGTCACCCATGGAGGTGGTGAGCTCGGTCATATCCTTCATCATTGCGTCAATCTGGTCTGGCTTCAGGCCGTACAACTGCGGCATCGCCTTCATCACGTCCGCCGACCAATCCATCAGCGGCTCATACAACTCACCTGGCGTTTGGGCGCCAATCGCCATCACAAAAGGATCGGCCGGCAACCCCGCGAGCAAATCAACATCGTTCGGCTTCGCCTTCTTCAACAACGGGGCGATGCTGCCGTCCGGTTTGAATTTGACGTGCTTGACAACTCGCACGGCACCTTTGTCATCAAGTTGAACGCCGACGATTGTTTGCGTAACCTCGGCCTCCATAAATTCAAATAGTCGCACATAGATGTCGATCCCCTGGGCGGCCAACTCACCGTCGGGGTCACCCTCAAGCATTTGCTTGACTTCGTTCAGTCCGTCCTGAGCGACCGCAAAAAACTTCTCGATGCCGGGTTGAAGGAAGACGACAGCGGCGTCCTGCTCGGCGATGGACTTGGCGTCGTCACCAATCGTGTCCGCCACGCTCTTGTCACTCTTGAGAAACGCCTTCAGGACCCCCCGTCCGTCCGGTGCTGTTACCAGGGCGAACGAGCCCTTCTTCGCACACAACGACGTCTCGCCAAAGAAGGTCACCTTCGCGATCTTTTTGATCGGTTCTTCGGCATCGACCGACTTTAAAAAGGCGTCGTAGTCCGTCACGGGCAGACATATGACGGGTAAAAAGTCGACGACCGTGGAGTTATTCCATGGCACAATCACCGCGGCTGCCGTGCCGTTGTCATCGAATCCCTGCAATCCCGCATTGAACATCTTAAACATCGCCAGGGGACTGGCCGGCGGAGCCCCCACCTTGCCACCGAGTTTCGATGCTTTCGCGTCCGCCTCGGCGAGATTGTCGATCACCAGAAACCCGAGTGCGTTATCGGGAATGATCTCCACGACATCCTTCGTGGCCGCACCGGCCAGCGAAGAAACCCCAACAACCAACATCAGTGCAAACGTAGCGAACTTGCGAGTCTTCATAGCGTCCCCCTCCCCAGAGGAATGCAAAAAATGGCGCCCGAGTCGGGCACCGGTGATTGACGAACACTCGTTTACCCGACAGCCCAAGCATCCGCGCCGTCGGGCAATCGAAACTACCAACGAATCGCCTCGTGCAGTCTATTCGCCGCGCGAACGATAACCTTGGCGGAATTCTCTAACTTATAGGCAGATGACGCCACGGCATCAAGCACGTATTATCGCCGACGTGGCCAAGGCGCACCAAATTTCAGTGCCTTGACAACCTCACACCAACCAAACACGGTCGTCGGTGTTGTGTCGCACCTGAATTTGCGGTCGAGACTCACCTTGAATCAGTTGGAACGTGAATGGCAACACCCGGCTTGCGAGTGTATCCGCCTGATCGAGGGTCGAGCGCCCGACCGACCGCAACTCCTCCCCATCGCGCCAAAACAACTCGATCACCCAAGGATCGCGGTCGACGATCAGATTTTCACCGACATCCAACCGAGAATAGAATGGCAACTTCTCGCGAGGCTCCTCGCCCGGGCTGGCAATCTCGACGATGAAGTCGGCTCCGAGCCAGAATGAGCCTCGGCATCGTATGTCGTTCTTGTCGATCAACACTGCCACATCGGGAATCCGAAAATCTCGTTCCCAGCTTTCTTCCGAGCCGCTCAGGTTGACGCCGGGGCGTATCCGTGTGACATTGCCACCGCCCAGTACGTCCCGCAACATATAGATTAATTCGGTGACGATATCTTGATGTTCGTCACTCGGCGCTGGCGCCATCATATAAACCCCCTCCCACACTTCGTCGTAGCGATCCACACCGTTGCGACAACGCTCGGCAATCAACCGCTGAGCCAAATTGGCATCGAGCACTACCGCGTTCATGATGATCTTCCTGTACGCCAGGACCTGT
>Ga0180435_10003488_pt1 | contig 15708 bp, 18 predicted proteins | sample SS_ome_3_FD_132467 | JGI IMG/M metagenome (GOLD analysis project Ga0180435, IMG submission 132467) | Hypersaline lake sediment archaeal communities from the Salton Sea, California, USA - SS_3_S_1 metaG | ecosystem: Environmental > Aquatic > Non-marine Saline and Alkaline > Hypersaline >... | reverse complement strand
GCAGCAGCGACATGATACTTGCCACGGAAAAACTGACCAACTCAAGCAGGATCAAAAAGTTTATCTGGGAAGGGAAAATAGATCATATCCGTTCTCAACTGGAAGCCGGGGCAGAGGAATTTACACCCATCGATTACTCCCTTGCAGAGCTTTGTAAAAAAGGAGAGATCAATTTTGAAACCGGCCTGCTGTTCGCATCAAATGAAACCCTGTTCCGGAGCCTGACCGGTGGGTCGGAATGACAAGGAGTGGCGGGCAATACAGATATCGGTCTTTTTCCGAGGCCGTCAAAACGTCTTCTTTAAAAGTACAATAAAAGCAATTGCAAGTACCAGGAGAAAAACGAGACATGTCGTGAACAAGCTCCAGCCCCACCACAAGGGTGCATTGACAAGGCATGTGAGACCACCCACCACCGGAACAGCAAAAATATTCATGAATCCGATCTCGCGGGCAACGGGAGTTTTAAGTTCAGGATCCACAATGCGAAGCAGCATTAAACCGGACGATACCGTTCCTGTCACCACCCCGTAAATTGCAAGGGATCGCTCCAGCGCATAGTCCGACAGGTTCCTCCCCAGGATAAATACGATGAGGGTGGTGGCCGCCCCTCCGGTTAAGGATATAAGGAGAATCGGGGCAATATAGGCTTTAAGAACAAAGAGCTCTATGGCGCATCCTGTGGATACGATAAGGTAATCCACGGAAAAGCCGGTTATCCTTCTCTGCAACGGAGGGTTTAGCAGGTGGCTGTAGGGTGATATGTCCACCAACAATCGAAGCAACATTGCAAAAACAAGACCGAAAATAAAGAAAAATCCCCATATCATACTGGCCATGCCCGGGGGAAGGAGGCCCGATAAAAAGAATAAAAAAAGATATGTCATCACATATACAAAGCCGACTTGAGCAAAATGAAACGCCAGCGTATCAAGGCTGGAGTTGTGTATCGTCAACCCTCCCGCCGACTGCGGTGGTTCACCTTTTTGCAAAATTCCGGTTGAAAGAAACAGGGGGGGGGCTTCCACCCGGTATTTCTCTTTTTTTAATCTGACATTGGCAAGGGGTACGCCGACAAAGAAGGAAAAAAAGAACCCTATGGTTGCAAAGGCAAGCCCGATGGTTGATGCGTCGACAAATCCGGCCCCCTCCCAGACCTTTCCAAAAGACAGCGCCTGACCCGGCCCTTCATTAAACCCAAGGGGTAAAAGAAAACCGAATGTGTTAAAAAGAGTCGTGCCGCCGAGAGCAAACATAAAGACAAAAAAAGCCCCGATAAGCGCCTGTGCCGGAAACGTCACCGCCTGGACCAAAGCCATCCATAACGACCCCCTGACGATTGTCCCGTCTTTGGATGGGCCGCCGGCTTCTTCGGGATATGCTTTAGGTGACTGTTTTTTTTCACCGGTTTCGGGTGGTGTGAGCCCGACGGAAATAAAGGAAATATTGAAAAAGTGGTATGCAAATGCCTTCACCGTCTCCGCGTCTATTGATATGACGTCAAGGTTGATTAAACCAAGGCCCATAAGACCGCCGATCAGGCTGGCGGGGAAGAGAATTTTTTGAAAAACAGGCACCGTTGCGCGCAGCAGTATTCCTGCAATCATCATGGCGGATAAAAATCCGAAAACAACAAGCGGCTCAAACGGAAAAGGGGTTGTCATCAGTTGTCCTTATGGTTAAAGTGAAACTTAATTGAATGTAAACGGTTTTATGGCCAAGAGAAGCATAAGTCAAGAGAACAGGCGGCCTGGCTGTTTAATGGTTTTCAATGCCCGCAGTGACAATAGCTTTGCAAGCCAAGAATTTTTGCGGCGGCGGATATTGTAACGCCGTAAAACATAACGGATTTTTCCGGGCAGAGAAAGTCGGTTATGGTTCCATTGACGATTGTTGAACCTGTGGCGAAAACGAAATCAGACCACCTGACGGCGTCAGGGGTTTTCTGCCGGGGCTCGATGATCACTCCCGAAAAATCTCTTCCGATGTTGCTTTCGTCAAGGTCGATCACTCTTAATCGGCAATGGGAGGACAACACCTCTAAAAACCTGGGTTGATGACCTATGAGAAGCACTTTGGTGCCGCCTTCAACCACATTACAGAGGTGGCGTGCACAATCCATGGGTTCCGCATCCCGGCAGTGAATTGTTTTTTCACAGAGATCAAGGTGGCGAAAAACGGCATTGAGCGCCGCGATAAAACCCGCTCTGTTCGCCTGCTTATTCAAATCAAGCCGCAATAGATCTTTAATCCGATAATCCTTGTTGACGAAAGCGTCTGTAAAGGCCTGGCCGCGGGTTTTCAGGAAAAGGGCCTCTATCATGACTTCTTTTCCCTTGCTGATGGGGTAATCGTCGTGATCCGGATTTCCGATGGCCTCCCGGGGTGTCAGCGCTTTACACCGAACCTGAACCTCCTGGTTTTCCAGGTTATGCCGGGTCACTTCTTCTTCCAGGGATAACCGAAGACGGTTATAAATTGCGTCAATATTCATTTGCTCCTTCTCTCGGTAATCTTTGTCAAATAATACTTTCCAATTATAGGACCTTTTCCCAAATGAGCGGTCAGCAGATCTGCGATACTTTGTATTGCAACCAGGGCAAGAAAACCGCCGAAAATAAACTTCAGAACCGACGCCGGGAGGTAACTTGACAGCAATGCCCCAAAAAAAGCCCCCGATAAAGCAGGGAAAAAAAGAATGTTGACTGCAACCTTGTCAAGTAAGTTAAATTTGTTGTTTACGATGGTTGCTGAAAAGGTCAGAAAGAACATGGTCGTCAGGGAAAGTTGAATGGCTTCGTGAATCTTAAAACCAATAATGATGATAAAAAACGGCACGATCAGCAAACCGCATCCAATCCCCAGTAAAACGGCGAGTGTCCCAACGAAAAATCCAAAGAGCGGGATGAAGATGAACTCATTTTTGACGATGATGTTTTGCGTACTGCCAAATAGAATGGCCGGAAAGTCGAACAGTTTGAGCATGCGAAGACTGATGACCAGTAAAAAAATCGCGAAAGCTAATTTCAAATGGAACCCTTGACTTTTTTTGAAACACCGCCCGCCAATTATCGAACCGATAACACAGGGAATTATAAAACAACAATGATATTCGAGATTCGGCATAAGGGGAGAAAACAGCAGATGACTCACCGCGCCCACAAGGCTGATGGGAATGATTGTTGCCAGAGAGGTGCTTGCTGCCCGTTTAAAATTAAAACCAAATAGCAGGGTAAGACTAGAAACCAGCAGTGTCCCGCCGCCGATGCCTACACCGGCACTGAAAAAAGCTACCAAAAACCCGAGAATGACGAGCTTGAGATCGATGTTGTTTATTTCATTCGGCTCCGCCGGTCGTTTATAGCGCATGCGTCACTTATTTTCTTTGGTCAGCCAACCATACAATAACCTAAGATACCAAAAGGTTATGCCTTGCTCCCAACTGACCCGTGAAGGGGCGGAAGCCGGCGGGCATACATCAGTCAAAAGTAAATAGTTAAACTATCTACTTTTTGAATTAGCCTAAACCGGTACTGTTGTCAAGCTCAATGTCCATTCACAATTTAACACCGGATTTTACCATTGCGTTTTAATCACCATGTATGATAAATAGGCCATTATTTTGTTGACATTCCTTCCAGTTTAAAATAGTTGCTTCAAGCTTTAATCACAATCCAAGTTGCCCCATGGAATGCGGCCCCGAGAAGCAAGGCTTTTTCTAAGACCGGATATGGGATAAACATGTAATAGGACAAATGATGAAATATGATCTTGATCGCATCAGAAACATCGGCATCAGTGCGCACATTGATTCGGGAAAGACCACCCTTACAGAGCGTATTCTGTTTTTTACAAAACGCATTCATGCGATTCATGATGTCAAAGGAAAAGACGGCATCGGAGCCACAATGGACTCCATGGAACTCGAAAAAGAACGGGGGATCACCATTGCTTCGGCTGCCACGTATTGTGAATGGGATGGCCATCACATTAACATAATTGATACGCCCGGGCATGTTGATTTTACGATCGAGGTCGAGCGGTCCCTGCGTGTTCTGGACGGCGCGGTACTGGTTTTATGTTCCGTCGGAGGTGTCCAGTCCCAGTCCATCACCGTCGACCAGCAGATGAAGCGATACAAGGTGCCCTGCATCGCATTTATCAACAAGTGCGACAGAAACGGCGCAGATCCGTTTCGGGTCATCGACCAGCTGAATACCAAGCTCGGCCACAACGCCGTCGCAATGCAGATACCCATAGGGCTTGAGGCCGATCTTTCCGGTATTGTGGATCTCGTATCCATGAAGGCCCTCTATTTCGACGGCGACAACGGGGAGATTGTTCGGGTTGAAGCCATTCCCGACCACCTTGTTGAAGAGGCGGAAGAGAAAAGGGAAATCCTCATCGACAAAGCCTCTCTCTTTTCCGACGAGTTAACGGAAGCCGTGCTTGAAGAAGCTGAGATACCGGACCGCCTTCTGATCGAGGCACTTAGAAAAGGAACCCTTAAAAGAGAAATAACGCCGACATACATGGGGTCGGCATACAAAAACCAGGGCGTCCAGCCACTTCTTGACGGTGTGACACGACTGTTGCCCTGCCCTTCCGACATCGAAAATGAAGCTCTGGACATGGACAGGAATGAGTCGCCGGTGGCTCTGAAAAGTAAAAAAGACGGCGCGCTGGTCGCCCTCGCATTCAAACTGGAAGACGGTCAGTATGGCCAGTTGACATACATTCGCGTTTACCAGGGAAGTATCACCAAGGGCGATGCTGTGATCAATGTCCGAAACGGAAAGAAAATAAAAATCGGACGATTGGCAAGAATGCATGCCGACCAGATGGAAGAGATCGACTCGATTTGTGCGGGTCATATCGGTGCGCTTTTCGGCGTGGATTGTTCATCCGGTGACACATTCGCATCCCCGGGCCTTAACCTGTCCATGACATCCATGTTTGTGCCCGACCCCGTAATTTCACTGTCCATAAAACCCCAAGACAACAAAGCTCAAATAAACATGGCCAAGGCTCTTCAGAGATTCACAAAAGAGGACCCCACCTTCAGGACCCATGTCAATGAAGAAACAAGTGAGACCATCATCGAGGGAATGGGAGAGCTGCATCTTGAGGTTTATGTGGAGAGGATGCAGCGGGAGTATAGCGCCAAGGTGGAAACCGGGCAGCCGGAAGTTGCTTACAGGGAAACGATTACGAAAAAGGCTGAGTTCAACTATACGCATAAAAAGCAAACCGGCGGCGCAGGCCAATTCGGCCGCGTCGCAGGATATATGGAACCGTGTGACGACCATTTTATTTTTGAAAATAAAATCACGGGCGGCGCCATTCCCACACAGTATATTTCAGCATGCGAAAAAGGGTTCCAAGGGAGCCTCGCAAAGGGTCCGAAAATGGGCTATCCCGTAACCGGCTTAAGGGTGGTGATCAACGACGGAGCCTCCCATTCAGTGGACTCGTCTGAAATGGCATTTCAGGCGGCATCAAAAGGCGCATTTCAAGAGGGGTACGCAAAGGCCGGGTCGGTTATCAATGAACCGATCATGAAAGTTGCGGTGGAAACGCCGGTGGAGTTTCAAGGAAATGTAATGGGATCACTGAATCAGCGCCGCGGAATTATTATAGGCTCGCAGGAAGACGGCCCCATCTGCGTCATAGAAGCCCAGGTTCCCCTTGCGGAAATGTTTGGATATTCCACTGTGTTACGATCATTAACAAAGGGAACGGCCCAATTCACCATGGAATTTGCCTCCTATAAACAGGTGCCGCAATCCATCAGTGAAGAACTTATGAAAAAAGTCCGGGAGAAAAATGCCTGATACGGCAATATCCCAAGAATACCCAGCATAAGGAGCAACATATGGCCAATGACGACATACGTTTTGACAACCCCTTAAAGCAGCTTGGTTTTGAACATGATGACATCATCCCCCCGGGCGGTTTTGGCGCGGTTATGGCCCGTGCCGGGCTGGGCAAAACATCGGTGATGGTGCAGCTGGCGCTCTCCGCCATGCTCAGAGGCAAACGTGTTCTGCATATAAGCCTGGATGATCCGGTAAAAAAAATAAACCTCTGGTACAAAGAACTATTTCAGCTTCTGGTGGGCCGGAAAAACATCGGCCCCCAAACGGGCCTCTGGGAATCCATCCTTACCAAACGGTTTATTATGGCGCTGAAATCCAATGACTTCAACGTCTCCAAACTTGAAAAACGACTGACGGACCTGGCGGACCAGGATATTTTTTCACCTGATGTCATCGTCATTGACGGACTGCTGTTTGACGAATCAATAAGACATACCATGCTAGATCTTAAACCCCTTGCCGATGGCTACGCCAGTTGCATCTGGTTCACGGTGCATATACACCGGCATGAGCCGGCAGGTCCCGATGGTCTGCCCGTTCAGTTGACCGGTGTTCATGATTTAGTGGATGCAGCCATTCTCATTCATGCGGAAGACAAGGGGATAATGGTTAAAAAACTTAAAGGAGGAACAGCTTCCAATGAGCGGGAATCTCTGATGATTGACCCGTCCACCATGCTCATTAAAGCATAAACTCCGGCATTTTTTGCCCCACCACAGCCAAAATATTGGCATTAAAAAAGTCAAGATTCCGTCGCTTCGTCCCTGTTTATCAAAGAATAATAAAAGGTTGAGGCAACCACGACGGCGCTCACATGCATGGAACAGTATTTGCATAATTTTTGATATTCACTGTCCGATACCGCATTAAATCAAAAAAACCCCTTTTGGGCAGCCCGTTGGAACGGGGTCAAACAAATTATCATCTTTCTTGGAGGTAACAACGATGGAAGTGCTTGGTGTTGATATCGGGTTTGGCTTTACCAAAGCGTCTAACGGAAACGAGCAAATCATGTTAAAATCCATATTCGGAGATGCCGTTGACATCCAATTTCACTCCAACGTTGGGAAGATGTCCCAGATAGATAAGCTGCATGTCACTTTAGGTGACCATTCCTATTTTGTGGGAGATTACGCGGAACAGCAGTCCAATGTCCGGCAGTTCACCCTGGATCAGGACAAATTAATCAATGATTTCATTAGAATCCTTACTTTATCTGCCGCGGGCAGGTTTTCGGAGGCTGACAAACCGCTGGGTATCGTTTCAGGTCTGCCGGCGGGGTTCTTCAAAGAGAACAGCAAGCAGGTGGCGGAACTTCTAACCGGCAAGCATCACATTGTTTTTCACCATCCGGACCGAACAGAATCCAAAAAAACCATCTATATAAAAAAAATCCGGATGATGCCGCAGCCCCTCGGCAGTTTTTTCAATCTCCTGATGGATGACAGCGGAAAAATAATAAACAAGGATCTTGCCCGGCAAAAGGTTGGTATTATTGACATCGGCTTCAGGACCACCGATATATCCATCTTTGACCGCCTCGAATACATTGATCGCGGAAGTGCCACCATGGACACCGGAATTGCAAAAAGTTTCAACATTATCGCCGGCAAGCTTCAGGAAAAAAGCGGCATCCGTATAGAATTGTACAGGCTGTATGATGCCGTTGAAACAGGGGTGATTAAGATGCGGGGGCAGGAATACAATATTTCAAAAATAAAAGATCAGGTGTTCTCCCAGTCCGCCGAAACCATAGCCAATGATGTTGAACGCCTGTGGTCCAACGACTGGGATATTGATGCCATTATTCTGACCGGCGGCGGCGGGATGGCGCTTTCAAAATATCTCAACCCACTGATAACAGGCAATATAATTCTTCCTGAGCTGAATACGGATGCACGACTGAACAATGTAACCGGGTACATAAAGTATGGAAAACATATCTGGGGGGATTCCGGTTTGTGCATTCCCACCGCCGAAGAGCAACCGGAAAAAGCAGCCGTGAACTACGGTTAAGCTCCCTTCATGTTCAACTCCGCACCCAATTGACCGCATGCGGCTGAAATATCCCTTCCCTTGCTGAAGCGGACGATGGTTGTATATCCGCTGTCGCTCAGAATTTTTTGGAACTGCCTTACGATCTCATCAGACGGTCGTTTGAACTCACTCCCTTTGTGCTCATTAAATGGTATGAGATTGATTTTTGACTTGATTGGACGTAAAAGTTCAGTGAGGCGTTTTGCTTCCTCTTCCGAATCATTCACCCCTTTGATTAAAATATATTCAAATGTAATTTTCCGACGGTTGGGCAGCGGATAACGTCTGCAGGCATCCATCAGTTTTTTTAGAGGATATTTCCGGTTTATGGGCATCAGCATACTTCTTTTCTTGTCATCCGTTGCATTTAGTGATATGGCTAAATTTACAGTTGTGCTCCTTCCCAGATCAGATAATTTGGGCACCAGGCCGGCTGTGGACACCGTAACCCGCCTGGTTGAGAACTTAAACCCGGAATCGCCGTCTGTAATGACACCGATTGCCCGGATAACATCGGTTAAATTGGCCAGAGGCTCGCCCATACCCATAAAGACAATATTTTTTAATTGTGCCGGGTCAGCCATATCATTTTTAATATCAAGTATCTGGGATGTAATTTCACTCTGTGTAAGATTGCGGATGAACCCGGCTCTGGCTGTCAGGCAGAAACGGCACCCCTGGGCGCAACCCACCTGGGTGGAAATACAAAGGGTGTAATGATCTTTCTCAGGAATTAAAACGCTTTCGATATAGCGCCCGTCCCTAAGTTGGAACAGGTATTTTTGTGACCCGTCTTTGGATGCCGCCTTGTCCTTCATGGCCAGACGGGGTATATTAAAATGCAATGATAACAGGCTTCTGGCGGCCTTGCTCAAATCCGTCATTGTATCAAAACCGTCGGCCTGGCGAATATAGATCCATTTGAATATCTGGTCGGCATGAAAGGATTGGAGGCCGTTCTCATGAAGCCATGAAGCAAGTTCTTGTTTTGTAAGATTTTTTATATCGATTTTTGGGCTGCTGGTCATAGGCGTTGCTTACCATTAAGGTATTTAGTAAAGTTAAGTAGTTAAATGATTTATTTACTTGACATAACACCATCAAAATATTATTTTCAACACTTTTAGTTAATCAAGGTAATATAGTGACTGTATGTTTGAAAACTTAAACGACAAACTCGGCTCTGTATTTAAAAAACTTAAAGGCCAGGGTAAGTTAAACGAAAAGAATATTGAGGATGGCCTTAAAGAAGTGAGGATGGCGCTTCTTGAAGCGGACGTCCATTACAGGGTTGTTAAATCGTTCATTGCAGGAATAAAAGAACGTGCTCTGGGAACGGAGGTTCTGTCCAGCCTGACCCCCGGGCAGCAGGTTGTCAAAATCGTAAACGAAGAGCTAACGGAACTCATGGGGGCCCGGCATGAAGCCCTCAGGCTCTCGGGGGCTGACCCAAAAGCGATTATGCTGGTGGGCCTGCAGGGTTCGGGTAAAACAACAACTGCAGGAAAACTGGCCTCCATGTTGCGGAAAGAAGGGAAAAAACCATTCCTGGTTCCCGCAGATGTATACCGGCCTGCTGCCATCGATCAGTTGATCAAACTCGGCGGACAGCTGGATATCCCGGTGTATCCTTCGACGATAAAAATGAGCCCGGTGGATATCTGTAAAAACGCCAAACGGGCGGCCATGGAAAAAAATTGCGATACGCTTCTTTTGGACACCGCCGGCCGGCTGCATGTGGATGAAGGGCTGATGACAGAGCTTAGCGATATCAAAACCGCTATAATGCCGTCTGATATTCTTCTCGTTGCAGACGCCATGACCGGTCAGGACGCAGTGAACATCGCAAGTTCGTTTAATGACCGTCTGGATTTAGGCGGTGTTATACTGACGAAAATGGACGGTGACGCCAGGGGCGGGGCGGCCCTTTCCATTCGTGCGGTTACAGGAAAACCCGTTAAGTTTGTCGGTACCGGGGAAAAGCTTGCGGACATCGAGCCGTTTCATCCTGACAGGATGGCATCGCGTATTCTGGGAATGGGGGATGTCCTCACCCTTATAGAAAAAGCCCAGACCGCGGTTGATGAGAAAAAAGCAAGGGAGCTGGAGAAAAAACTTAAAAAAAATCAGTTTACCCTTGACGACTTCCGCGATCAGATGGTCCAGATCCGGAAGATGGGGTCCGTTAAGGATCTGTTGAAGATGATTCCGGGAGTCGGCGGAAGCAAGCAATTGAAAAAACTGGATGTGGATGAAAAAGAGTTCGTCAGGATTGAAGCGATTATCAACTCCATGACACCACAAGAGCGACATAAACATACAATTATCAACGGAAGCAGGCGAAAACGCATTGCAAAAGGCAGTGGAACCAAGGTTCAAGATGTCAACAAGCTTCTTAAAAATTATGCTCAAGTGATGAAAATTATCAAAAAAATGAATAAAGGCGGCATGCCTGCGTTGGGCCGCGGCATGCTTCCGTTTTAATGAAGGAGAAAGCAGCAAATGTCAGTGAAAATTAGATTAGCCAGGCATGGATCCAAGAAAAGACCGCATTACCGAATAGTTGTCGCAGACAGCGAGGCACCGAGAGATGGAAAGTTCCTTGAAATTGTCGGCACCTATAACCCGTTAGTGGATCCTGCTGAAGTAACCGTTGAAGAAGATCGTGTCAATTACTGGATGGGCAAAGGCGTTATTATTTCCGATACGGTTAAAAGTATTTTTAAAAAACAGGGTGTTTTTTCCAAACCTGCTTAACGAGTTCAGTTACTTCTGATTCTGAATGCTAACTATGGAGTGAGGCCATGAAAGACCTGATCAAGTACATTGCGAAAGCACTGGTTGATAACCCTGACGCGGTTACTGTTTCAGAAGTGGAAGGAAACCAGACTTCTGTTCTGGAACTAAAAGTAGCCAAAGAGGACCTTGGAAAGGTAATCGGAAAACAGGGTCGAACCGCGCGAGCCATGCGGACCATTTTAAGTGCAGCATCGGCAAAAGTAAAAAAGAGAACCGTGCTTGAAATTGTTGAGTAGCACAGAAGAAAAAAACGGTTTTCTGACTGTTGGAAGAATTGTCGGAGCCCACGGTATCCGGGGAGAAGTAAAGGTCTATCCGTACATTGACCCTCTGCCTGAACTGGAAGCCGGGAGCCGGATTCTTATAAGGCATGGTGCGGGCGAAGAAAAAACCCTGACAGTTGGCAGGCGCCGGCCCCATAAAAAGACAGTTCTTTTTGTCTTTGAAGGGGTTACCACAAGAACCGATGCGGAAGGGCTTGCCAATGCAGACATGTTAATGGAAAGATCGGCACTGCCCGATCTTGAGGAGGGAGAGTATTACTGGTCTGATATTATCGGGCTTGATGTTTTCTGTGTCAATGAATCACATCCCGGGGGAACGTATCTTGGGTTTGTTGAGTCGGTGATCCCAACCGGCAGCAATGATGTGTATGTCATCAAGAATAAAGAAAACGGCAGGGAAACTCTGGTGCCGGCGATTCATTCCGTGATAACGGAAATCAACATAGAGAAATCAATTATGCGCGTGGACCTTCCCGAAGGCCTGTAAGTAATATCTCAGATGAATTTTAATTTGGGCAGCTATGAATTTTACGGTCCTGACGATCTTCCCTGAAATGATCGGCCCGTTTTTGGAGCATGGCATTGTCAGGCGGGCAATAGAGCAGGAAAAAATTTCAGCATCAAGTATAAACATACGCGATTTTGCTGAAGGAAAACATAAAGTGACGGATGACAGGCCTTTTGGCGGCGGTTGCGGGATGGTCATGAAACCGGAACCCCTGGCAAAAGCGATTCGTGAGGCAAAAAAAACGTCTCCCGATTCAAAAACGGTTCTTCTCTCACCGCAGGGCAGAACATTTAATAAGGATGCGGCCAGGGAGCTTGCTTCGGAAAACGGTCTTGTACTGATATGCGGCCGGTATGAAGGTGTGGATGAACGGATATGCGAAACGTTGGTGGATGATGAAATATCCGTTGGTGATTATGTTTTGACCGGAGGAGAGCTGGCGGCGATGATCATTATTGATGCCGTCACCAGGCTCCTGCCCGATGTGCTGGGGTGCGAATCTTCCGCATGTCAAGACTCATTTGAGTCCGGCCTTCTAAAGCATGCGCAGTATACCCGGCCAAGGGATTTTAACGGCGAAGAAGTCCCGGATGTTCTTTTTTCGGGGGATCACGAAAAAACCGATAACTGGAGGTTTGAATCATCCGTAATGCGGACCTTGATGAAAAGGCCGGATCTTTTAAAAAACAGGCCCCTCACGCATCGTGAAATCGAGCTGTTAAAAAAGTGGGGGCTGCGCATAAAAGACATATTGTATGCTTGACATGTTTGTCGCTCTTTTGCATTATCCGGTTGTCAATAAAAAAGGCGATACCATTGCATCCGCTGTGACAAACCTGGATTTGCACGACATTGCGCGGGCTGCAAAAACATACGGGGTGGCATCCTTTTACGTGGTGACGCCCCTTTACGATCAACAGAAACTGGTTAAGGAGCTCTTATCGCATTGGACTACTGACGCTGGGGAAAAGACGAACAAAATCAGGGGAGAGGCTCTTTCCCTCGTGAAACCAGCCGAAACCCTTGACGAGGTGAAGGCGGATATCAAGAAGCAAACCGGCCGTGAACCTGAAACAGTAGCCACCAGCGCCAGGAGGTATGAAAAAAGTATTAGTTTTGACGCCCTGAGGCAGCATCTGAAAGAAGGAGCACCCTATCTCTTACTTTTCGGAACCGCCTGGGGTTTCACGGAACAATTTATTTTTGAAGCTGATCATGTCTTGCATCCGGTCATGGCGGATTCGAATTACAACCACCTTTCCGTCAGGTCCGCGGTGTCTATTGTACTTGACCGTTTGAAAGGAGATTACAGGGGGAGTTATGCAGACGATTAAAGACATTCAAAAGGAGCAAATGAGATTGGATCATCCGGATTTTGCTCCCGGTGATACGGTTACTGTATATGTAAAAATCAGAGAGGGAGAAAAAGAGCGTATCCAGGCATTCAAAGGAGTGGTCATCAGCAAGCGAAAAGGGACCACCAACGCGACGTTCACCGTAAGGAAAATTTCATATGGTATCGGCGTTGAAAGAATCTTTCCGCTCCATTCTCCGATTATAGACAGAATTGAGGTCAACAGCCATGGGCGTGTACGCCGATCAAAAATTTACTATCTTCGTAAGTTAAGAGGAAAAGCCGCAAGAATAAAAGAACGCCGAGTGAACTGATAGCCTTGGTTTTGCCGGCTGTTCTCTCCGGAATTATGTGGGCATTTGAAAAAATAGCAGGCGCAAAAGGCTATAAAAGGATTGCAGGGCTGGATGAAGCCGGCCGGGGCCCCCTGGCCGGCCCTGTTGTTTCCGCCGCCGTTATTCTCCCGGATTATTTCCCTGTTTTTGAAATAACCGATTCAAAAAAACTGACCCCCAAGAAAAGGGCCTCCATTTACAATGAAATATACTCATACCCAGTGGCGGTGGGCATCGGTATAGTAGACCCCTTGGAAATTGACAGGATCAATATACTCCAGGCATCCCTGTTATCAATGTCCATGGCCGTTGCCAAGCTCACCCCGGAGCCGGACTTCCTTTTAATTGACGGAACCTTTGGTATAGAGTCGCATATCCCCCAGGAACCGGTTAAGAAAGGGGACTCGCTCAGTATCTCCATAGCAACAGCTTCAATTATTGCAAAAGTGACACGGGACAGAATTATGGAAAGATATCATGATGAGTACCCGGATTTCGGTTTTCTAAAACACAAAGGATACCCCACAAAAGAGCATAAAGAGGTTGTCGCCCGGCTGGGTTGCAGCCCGATTCACCGTAAAAAATTCAAAGGGGTCAGGGAGCATCTTGCCAAGGACGCTCTGATCGGTGACCATCCGGAAAGAGGCGGTTCATGCTGAACGCCAGGCAGCGGTTCGGAAAAACCGGTGAGTCCCTCGCGGTGAAAAAGCTTGTTTCCTCAGGCTACGCCATTCTTGAAAAAAATTTTCGCGCAAAGCCCGGGGAAATTGATATTATTGCAAAAGACAAAGAGGCGATTGTCTTTGTGGAGGTGAAATCCAGAAAGACCAAAAGTTATGGGAATCCAAAATATTCAATCACGCCGGGAAAGCAAAGAAAAATCTCAATGGCGGCACTCGCGTATTTGAAACAAAAAAAGCTGATGAAAAAAAAAGCGCGTTTTGATGTTGTTATTATTCATGCCGACAACAATAACCATAAAATCGAACTGATTAAAAATGCCTTTGACCTCAACTACGGTTAAGAAGAAGGGGACCGATCAGCCGGGGAAACTCTATGTCGTTGCCACTCCCATCGGAAACCCGGACGATATAACACTGCGTGCCATTCGCATCCTGGGTGAGGTCGACTTTATCGCGGCGGAAGATACACGCAAGACGGGGGAGCTTCTTTCGTATCATAACATAAAGGGCAATATGATATCCTGCCATGAGCATAACGAAATGTCCCGATCGGATAACCTCATTGAAAAGATTAAATCAGGGGCAACGGTCGCACTGGTGTCCGATGCCGGGACGCCCTCCGTGTCGGATCCGGGATATCGGATGGTAAACGCCGCCCTGGAAAACAGCATACAGGTGATTCCCGTACCGGGAGCATCCGCCGCCGTTTCCGCCCTATCCGTATCCGGCCTTCCGACAGATGCATTCGTATTTATCGGATTCTTGCCTAAGAAAGCTCAAAAGCGGAGGGAACAGCTTACCCGGCTCGCCGGCGAAACCGGCACACTTGTCTTCTACGAATCGCCCAGGCGTGTTCTCCAACTGATCCATGATATCATCGATACGCTGGGAGACCGAACCGGCGTACTGTCAAGGGAAATGACAAAATCGTATGAAGAATTTATTCGCGGGCCTATGTCTGAACTCGCCGGGATCATTGAAAAAAGAAAGGGGGTAAAGGGAGAGTGCACGCTTCTGGTATCCGGAAAGGCGCCATATAAAAAAGCGCCGTTCGAAGATCAATGGAAAGCGATGGAAAAGGATATCAATAGAATAACGGCCGGACAGGAGATAGCGCCGTCTGCCCTTGCAAGAGAGATAGCAAAAGAATATAAACTTCCGCGACATAAAGTGTATGACAAACTCCTTTCAATAAAGAAAGAAAAACAGTAAAGCGGCATGAATACGCTCTTCCCTGTCATCATAAAAATACCTGAAAAAGAAAGAACGCTTAAGGGAAAAGGTCTTGTGTCGTCCCTCAGCAGATTCGCGAGAAAGGCGCTTGCCATATCGGCGGAGAAATCAGGACGGCAGCTCAACGGAGAACTGGTTAAGGATGACGCCGGAGCACCGCAGCCGGTTAATGGAATTTACTGGTCCCTTTCCCACAAACCCGAATACGCGGCAGGTGTGGTATCCACTCAACGCACGGGGATAGATGTGGAAAAGATAACACCCTTCAAGGAAGCGATTAAAAGAAAAATCGCCGGTCAAGCCGAGTGGGATTTGGGAGGCGCCGCCCCGCCGCATCATTTGTTTTTCAGATACTGGACCGCAAAAGAAACCGTATTGAAGGCCACAGGCCAAGGCCTTAAGGGCCTCTCATCATGCACGATCATCGAGATTGCGGATGAGTATAACCTGAAACTGGCTTGCCGGCATAGAGAATATACCGTAGAACACATGTATTTCGATGGCCATATCGCATCTGTTATTAAAAATGAAAATGACATCGTCTGGTCCATTCTAGTGGGCCCGGATTTCGATTAAAAAAAGCCGCCACTTACCAT
>Ga0180435_10003487_pt1 | contig 15709 bp, 14 predicted proteins | sample SS_ome_3_FD_132467 | JGI IMG/M metagenome (GOLD analysis project Ga0180435, IMG submission 132467) | Hypersaline lake sediment archaeal communities from the Salton Sea, California, USA - SS_3_S_1 metaG | ecosystem: Environmental > Aquatic > Non-marine Saline and Alkaline > Hypersaline >... | reverse complement strand
CGCTGCCACCTCGACCAGTTCGTGATCGAGAAAGGGCACCCGTGCCTCCAGGCCGAATGCCATGGTCATGTTATCGACCCGCTTGACCGGGTCATCGACGATCAAGGTCGTCGCATCCAGTTTGAGCACCGCATCGAGAAAGTCATCTGACAAGGCATCGTCCAGACGCGAGGCGATGTAGTTACCGGTGTGATCCTCGCCCCGGTAGGCCGCGGTCAGCATGCGCATCATCTCGTCGTGATCGCGATCGAAATAATGCTTGCGGAACCGTTCCAATCGTGACCCCGCGGTCTCTGCCAGCATGCGCGGATACCAGAAGTAGCCGCCAAACACTTCGTCCGCCCCCTGCCCGGACTGCACCACCTTGATGTGCTGCGAGACCTGTTCGGACAGCAGATAAAAGGCCACCGCATCCTGCCCGAACATCGGCTCGGCCATGGCATCCACCGCCTCGGGCAAGCGCTTCAGGACCTCTTCGTTGGGCACCAGGAACTTGTGGTGGATAGGCTGGTAGCGTTCAACCACCTGGTCGGAGTATTCAAACTCGCTGCCCTTCTCTTCCGGTTGGTCTTCGAAACCGACCGAAAAGGTGTGAAAGCCCTGTACGCCGACCTCGGCCAGCAATGCCACCAACAGGCTGGAATCCAGGCCACCGGAAAGCAACACACCGACCGGCACGTCTGCCACATCATTCCGCTTGCGCACGGCGGCCAGCAGTTTCTCGTGGATCGCCTCGACCCATTGGTCTTCCGTAAGCTGCATGTCGCCACGCCGCGCTTCCAGGTCCCAATAACGCTGGATCCGCATGCTGCCATCGAGCTCGACCACCATCGAGTGTGCCGGATTGAGCTTGAGCACACCCTGCAAAATGGTGTGCGGCGCGGGAATCACTGCATGCAAGGTGTACTGAAAATGCAGACCAACCGGGTTGATCGCGGTGTCGACATCACCGCCAGCCAGCAACGCCTGAATGTTGGAAGCGAAACGCAGACAGCGCTTGTCGAACGCATAGTAGAAGGGCTTGATCCCGAAACGGTCGCGTGCGGCGAACAGGCGATTGCGCGCACGATCCCAGATAGCGAAGGCGAACATGCCATGCAGGTACTTTGCACACTCCTCGCCCCACTCGCGGTAGGCCTTGAGAATGACCTCGGTATCGCCGCCGGAGACAAACGTATGCCCCTTTTCCTGCAGCTGGAGCCGTAACTCCCGGTAGTTGTAGATGGCACCATTGAAAACCAGTGAGAGTTCGGCATCGACCATGGGCTGATGCGAACGGTCGGACAGATCGATGATCTTCAATCGCCGATGACCGAAGGCCGCCGGGCCTTCCTGCCACTGCCCGCTGTCGTCCGGGCCGCGGCGCTCCAAAGCCGGCAGCATTCGAGCCACCCGGTCCGCCGAGGCCTGTTGGCCGTCAAATCTCAATTCGCCACAAATACCGCACATCGCTATGAATTCCCGGAATCAGAACCGTCACCCCAGCCCCCACCGCCAGGCGTTTCGATCAGTAAACGCTGACCGGCGCTGACATTGGTCTCACATTTGGAGGGCAAGTGCCTGCCATCCAGCAGGTTCTGCCCCGGTTTTGCCGATGCGCCGCCGGAAACACCCCAGGGCCGGTGAGCACGCCGCTCGGTCAGCAGGGTGAGATGTGCCGGGGAAAGGAACTCGAATTCCCGCGCCAGGCCGTTGCCACCGGCATGCTGTCCGCTTCCACCGCTGTCTCGGCGAAACGCATAACGATGCACGCGCAGCGGGTAGTTTGTCTCCAGCACCTCGACCGGCGTGTTCAGGGTGTTGGTCATGTGTGTCTGAACGCCACTGATGCCATCGCCCAGCGCATGTGCCCCCATTCCGCCGCCAATGGTTTCGTAGTAGTCCCAGGAGTGGCTGCCGGCAGCCCCCATCGCCAGGTTGTTCATGCTGCCGTGACTGGCTGCCGGAATTCGTGCAGGTATCGCCTTGGCCAATGCGCCCAGCAACACGTCCACGACGCGCGTGCTGGTCTCGACATTGCCTGCGGCCACGGCAGCCGGGCGAATCGCGTTGAGCAGACAACCTTCCGGCGCGCTCAGCCCGATCGGTCGGAAAGCACCGGCACAGGCCGGGGTCTGGGGCGGCATCAGGCAACGGAACACGTAGAAGACCGCTGCAGCCGCCACGGCCAGTGGGCAATTCACGTTGCCGGCAACCTGCCCGGCGGTACCGGCGAAGTCTGCGTATACGTCGCCGTTACCAATGCTCAAACTCACCCGGATCGCGATGTCCCGATTGCCCTGGCCGTCGTCGTCCAGGCAATCCTCGAAGGTGTAAGTGCCCGTGGGGATCGCCTGCAATGCGTCCCTGGCCAGACGCTCGGCATAGTCGTTCAGTTCAACCAGTCCCTGCGAGAAATATCCGGCGCCGTACTGGGTGACGACCTTGTGCAGGGCGCTTACCCCGGCACGGTTGGCCGCCATTTGCGCATTGAAGTCGCCGGCTGACTCGACCGGATTCCGGATCGTCTCCTGCAGGCGTTGGAAGAAAGCCTGGTCGAGAACGCCTTGGCGTTGCAGATGACCCGGAGCAATCACCAGCCCCTCTTCGTGCAGGGAATGAGAAATCGGCATGCTGCCCGGGCTGGAGGACCCGATATCGGCATGATGTGCGCGATTGACCAGAAAGGCCTGCAATTCGCCTTCCACGAAAAGGGGAGCCACGATCGTCACGTCCGGCAGGTGCGTACCACCGAGGTAAGGATCGTTGAAAACCACCTGGTCGCCTTCCGACCATTCGATTCCACCGATCACATCCCGCATCGCATAGGCCATGCTGCCAAGGTGTACCGGAATATGCGCAGCCTGGGCACAGAGTTCTCCGTCCGCGTCGAAGATGGCACAGGAAAAATCCAGCCTGTCGCGAATATTGGGCGAGAACGCCGAATTCCGCAGCACCAGGCCCATTTCCTCGCAAACCGCGTCGAGCCGGTTGGCAAAAATATTCAGTTCAGCGGGGTTCATCACGCTCCATTGTGGCCCAGCAGCGGTTACAGCGCACCTCTCCTGAGGCTGGTTTGATTGACCGGCCAAATTAACACACTAAAATACTCAGCCATTCATAAACAACGAGAAAACTCGTAGGGGAGAGAAACAATGAATCCACTCAAGTCGCCCTGGCAGTCTGCCATACTCGGCGTCGTTCTGGCGGTCATCATCAGCCTGCTGATGGGCACCTCCGGCTCCGGCCTTGGTCTGGTCATCTGGATCCACGTCATCGTGGGCATCATGTGGATCGGACTGCTGTACTACTTCAACTTCGTCCAGGTTCCAGCCGTTGGCGCCGCGCTGTCCGACGGTGAACCGGGGCCGGCTGCAATCAACAAGTACGTTGCACCACGTGCGCTGCTGTACTTCCGTTGGGCAGCAGTACTGACCTGGCTGACCGGCCTGTCCGGCCTGGCACAGATTGGTGGCGGCATGGACGGGATCGTGAATGCCTTCACCCTGAGCAACGGCATGGGCATCATCGGTGTGGGCGCGTGGCTCGGCACCATCATGCTGTTCAACGTCTGGGTATTCATCTGGCCGAACCAGAAGAAAATCCTTGGCCTGGTTTCCGCCAGCCCGGAAGAAATCGCCAAGGCAAAGCCGGTCGCCCTGTACGCGTCACGCGTCAACACCCTGCTCTCCATCCCGATGCTGATGAGCATGGTTGGCCACGGTCACGGTGGATTCCTGCCCCTTTAATCACGATCGCTTTATAAGCAAAGCCCGGCCGGTCGCTGACCCGCCGGGCTTTTTCTTGGACCCAAAAGTCTTGATTCTGTAAAAAAATCCCGTTACTTTTCCGCCCTTCCCGCGAAATCTGCGGCCGTGAGAAGGTGGTCCTCGTGACTCGAGACCGCCTTTTTTGTTTTTATGGCTCTGTGAAAAAACGATGTCCGACACTTTGATGCACACCTACAAGCGGTTGCCGGTCACCTTCAGCCATGGCGAAGGCAGCTGGCTCGTCGACACCGACGGCAAGCGTTACCTGGACGCCCTGTCAGGTATCGCCGTGTGCGGCCTAGGCCACAGTCACCCGGCCATCACCGAAGCCATCGCGGACCAGGCCGGGAAGCTGCTCCACACCTCGAACCTTTACGGGATCGACCTGCAGCAAAAACTCGGCGACACCCTGACGGCGATGAGTGGCATGGATCGCGTGTTCTTCTCCAATTCCGGTGCCGAGGCCAACGAAGCAGCGATCAAACTGGCTCGCCTGTATGGCAATGGTCGCAACGTCGAGAACCCATCCATCGTGGTCATGGAAAACAGCTTCCACGGCCGCACCCTGGCCACCCTCAGCGCTACCGGCAACCGCAAGGTGCATGCCGGCTTCGAGCCCCTGGTGCAGGGTTTCGTGCGCGTGCCCTTCGACGACGCCGAGGCCATCGCTGCCCTTGCAGGCAACAAATCCATCGTGGCGGTACTGGTCGAGCCGGTTCAGGGTGAAGGCGGCATCAATATCCCGGACGATGGCTACCTGGCCACCCTACGCCAGATCTGCGATGCCAATGAATGGCTGCTGATGCTGGACGAGATCCAGACCGGCATGGGGCGTACCGGTAAACCGTTTGCCTTCCAGCATACGCACATCCAACCTGACGTCATGACCCTGGCCAAAGCCCTCGGCAACGGCGTACCCATCGGTGCCTGCCTGGCCAGTGGTAAAGCAGCCGACCTGTTCGTCCCCGGCCATCACGGCTCCACCTTTGGAGGCAACCCGCTGGCCTGCCGCGCCGGATTGGCGACCTGCGAAGTGCTGCAAACGAACAAACTCGACGCCCGCGCTGCAACACTGGGCGACACGCTCGCCTCCGGCTTTGCCGAAGCGCTGGCGGATTGCGAAGGGATAACCCAGATCCGTAACAAGGGCCTGATGATCGGCATCGAACTCGATCGCCCCTGTGCCGAGTTGGTTGGACAGGCCCTGCAGAACGGGCTGCTGATCAACGTCACCGCAGACAAGGTCGTACGCCTGCTGCCCCCGCTGACCCTGAGCGACGCAGAAGCCGAACAACTGGTCGAACAACTTTCCAACCTGATTCGCGAGTTCCTCGGCAACAGCTGAGCCCGCCGAACCGGGAGCCTACCTTATGAGTGAAACGCAACAACCCCGGCATTTTCTTTCCCTGCTCGACCTGAGCCCGGCCGAGCTGCAGCAGGTTATCGCCCGCGCCAGCGAGCTGAAGAAGCTGCAACAGGCAGGGGAGCCTCACCCGACCCTGGCAGGGAAGGTGTTGGCGATGATTTTCGAGAAATCCTCTACCCGCACCCGTGTGTCTTTCGAGGCCGGCATGGCACAACTGGGCGGTTCAGCCCTGTTCCTGTCGCCGCGCGATACGCAGCTGGGCCGCGGTGAGCCGATCGAGGATACTGCACGCGTGCTTTCGGGCATGGTCGACGCGGTCATGATCCGTACATTCGAGCACGAGAACGTGGAATTATTCGCCGAGTACTCAAGCGTGCCGGTGATCAACGGCCTGACCGACATGGTCCATCCCTGCCAGCTGCTTGCCGACATGCAGACCTTTGTCGAGCACCGCGGTCCGATCCAGGGCAAGACCGTCACCTGGGTTGGTGACGGCAACAATATGTGTCATTCCTATATCAACGCTGCACGCCAGTTCGACTTCCAACTGCGTATTGCCTGCCCGGAGGGCTACGAGCCGGAAGACGGCATCCTCCAGGCAGCCGGTGAGCGCTGCCAGATCGTACGCGACCCGATGGCTGCCGCCGACGGTTCACACCTGGTGGTTACCGACACCTGGGTCAGCATGGGGCAGGAAGAGGAAAAGAAACAACGCGAAGCGGTTTTTGGCAGCTTCAAGGTTACCCAGGAAATGATGGCATTGGCTGATGCCGATGCCCTGTTCATGCATTGCCTGCCCGCCTATCGCGGCATGGAGGTGGAAGCCCGTGTGCTGGATGCTCCTGATAGCGTGGTGTGGGACGAGGCGCACAATCGCATGCACGCTCAGAAGGCGCTGCTGGAGTTTCTGCTCACCTGAAGGTGAATGGCCGCCCAAATGTCACTGCTCAAGGTCGACAATATCGCTGCCGGGTACGATGACCATAACGTGGTCAGCGAGTTGTCTTTCCACGTCAACCAGGGCGAGATCGTCAGCCTGCTCGGGGCCAGTGGCTGCGGCAAAACCACGGTACTTCGCACCATCGCGGGTTTCGAACCCCTGCGTGAAGGCGAGATACTGATCGGCGGCGCCTGCGTATCCGCGCCAGGAAAACTGGTCGCCCCGGAACACCGTTCCATCGGCATGGTATTTCAGGATTATGCACTGTTCCCGCATCTGAACATCGCCGACAACATCGCCTTTGGCCTGCGCAAACTGGGTAGCAAGGACCGACGCTACGAGGTCAACAGCCTGCTCTCGGCGGTCGGCCTGCCCGGCTTGGGCGACCGCTACCCGCATGAGCTCTCCGGCGGGCAGCAGCAGCGCGTGGCGCTGGCGCGCGCGCTCGCCCCCCGTCCTTCACTGCTGCTCATGGACGAGCCGTTTTCGAACCTGGATGTCGAACTGCGTGAGCGCCTCAGCCTTGAAGTGCGCGATATTCTCAAGAATCAGGGCATCACCGGGATCATGGTGACCCACGATCAGCACGAGGCCTTTGCGGTTTCCGACAAGGTCGGGGTGATGGACCAGGGCAGCATTATCCAGTGGGATTCGCCCTACAACCTGTATCATGAGCCCCTGACTCGCTTCGTGGCAGACTTTATCGGCCAGGGCGAGTTCATTACAGGGACCGTGACCGGGCCTGCGCGCTTCGAAACGGAGTTCGGGATAATGGAATCGGATCGCTGCGATTGCGAAAATGCCGTCGGCCGAAAGGTGGATATCCTGTTGCGCCCGGATGACCTGATACCCGACACGAAGGGCAGTATCCGTGCCACCGTGGTTGAAAAAGCCTTCAAGGGAGCAGAAATCCTGTACACCCTGCAGACCGACGAAGGTACACGTTTGCTTTCGCTGTTCCCCAGCCATCGCAATCACGCTATGGGTGAACAGGTTCGCGTTCGTGTCGAAGCCGAACATTTAATATGTTTTCCGCACCAGGGATAGGCCCGGTGCCACCCGATCAGCAGTAGAGGATCGATCTTGTGAAAAAAATTTTTTGCTTACTGCTCGTCCTGGGCCTTACCGGCAATGCCTATGCCGCTTCCGCCTACGTGACCGACCAGTTGAAAATCACGGTACGTACCGGCGAGAGTTCCAAGCACCGTATCGTCAGCATGCTGCCTACCGGCACGCGGGTGGAGTTGCTCTCGAGTAACCGCGATTCCGGCTACAGCAGGGTGCGCCTGCCCAACGGCAAGGAAGGCTATGTGCTGACCCGCCAGCTGCTCAATCAGCCTGTGGCACGCGACAAGCTGGCCGCGCTGCAAGCAGAGGTCGATGCGCTCAAGGCAGCACCGGGTGAACTGCAGAAGAGACTGGCCGACCTGACTCGACAGCACAGCGAACTGCAATCTGCCCACAAGGAACTGCAACAAATCAAGCAGACCATCGAGCAAGAACTGGCGGCATTGAAACGCACCTCGAGTAACGCGGTACGCATCTCCAAAGAACGCAACGAACTGCGCAAACAGGTCGCCCAACTGACCCGCAACAACGAAGAGCTCAAGCAGGAAAAACGCGAACTGGAAAACCGCAGCGCGCAGCGTTGGTTCATGATCGGTGGTGGCGTGACCGTCGGTGGTATCCTGATCGGCCTGATCCTGCCGCACCTGCGGATCCGTCGCCGCAAGGAAAGCTGGGGCTCCCTGTAAAACCAGCCGCAAACGGAGACATCATGAACCCGCAAGATATCGTCGACCGAATCCAGGCCGAGTACCCAGATGCCGTGGTCGAGACCGATGGTGCCGACTGCAACTTCTCCGTGACGGTCGTCAGCCAGGCGTTCGAAGGCCAGAATCCGCTGCAACGCCAACGCCCGATCATGGCGCTGTTTAAGGACGACATCAGCAGCGGCGCCCTGCACGCGCTGTCGATCACCGCGAAGACCCCGGCCGAGAAAAACGGATAACGTCAAAAGGCCCACACGGGGCATAAGCCCCATTTAGACTTTCCACTTGCTCGAAACACCCGCCGTTCAGCAAAGGTTCAGCCGCCCTCTGCAAACTATCTCCATAAGAGGGGAGGAAATTCTCTTCCCCGCCTAGGAGACAGGACAATGAACACCAAGAGACTACTGGTCGGAATCCTCAGTGCCGGTCTGATGCTGGGTGCCACGGGCACCTCCTTCGCTCACCCCCACCCTGCACACGGCCACGGCGGTTGGCACGACTCGGCGCGCGACCACCGCGCCTATCGCCCACATCGACGCGCTTACCGTCACTATAAGAAGCACCACCGTCACCACCACCGTCCGGCCCCGCGTTACCGCAGCCGTATCTGGTACGCACCAAGGCATCACGATGACCACTGGGGTTTCACGCTGTTCTTCCGCGACTGACCCCGCGGCTCAACAACAAAGCCCGCATGCAGCGGGCTTTGTCATCTTGGGTACAAAGTTTCACTCGCTTACACCCGGAAAGGTTGGTCGACGCTCAACTTGTGGTTCGAGCAATTCCGCTGGCTGGCTGCTTGCCGGACGGGCGTGGCCTATGGATCTGGCACCGCCGTAAAGATTCGCTTTATTTCCTCAGCGTTGAAGGGCCTGGGGTAACCTTTTGCCGTGGCTTGTCGATCTTTCAGCAAGGAAGCCCAGGCGTCGGCGGGCAGCCCATCCTGCAAAAGGTGCCTCGAAGGACTGAATTTCAGTGCATCCCCTTCCAGACTGAGTGTGCCCTTGCCCAGCCCCAGGCTGACCGACGAGCGATGGCAATCATTGCATCCACGCGATTTGCCAGTCGTGTGAGGCGACAATTCAGCAAAATGGCGTAGAAAAAGCGGCTCGCCGAGCTCCGGATGGGCCAGGGTCATGATCATTCCAGGTACGAAAACCTGAATTTTTCCGTCGCCAGTCAGGCCCAGTGTCGGGGGAGCAGCATCGATGTCCCAACGCACTTCCTTCCAGGCGCCCGCTGTAGCCTTCCCTTCCAGGTGGTCCCACTGGCTCGCTTCAGGATCGTACTCGACATGACAGCCCAGGCAGGTCGGTACCCACTCCGCATGACAGGCGTCACAAGTCAGTCGTTTGTGCTTTTCCTGCAACGGCACATGTGCCACTGGCACCTGGGGAATCCTGATGGCCGGTCCGCCAGTTTTCGGATACAGGTAGGCCTCCTGTCCTTGCAGTTGAACATGCCACAACGGGGTCCCGTTTATGGTGGCCAGAAAAGGCTGCATGCCAGTCAATGGAAAAGGTATTTTCCTCGCATCCCGGGACTTACCAAGGTCCTCGCTTGCCAAGGTCAGCCTGGGATTACGATTCGCATGACAATCGTCGCAGCGGATGTCTATGCCACTTCCTTCATCATTCCTCAAAAAACCCATCAGGCCGGCCCCGGTATGACAATCGATACAACTCATACCGGCTCGTTGATGGGTATCTGCATGTGACTGCCTGACCAGTCGGCCATCACCCAATCGTGCGAGGTCAACCTGAGTTCGTGCAGCACTCATCGGGTCAACCTCTGCCAGACCCGCATAATTGAGCGAGATACGCCCGGAGCGCGAATGACAACCGAGGCAACGCTGATCTCCAACACGACGGCTGATGAGAGCATGCGTACCATCGGCTGCTTCCCCGAGATGACAGGCCAGGCAGCCTCCCCCACGGTCGAATACGGCGTCATCACTTGGGCGGTGTTTGGTCCGGCCAAGGTGACAACCGGCACAAAGCTTACGCATCAGGCTGTCAGCAATTCCGTCACCCAGAGTTTGCATGGTGGCGGGCATCGTCGGATGCTCACTGCGGGCAAGCAGTTCCCGGGTCGTCTGCACGATCCCTTCACCGGTATGCATTCTGCTTTGGATTACCGCGTCCACGTGTGACGCATGACACCTGCCACAGGTTTCTTCGACATCAACCAGTTGGCCTGGGGATGCCACAAGGCCCTGGTGTGCGGCAGACTGCCCCCTGGCAGTTTCATCACCCAGATGACAACTACTGCATGGGGACACAGTGAAGCTATGTAAGCTGCCCATGCCGCTGTTGCCGGCAGGGTGACAAAGCAGGCATTTAACCTGTTCCGAGCGCACCTGCCCATGAGCTAGCAACACAAGGGCTGTAAACATTACCCCCAGCACGCCAACTCTAACTTTCTTAATCAAATTTGCTCCCGATCAAATCAAACCACACTAACGACAAAAAACGAGCTGACTGCCTTGATATCCGTCGGTGGATTTACTAGAAAGCTTACTGTGCAGGTTCTCCTGCTCCTTTCACTTCAAACCCGTGACGCAGTCTCAAGTTCACGGTCGGGGGTAGTCCCACCCCGTAATATAAAAGTAAAACACAAACAAACAACGCCTTAGGAGAATACCGATGAGTGCAAGAATGCACCTGCTTTTTCTGTCGTTCAGCTGGCTGCTTCTTGTTTTCACGACTGGCGCTTCAGCCGGCGAAAAACAAGTGGATTCCCTGCAACACATCAAGCCCGAGGCCTGCAAGCAGTGCCACGAGGAAATCTACCAGCAATGGACGGGCTCGATGCATGCCAACAGCTCTGCCCTGAAAGATCCTATTCACGGCGCCTTCTACAAAAACGTGATCGGCGACCCGAAGGCCGAGGGCGTCAAGACCAAGAAGGGCAAATATCCCGTCTGCCTCAAGTGCCACGCCCCGGTTGCGGCCATGGAAAAGAAAACCAAGCTGGACGCCAAACCGGCCTACGCCAACGGCATTTCCTGCGTGGTCTGCCACAGCTTCAAGAAATTCAAGGGCAGCGACACGCCCGAGGGCAAGCCGCTGTATGGTATCGATGCGTACGAAATCGACACTGAAACCCTGCACGGCCCGAGTGGCAACACCTATACCACCGAGCGTGTGCCGGAGGGATCCAAGTGGCCGACCCCGATTCATCACCCGCAACCAATGAAGGGCAATGCTTCCGAGCTGTTTGAAAGCAACGCTGCCTGCATGGGCTGCCACGAGAAGCGCAGCAACTTCCACGGCGCACCGCTGTGCGTCACCGGTAAGGAGTACCGTGACTCCAAGAACTTCACCGCCTGCCAGGCCTGCCACATGAGCGTCGTGACCGTGCCCAAGCTGGACAAGGGCCAGGTCGTTCCCGGGGAATTCGTCTCGATTGCCGACCACAGCATGGGTGGCGGACATGACCCCAGGATGGTGGAGCGCGGCCTTGCCATGAGCATGGACACCAATACCGAGGGTGACGTGATCCGTACCGAGATCACCGTGCGCAATCGCCTGCCGCACGCCTTCCCGACCGGCGCGCCATTCCGTAACTTCTACATCAAGCTCGTCGCCTACGACAAGGACGGCAAGGAAGTCTGGAAGAACTACAAGGTGCACCCGATCAAGGACGACCCGCAGGCCGCATTCTGGTACACGCTGGGCGATGCCGGCGGCAAGCCGACCATCCCGCCTAAGGCTACCCAGGTGCTGTCCGACACCCGCTTGTCGCCCAACGAGAGCCGTACCCTGAAGTACGACATCCCGGTATCCGGTGTCGCGATCGTGCGTGCCGAGGCCCTGTACGACCTGATGCTGCCGCCAATCAAGGCGAAGATGAAAGGCAAGCTGCCGGACGACCTGCTACGTCCCACGCTCGCCGCCTCGGCCGAGGTCCGACTGTAAGTGCAAGCAAGCAGCCCCGGCTGACACCGGGGCTGCTCCACAACCTCGATGAGCTGTTCTCCTCGTGACCCGAGTAATACAAATCTTCTGTGCCTGCGCCCTGATGTTTCCCTTCACTCTGCCCGTTGGTGCGGCGGATGATGGCGGCATCACTGACGACTGGGATTGGGGCGCTATCGAGTCCATGGACGACACCCCTCTGGATCCCGCCGAGGCCAAGAGCAGGGTGACCGTCGCCCCGCCAAGTCAGCGTATTACCAACGAGGAAAGTTCAAGTCCCGACCTGGACGCCGTTCCACACGATGCCTATGCCTTATTCTCCGGGATGCCGTCGTTCAAAGTGCTACCCAGTCGCAAGGACAAGGAAATGCACCCCTGCACCAACTGCCACAAATGGGTGCCACCCATCAAAAAAACGCGCGAACTGCCCAGCCCGCACAACAACTTCGAACTCAAGCACAGCCTGCACGGTAAGGGCCAGTTCTGGTGCTTCACCTGTCACGACGACAAGCCCGAACGCAGATTACGCACCCTCGAGGGAGAATCGATCGAGTTTGACGATGCCTACATCCTGTGCAGCCAGTGTCACGTAAATCAGGCTCGTTACTGGGCCTTCGGCGCACATGGCAAACGCCTGGATAACTGGCAGGGCGAGCGCGTCATATACAACTGCACCGCGTGCCATTATCAACACGCTCCGGCCTTCGCTCCCCGCGAGGCCATGCCAGGGCCGGCAATGCGCCAGGGGCTTCCCCGCCCGGCACACTGGAGACCGCTATCACCCGCAGATCATCAACACCACGAAAACCTGTGGCTCAGGCACGAAAACAACAACGGGAAGGGCCACTGATGAGCGACCAGAAAACCGACCTGGCACGACGCAAGTTTCTTAAGGGGATCGCCTCGGTAGCCGCGGCTTCCGGCGCTGCGGCATCCGCTCCCGCCTGGGGAGGCAGCACCCTCAGCGATACTTTTGCCGACTTTTTCCAGGCGCATTACCAGCGCATGACCGAGGAGGAAGTCCAGGAAACGCTGCGACGCATCGAACGCAAGGCCAAGCGCCGCTATGGCGTCGACATCAGTTGCAAGGACACCCCGGCGCAGGACAACGTGGTATTCGGTTACGCTATCAATATCTCCAAGTGTCGTGGTTACCGCGATTGCGTGCACGCCTGCGTGGAAGAGAACAACCTCAGCCGTGACACCCAGTACATCCGCGTACTCGAGATGGCGGATGGCAGCATCGACCTGTTGCATGGACACCATTACTACGAATCCGATAGCGTGCCTCACGAGGGCCGCTACTACCTGCCCATGCAGTGCATGCACTGCGACGAGCCGCCATGCGTCAAGGCCTGCCCGGTCGAGGCAACCTGGACCGAACCGGACGGGATCGTGGTGGTCGATTACGACTGGTGCATCGGCTGCCGCTACTGCATGTCCGCCTGCCCCTACCAGGCACGTCACTTCAATTGGGGCGCACCGCAGTTGACCGCTGAGCAGATCAACCCGGATACCCATTACCTGGGCAACCGCCCGCGCCCCAAGGGCGTAGTGGAAAAATGCCATTTCTGTGTGCAACGCACCCGCGAGGGCCGCCAGCCCGCGTGTCAGGATGCCTGCCCAACCGGGGCGCGGATCTTCGGCAACCTGCTCGATCCGAACAGCGAAATCCGCTACGTGCTTGAGCACAAGGCCGTGTTCCGCCTCAAGGAAGAACTCGGTACCGAGCCAAAATTCTGGTACTTCCGGGATGTTTAGGGGGCACATGCGATGACATTGCTGTACCTGTTCCGTGACGCGATCAAGCAGATGTTCACTGGGTCTTGGCGTTACTGGGCCTGGATCTGCCTATTGTTGGCGATGATCGCCCTGGGCGGTTGGTTCTACGTGCAGCAGTTGCTCAACGGGCTGGTCGTCACCAACATGACCAACCAGGTCTCCTGGGGCTTTTATATCGCCAATTTCACCTACCTGGTGGGAATCGCCGCCGCAGCGGTGATGGTGGTAATTCCCGCGTACATCTTCCATCGCAGGGACGTCAAGGACGTGGTCCTGATGGGCGAAACGCTGGCAATCGCCGCCGTCATCATGGCGATCCTGTTCGTGGTGGTGGACGTGGGCCGTCCCGACCGCCTGTGGCACCTTATCCCGGGTATTGGCATTTTCAACTTCCCGCAGTCCATGCTCGCCTGGGACGTACTCGTCCTGAACGGCTACCTGCTCCTCAACGTCGGTATCTCTTTCTACATCATCTTCTGCCACTACCGGAACTGCGAGCCCAAGCTGAACCGCTACTTCCCGTTCGTGATCATCGGCATCTTCCTGGCGATTGGCATCCACACGGTAACCGCGTTCCTCTACTCCGCGAACACAGGACGCCCTTTCTGGAGCAACCCGTTGCTGGCCCCGCGTTTCATTGCCTCAGCCTTCTGCTCGGGCCCGGCATTGATGATCATCGGCCTGCAACTGATTCGCTCCATCAGTCGCTACCCGGTGCCACAGAGCGTGATCAAGCAGCTTGCCATCATCATGACAGTATCGCTGCAGATCACCCTGTTCCTGATCGGTGTGGAACTGTTCACCGAGTTCTACAATGAGGGTGAACACGCCGCCTCGGCACGTTACCTGTACCTGGGACTGAACGGCCACAACGCCCTCACTCCCTGGATATGGACCGCACTGGTGATGCTTGGCACCGCCACCTACATCGGCACCACCCACCCGCTACGCAACAACATGCTCTTCCTCAATATCGCCTGCGTGCTCACCGTAATTGGCGTGTGGATCGAAAAAGGCATGGGCATGGTGGTTCCGGCCTATATCCCTACCCCGATTGGCGAGATCTACGAGTACACCCCGACTTTCGCCGAGATTGCGGTATCGATCGGCATCTGGGGCCTGGGACTGTTGCTGTTCACCCTGCTGGTGAAGGCCGCCTTGCCGATCGAATGCGGCACTCTGCGCAAACCCGGGGTCGACCCCAAAGATTCCATCTGTCCCCTTGCAAACATGGAGAAGCAGTGATGAAAATCCAATCATCCTTCCGCCTGACGACCGCATTGGTACTGTTGTGTGCCTTGAGCTTGGCCGCCCCCGCCTTTGCCGAGACGGTCAAAGGGCGCATCAAGTACGTCTCCAACAAGGCCAACACCATTCAGATCGACGTCAAGGGCAAAGACCCTGTGGTCGTAAGCTTCGATGCCAACACCCAGTTTAAGAACGTGGGCGGCATCAAGGAACTGTCCCCGCCCGACCTGATCAAGGTTGAGCACGAGCCCGGAAAGGCCGCCAGCCTGATCACCAAGGTAGTCTTCGGTCTGCCACCGGGCGTAGAGATCGACATCCATGAAATGCTGGCGATACTGCAGCAGCAGCGTGGCCCCTACCTGTTAGGCGATGCGCGCCCAGCGAAGAAATACCTGGCCTCGCACATTCCCTCGGCAGTATCGACCCCTACGACCGATCCTGCCCAATTACTTGCGAAACTCCCGCAGGACAAGAACCAGCTACTGGTGTTCTACTGCGGTGGCCCCACCTGCCCCTTCACTGCCAAGGCAGTGAAACTCGCCACCGAAGCCGGCCACACCAACGTGAAGGGTTTCCAGGCTGGCATGCCCGGTTGGAACAAGGCCAAGCTGCCGCTGCACACCAACCGTGCCTGGTTGAGCAAAAACCTCGACCCGCACCACGTGATTATCGATGTGCGCGACAAGGCGCAGGCTGCCTCCACCCACCTGCCGGGTGCTGTCTCACTGAGCACGGCCGAGCTGACAGCCATGACCCAACGCTTCATCGACACCCAGACCATCGCCGGCCTGCCCGGTGTCAGCGACATGCGCGCACCGATCATCCTTTACGCCGCCACCCAGGCTGACAACGATGTCCTGCTCGCCTACAAGGAGTTGCGCTCCTGGGGCTATAAGAAAGTCGCGATCCTCGAAGGCGGTCTGAATGCCTGG
>Ga0180435_10003486_pt1 | contig 15712 bp, 8 predicted proteins | sample SS_ome_3_FD_132467 | JGI IMG/M metagenome (GOLD analysis project Ga0180435, IMG submission 132467) | Hypersaline lake sediment archaeal communities from the Salton Sea, California, USA - SS_3_S_1 metaG | ecosystem: Environmental > Aquatic > Non-marine Saline and Alkaline > Hypersaline > Sediment... | reverse complement strand
AGAGAACACGTTCTCTGCAACCCGATGAGTGTTGAGAAATTCGAGGAACTCATTGCTCTGCTGCGATTGGAACCTGGAGCACAGGTGCTTGAGATCGCCACTGGTAAGGGCGAGTTCATCATCCGGCTGGCGGAACGGTATGAGATTGAAGGAATAGGGATCGATCTCTCGCCGTACTGTGTTTCGGACGCCGAGGAAAAGTGCAAAGAACGCGTTCCAGATGCTCAGTTGACGTTCTTGGAGATGGATGGGGTGAATTATGAGCCGGAGGAGCCGGAGAGCTTTGATCTAGTGGCCTGCATTGGAGCGAGCTGGATCTATGGCGGCCACGAAGGAACGCTCAAGGCGCTGAACGAGATGGCAGCCCCCGGAAGCTGGGTGGTCGTGGGGGAGCCATACTGGCGACAAGAACCAGTAGCAGAGTATTTGGAAGCCATCGGAGAAGAACGGAGCACGTTTGGGATACACTATGAGAATGTGGAGGCAGGACAAGAGCTCGGGCTAGAGCTGGTCTACACATTGGTAAGCAACCAGGATGATTGGGATAGATATGAGGGGTTGCAGTGGTATGCGGCGACGGAGTGGGCAAGCGAGCATGCGGACGATCCTGACGTGGGGGAGGTGTTGAAGCGAGTAGTGGAGAATCGGGAGAACTACTTGAGGTGGGGGCGGGAGACATTGGGGTGGTCGATCTATGTGTTCAAGAAGGATGGTTTTGGCAGATAGCGGGCGGCCCAACATCGCTTGCAGCCGACGCCGCTTCGTGGCCTTGTATCAAGGCGCGATTTGGCTGTGTGAGGCACTTTGAATTGAAGCACACTTCGAACAAGTCGCGGCGCGGCTGAAGCACACCGTTGGGTAGCAGATGTGAAGGAAGAGATAGAAATGACGCTCATATTACATGATTTTGTCCCGGGCCAAGACTTCCCACCCCAAAGGCTAGAAGACGGGAACACGTACATGACACGAAACGGTGATTACGGTCCCTATGCGATTCTGGCAGGAGCAGTTCAACAAGCATTGCCGATTATCCAGCAGGGAATTGGAATAGCTATTCCTTACCCTTCTCTACAAGGAAGACTGAGTTATCTCGCAGCGTGGGTTAGATTCGTTTCGGAACTCTATGCCAGTTCACAGTTATTGAGGGCCATTGGCGGTAACATAGCAGCACTTGGCATTACTCCAGATGAGCAGGTAATATCATTGCCAAGCACGTAGACTGGGGGCGCCCCCAAGTTGTACCTGACTCGTCTGTGCCTCAGGGTAACAGGTGCGGTTCCAAGTGTTTCAGCTTGAGCAAAAAGTATAGCGAGACATCACTGCCGAGCAGGTGAACAGATCGTTCGGTAATCAGGAACACAGAGAACTGTACGATTGCAGGATTGACAAAACGAGGCAGAAAGGAGCAATTCGCATGAGCAACGGTCAAAGTACCACACTGAAGATTGGTTGGGCGACCAGAGATGTCACGCCTGACCGCCCTGTAGTCCTTGGCGCACAGTTCAAGATGCGGATTTCAGAGGGTGTGCAGGACCCGGTTACGGTGACGGCCCTGGCCATGTCCATCGGCGAATCTGCGGATGACTCGGTCATCTTCGTATCATCCGACGATGGCGGGTTTCGACACAGGTGGTTTGACGAGAATGATTTTCTACCACTGTGCCGTGATGCCGTGCGTGCTCGGACGTCCGAAATAGATATCGAGAAGGTCATCCTCCACGCCACGCACACGCACACCGCGCCGAACGTACTCATTGGTCGATACGGAGATGTCGTGCTCCCTGAGGGTGTGATGACGGCAGAGGAATCTATGGAAATGCTCCTAGACGGCATTGCGGATGCTGTGGTGGAGGCGTGGGCCAATCGGAAGCCGGCCGGGGTTAGTTGGGGGTTGGGGACCGCCGTGGTGGGGCACAACCGGCGCGCGACATACTTCACTGAGGACTCCAGTCGTCGTGCCGGCGCTATTGTCAACGGCTTCACCAAGATGTACGGCGACACAAATGATCCGAACTTCAGCCATATTGAGGGCTATGAGGACCACTATGTGGATTTGCTCTACACCTGGGACGAAAAGAAGAACCTGACGGGCGTTGTCATCAATCTGGCTTGCCCGTCTCAGGAAACGGAAATGGCCATGGTTGTCTCCGCGGATTTCTGGCACGAAGTACGCGTAGAGATTCGCAAGCGTCACGGAAGTGACATCCAGATTTTGGCGCAGATTTCCTCGGCCGGGGACCAGTCGCCGCATCGGCTGTGGTACAAAGAGGCTGAGGAACGGATGCTGAGATTACGCGGACTGACTATGCGTGAAGAGATCGGACGGCGCGTGGCTAATGCGGTGGATGACGTCTTGCCGGTGGCCGAGGCGACCATTCAGACAGAGCTGCCGTTCAGGCACATGGTCAAGGAGATCGCGATCCCCCGTCGAATGGTTACGGATGAGGAGGCGGTCGCGGTACGAGCGGATCTCGACAAGCTGGAGGCTGAGGCCAAAACAGGGATCAACAACCGTCGGGTTGCGGTAAGATGCGAGCGCGTTCTTGAGAGGTATGAACTCCAGAAAGAATCTCCGACTGTTCCCATGGAACTGCACGTGGTTCGAGTCGGTGATGTGGCATTCGCGACAAACCGATTCGAGTTGTTTTTGGATTTCGGGATCCGCATGAAGGCGCGCAGTCCGGCCACGCAGACATTTGTCGTCCAGTTGACGGCAAACGACAAGTGGGCCGGCGGCTATCTTCCGTCTGAACGGGCTGTCGCGAACAAGGGATATGGGGGCAGCGTGCTTGATAATGAAGTCGGACCGGATGGCGGACGGGTGATTGTAGAGGAAACAGTAAAGGTGCTGAACGAGCTGTGGGAGAGCTGAGCCTGGCAGGATAGGTTCCTGAGCGGTCGGCTGTGTGGATGCGCTGCCGCGTGCCGCACAGCGACGGCGAGGGAGGAGGGAGCAATCCAATGAATGAAGATCAAAACACCATACTGAAGATCGGTTGGGCGACCAGAGATGTCACGCCTGACCGGCCGGTAGTTCTTGGCGCACAGTTCAAGATGCGGATCTCAGAGGGTGTGCAAGGTCCTGTTACGGTGACGGCTCTGGCCATGTCCACCGGCGAATCTGCGGACAACTCGGTCGTTTTTGTCTCTTCTGACGATGCCGGATTTCGAAACGGGTGGTTCAGCGATATCAACTTCTTGTCGCTGTGCCGTGAGGCGGTGCGTGATCGGACGTCCGAAATAGACGTTAGCAAGATCATCCTTCACGCCACGCATACGCACACCGCGCCGAACATGCTCACCGGTCGATATGGACCTGCTGCGCTCCCCGAGGGGGTGATGACCGCAGAGGAATATGAGGGGCTGCACGTGAATGGCATTGCGGATGCCGTGGTGGAGGCGTGGATCAATCGGAAGCCAGGCGGAGTGAGTTGGGGGTTGGGAACCGCCGTGGTGGGGCACAACCGGCGCGTGACGTATTTCGCTGAGGACTCCAGTCGTCGTGCCGGCGCTATTGTCAACGGTTTCACCAAGATGTACGGCGACACAAATGATCCGAACTTCAGTCATATCGAGGGTTATGAGGATCATTACGTGGATCTGCTCTATACCTGGGACGGAGACAAGAATCTGACGGGCGTTGTCGTCAATCTGGCCTGTCCCTCCCAGGAGACGGAGATGGCGATGGTTGTCTCCGCCGATTTCTGGCATGAGATACGCGAAGAGATTCGCAAGCGTCACGGAAGAGACATCCAGATTTTGGCGCAGGTTTCCTCGGCAGGGGACCAGTCGCCGCACCGGTTGTGGTACAAAGCGGCTGAAGAACGGATGCTGAGACTGCGCGGACTGACCATGCGTGAGGAGATCGGACGGCGGGTGGCGAATGCAGTGGATGATGTCCTGCCGGTGGCCGAGGCGTCCATCCAGACAGATTTGCCGTTCAAGCACGTTGTCAAGGAGATCGCAATCCCCCGCCGGATGGTCACGGATGAGGAGGCGGTCGCGGTACGAGCGGATCTGGACAAGCTGGAGGCGGAGGCCCGGGCAGGGAAGAATACCTATCGGGTTGCGAAACGATGCGAGCGCGTTCTCGAGAGATATGAGTTCCAGAATGAATCTCCGGACATTCCTATGGAACTGCATGTGGTTCGGCTAGGTGATGTGGCGTTTGCGACGAACCGTTTCGAGTTGTTCCTGGACTATGGGATCCGCATGAAGGCACGTAGCCCGACCATACAGACGTTTATCGTCCAGTTGACGGCAAACGATGGATGGGCCGGCCGCTATCTCCCTTCTGAAAGGGCCGCCGCCAACAAGGGATATGGTGGCAGTGTGTATGACAATGAAGCTGGGCCGGGTGCCGGAAGTGTGATCGTGGAGGAAACCCTCAAGGTACTGAATGACCTGTGGGAGAATTGAGTCTTGCAGAATCGGCTGCCGAACAATCGGCTGAGCGGCACGCCGCTCAGCCGTGTTGTTGGGCGGCCCTGGATACGCAGTGGAGTTGCCCCGGTCGTGATCTGGCCGGGGCATTCGTTCTCCTACCGCCCGGGCATGCCGGCGAGGTAGTCCGCGACGACATCGCCCATAGCCCGTAGAGACGCAGCATGCTGCGTCTCTACACCACCGTCGAAGGCCGGCAGTTCGTCCGATGACCAGATCACCAGCGAGCAGTTGCCCAACAGACGATAGTACTCGACGAGGTGCAGCTGTTCTATGCCCGTGCGGCCGGTATCGAGGAAGATCTCGTCTTCAAAGCACGTGGGTACCACATCTGCGGGCCTGCCCGCGGGCGCGCCGCCGTGGCAGTAGCGCTGCCAGTATCCGTCAAGGTTCTCCATGCCGTCCTGGTTGTGACACCACGTGTCGTGGGCTAGCGGCCTGGTCTGCCAGCAGCTGAGCATATAGTCCACCCAATACTCATACACATCCGGGCTGCGGAAGAAGCACCTCACATGGTGGTTGACACCATCATCGTAAGAATACTCGGACAGCTTGGCATCTTCCAGCTCCAGCCCGGCTGGAGTGGCCTGGCCGATGGCGTAGCATGTCGCCTCAATGGTATTCTGTGAGAACCAGGTTTCGGTTGGATAGACACTGCCGTCGTCGACGATCGAGCAGTACGCCCCGGGATCCGCGAGGCTATCCGGCGCGTCATCAGGTGGTGTGTCACCGGGCGGCGGGTTGTCGCCACCTGGCTCTTCTCCAGACTCACCGCTGTCCGGTTCCTCGGCCAGGTCGCCGCTGTCGGCCTCCTCGGGGCTCACCCCGCGCTCAGCCAACACGCGGGCGCATGACTCGCGCACGGTCTCGTCTGTGATGGTGGCGCACGTCTCCGCCAGCCGCCGGTCGTTTGCCTCCACACAGTCGATTCGCTCCTGCGAATTGCCGGGCAGAGCGCGGCAGCGATTGAGATTGGACAGACGCACCTGGAGCAGACACATGTCGCGCTGGCGGCCCGCCAATGCGTTGCAGCGGTCACTGTTGTTCTCCGCGTACGCTTTGCACACAGGCGCCACGCTTTCCACCTTGGGCACGAGCGCCTGGATCTCGTCACAGTCGCCAGCCGTGAACTTGTCCGGAAACCGCCCCACCAGGTCGACGAGGCACAGTGCGCGGTTGTCACGGTCTTCTTCCGGAATCGCGGCACAGTCGCGTGACTCGCGCAGGAAGTCGTAGTCGCGCGCCGTCATGGCAAGTGCTGCGGTGGCAATCTCGATACCGCGAACGGCGGCATATTCGACGACCGCCGGGTCCGGCGGCGCGCCCTCGGGCGTCGTCAACGCGCGCATCCCAACGTAGACGAGCATCGGGTCGAACTGGACGCCGATGGTCTTGCGCAGGCCAGCCGCGAAGTCAACCAGACGGATCTCGAAGCGCGGGTCTGCATCGAGTATCGTAATCGCGTTCGCCGGCACGCCCTGGATCATCGAGGCATTGATGGTGGGCAGCACGGACTTCGGGATTTCCTCCTGAAAGACGACGTCGGTAGACTCGCTACCCACGTTCATAAACACCAGTTCTAGCTGCCCGGTGATGCTCTCCTCACCCGGCTCGACGGTGACCCAGCGTTCCAGCACGACGTCTTGGCCGGGCATCGTCTCGGAGGAGAGGCGATAGGACAGCGCGCCGCTGCCGTCGCCCCGGTCGGTCCAGGTGACCGCATCGACATCGAATGTGAAGGTGTCCGCTGTTGCTGTGAGCTCCTCCAGCATCTGGTCGGCGAAAGCGGCGTCGGACCGTGTAGTGACGGAGATACTCGGCAGGTTGAGATCGGTGAGGCCGCAGGTACAAGCGAGGGTGCTTAAGGTGAGGATCAGTGCGGCTGTGATGATAGCGGGCTTCTGCGGTTTCGCGTTGGAAGGGGCCGGCACGGCATACCTCCTGTGTGGCTGGGCGCAATGGTTTCGAGATGATGTCGCGAGTATACACGATACCGCCCCTGGGACAAACGGGCGGCGGAGCGCTGGCGCGCTTGACAGGTGGCGATTGCGTCGGATAATGTAGGGGAAAGAAGCTACCACTGAGACACAGAGAGCACAGAGGAGACAAGAAAAAGCTACCACAAAGACACGGAGGATACTGATAGAAGCAGGGAGGCCCTCAGTGGGGGTCTTTCCGTGTTCTCCGTGTCTCTGTGGTGAGTTTCTTGTGCGTATCATCTGGCTTAGTGTTCGGAGGTATGCGATACGGAGGTTGATCGCGATGGATGGCAAGGATCCTGGAATCACCGAAGACATGATCGCTGTCGCCCGCGAGCTGCGGCTGCGCATGCTGGACGACCCCTATCGCCCGGCCTACCATTTTGTGGTTCCAGAGGGTGTCGCCGCACCGGCCGATCCCAATGGCGCGATCTACTGGAACGGGCGCTACCACTTGGGCTACATTTACCAGGACCACGGCGTCCATTACTGGGGACACGTCTCCAGCCTGGATATGCTCTACTGGCGGCATCACCGGCCGTGGCTGCTTCCCACACCCGACAGCCCGGAGGAGGGCATCTTCAGCGGCAACTGCTTCATCAACAAGCAGGGCAAGGCGACGATGCTCTACCACGGTGTCCATGCGGGCAACTGTATCGCGACGAGCGGCGATGGCCAGCTGGATACATGGAAGAAGCTGCCGAGCAATCCCATCATCCCGGTCGACGCGAGTGAAGACTGGTGCTATCCGGGCAAGGACCGTCCTTTTGCCTCGTGGGATCCCTGCGGCTGGCTGGAGGGCGATACATACTACGCGATCTTCGGCGGGAAACGGCCTGCGATCTTCAAGGCTGCGGAGCTCGACGATTGGGAGTACGTCGGCGACCTGATGGCCCACCCGTTGGAGGGTGTTGACATCACTGAGGACGTCTCCTGCCCTGACTTCTTCCGCCTTGGTGACAAGCGGGTGTTGATCTGCATCAGCCACGAGCTGGGCTGCCGCTACTACGTGGGGGAGTGGCGGGACGAGCAGTTTCATCCCGAGCTGCACGAGCAGATGAGCTGGGTCGACAATACCTTCTTTGCGCCGGAGAGCCTGCTCGATCCCCGCGGGCGCCGCATCATGTGGGCGTGGATATTCGACCAGCGCGATGAAGATGTGCGTGATAGGAGCGGCTGGTCGGGCACGTTCAGCCTGCCACGCGAGATCTGGCTGGGCGACGACAACCGGCTCCGTATGCGTCCGGTGGAGGAGCTGGACCGGCTGCGCTACAACGAGAGGCGCCATGCCGAGCTGCGCGTCGCGGCGGATACTGAGATAGCGCTGGATGGGACGTGTGGCAACCTGCTCGATATGGAGTTGGTCATCGAGCCGCATGGGGCCAGGCGCTGCGGAGTCAAGGTCTGCTGCTCGCCGGGTGGTGAGGAGGAGACGATCGTAGGGTATGATGCCGCGGAGGGTGGGCTGTTTGTCGACACTCGGCGCTCCGGCGCCAGCATGGGCAAGCACGTGATCGAGAGCGGTCCCCTGACGCTCGGGAGCAACGAGCCGCTGCGGCTGCGCGTGCTCGTCGATAAATCGGTGGTCGAGGTCTTCGCGAACGATCGTCAGGCGGTGTGCCGGCGTATATACCCATCACGCGCCGATAGTGTGGATGTCCGCGTCTTCAGCGAGGGAGGCGCGGCCCGGGTGGATCGTGCGAGCGCGTGGGAGATGATGCCTACGTGCCCCTATTGAGTGGGGGGCGAGGAGGCCGCTAAAGCGGCCGCCAAGGCCTGCAGCCTTGGACACGAACCTGACTGATGAGCTGTGGCAGTAGGCATGTCGTGTGCCGTACACAGGTTCATCATCACACGAAGCGGAGGTTGGAGATATGATACCGGCGGAACAGATTGCGCTCTGGGCGGACATGTTGAGGGATATTTCGGCGAAGGGTATGCACTATGCGGCGGATGTCCACGAGCAGCTTGCCTTTGGCCGAGTTCAAGATGTCGCGATGGAGATGTTCGGTCTGGTGACGGGATTGTCGCCTGAGGCAGTCGAGTCCTTGAGAACTCCGATTTTCTCCCGGCCCACACCCTTGGTAGTCGGGGACGCAGCGGTGATCGATGACGCGGGACGGATGCTGCTGATCCGGCGTGCGGACAACGGCATGTGGTCGATGCCCGGTGGCGCGATTGACGTTGGGGAGACACCGGCAGAAGGGGTCGTACGCGAGGCGTTGGAGGAAACCGGCATCCGCTGCCGGGCCACGACACTCGTCGGGGTGTTCGATTCACGGTTTTGTGGCGCGACGAGCAGCCAACAGCTCTGCATGTTCGTGTTTCTGTGTGAGCCGTTGGAGCACGGGGCTACCGGTGATCCAACCCTTTCCGAGGAGGTATTGGATGTGTCCTGGTTCGCCGAGGAAAGCCTGCCCGAAGATCTCGACGCCTCGCACCTTTCGAGGATCCCCGAGGCGTTCCGTGTGTGGCGGGGTGACCACCGGGCGTTCTTCGATGGAGCTGATTGAGGGCGGTGACTGTGCTCCTGTTCCTGTCGTGTCTTCTTTTGACTAGCTGTCGCGCCTATGATATAGTAGTGCTACTTCAGGCTACAGATTCTGCCTGCCAGACTGACCTGGGCCCAGGACCTCGCTATCCGTATTGACCGGCGGCCGCTCTGACCCACCGCAGCCACGAGAGCTCCCACAATACCTCCCGCCGGGTCGGTCCGCCGGTGTCCTCTGGCTCCCCGGTCGCGGGGCCGTTATCTTCTCTATCGATCCATAAGGAGGTCCGGTGATGAAATCCTCGAAGGGTATCCTGCTGATCAGGCTGAGCCTCTCAATATTCACGGGAATTGCCCTGCTGCTTCTGGTGTGCGCCGGGCTGGCGGCCGCTGGGACAGCGGGCGCTGCACCCGCATCTGCTGAACCCGGCTGCGACCGGTACGTGTTGGGCCAAGGCGGGTCGGACGACAGCGATTGTACGGATGAGGCGGATCCGTGCCATTCTATCCAGTACGCGATCGATCAGGCGGCGAGCGGGGAGACGATCTGCATCGCCCGGCACATGCTGGCCGGGCCGCTCACCTACGCCGAGAACCTGGTCATCACCGAGTCGATCACGCTCGACGGCGCATGGAATGGGATGTGCGTTGGCCCCACGACCTGGATCTGCAACTTCGATGCGATTCCCTGCGATCCGGCCAACGTGACGATCGATGCCGGCGGCGTCGGGCGCGGCATCTTCATCACAGGGAATATCACACCCACGATCGACTGCATGACGGTCACCGGAGGCGACGCGGCGGGCCTGGGCGGCGATCCAGGGACTTCGGTCCAGAACGACGCCGGGGGCGGGATCTACAGCCGGGATGCTGCGCCGATCATCGTGAACAGCGTGATCACGGGCAACTTCGGCTGCTCGACGTGTCCGGTCGCCTATGGGCGCGGCGGCGGCATATACATGCTCAATGCTCCACCCGCTGCGCTGATCAGCAATACGCTCATCGCGAACAACGTGGCTGACGACAGCACGTGGGGCATGGGCGGCGGCATCATGCTGCGGGACTCCGATACGTGGGTCTTCAGCAACACGATTGAGTACAATCGCGCCGGGCTTTCCGCTGGGTACGGTGGCGGGATGATGGTCGATGAGGGTGGGCCGGTCATCGCCAACAACTATCTATACCAGAACGTGGGCGGGCAGAGTGTCCAGGGCCTGGGCGGCGGTCTCTGCGTCTGGTCGGCCACGCCGGCGACGATTGAGGACAACGTGTTCGAGTGGAATCGGGCGATCAGCGGGGCGGGCGATCCCGCCTTCGCTAGCAGTGGCGGCGGCATCGCAATTCTGGGCGATCCAACGGGCGTCGCGCTGATCCAGGGCAACACGTTGCTAAACAACACGGCCTCGCCGATGGGGCCGCTGGGACACGGCGGCGGGATCTACGCGAGCGGCCTGGTATCGCCCTCGCGGATCAGCGCCAACACGCTGGACGAGAATATCGCGGGCTTCAATCAGGACGGGAACGGCGGCGGAATCTACGTCGAAGACAGCGTCTTGCTGATCGACAACAACACGATGACTGACAACTCGGCCACCTGGGCCGGCAGCCTTGGCATGGGCGGCGGCGTGTTCGTACTACGCGGCAGCGCGCTCCTGCGCGACAACATGATCACAATGAATGATGGGGCCTCCTTCGCGGGCCCCCCGGGTTTCAGGATGGGCCGGGGCGGTGGCGTGGCGATATCGGACAGTGTGAGCAGTCTGGTCCACAACTGGCTGGGCGGCAACCACGGCGCGAATGGTGCGTCCGATGGTTTTGGTGGTGGGCTTTACGTCTACGGCGGCAGTGTGCGCGTCGAGCAGAATCTGATCAGCGACAACCTCGCCTCCGAGGACATCAACGGCTACGGCGGAGGCGTGTTTCTGCAAGCCACCTATCCCTGGCTCGACGCGAACCGGATCACGGGCAATGTGGCGGCGAGTGGCGCCGGCGGACGGGGCGGGGGTGTCATCTTGGGGTATTGCCCGGTGTTCACCTTTACGAATAACGTGATCGCCAACAATTGGGCTGCCTCGGGCGGGCCTGGCCTCGCGTTGGAGGCCGACAGCACCGGCCAGGTCATTCACAACACGATCGACCGCAACGCCGGGGGTGATGGGTCGGGCGTCCGTGTCGACTTGAACACCGATGTGACGCTGACGAACAATATCATCGTCAATCAAGCGCTGGGCATCAATAATGTCGATGTGGCCGGAAGCGTCGTTGGCGCCTCGTATACGCTCTTCGAGAGCAACACGGCAGACACCAGCCCCGGCGTCGCCAGCAGCAACGTAGTCTCCGGACCGGCCGGGCTGATGCTGGACTATCATCTGCTGAACACGTCTGGCGCGATCGATCAGGGCACTGCCGTGGGTTGGGTGGCGCACGACATCGACGGCAACTTCCGGCCTGTCGGACTGGCGCCGGATGTCGGGGCGGATGAGGTGGGGTTCTTCTATCACGTGCCGGTGGTGCTGCGGGGTTATTGATAGGTGTTGGATTGCGGGCGCACACACAGGTGCGCCCCTACCGCCGTCGTTGGGGATGGGTGTGGTGGGGTGGTTCGCGAACCCGCCCGTGGGATGACGCGATCGGGGAGGGTATCATGAAATCCTTACGATTGGTGTTGGCTGTTCTCTGTGGATTTGTACTCTCATTCGCTCTGCTGGCTCTTCTGAATATGCTGGCTCTGTCCAGCGTTGCTGCGGCGCCCGTCGCCGGTATCCGCTACGTGTCCGACTTCTACGGCGCCGATGCGGGTGATTGCACCGATCAGAGCGCTCCTTGCCTGACGGTGCAGTACGCGTTGGCGCAGGCGGCTGTCGGTGACACGATCCAGGTGGCGAACAGCTACTCTCCGGCGGTCTACACGGGCACGATCGTGATCACCAAGTCGATCACGCTGGAGGGCGGCTGGGCGACGGTCAGCCATCCCAGCGGTAGTCTGTTCTGGCAGCGCCCGTCGCCGTGCGAGACCTTCCGTACGACACTGGATGCACAGCGGGCCGGCCGCGTGATCAGCATCACGAACGGAGCGCACGTCGCGATCGACTGTTTCGTCATCACCGGCGGCGACGCGACGGGGCTTGCGGGCACAGTCTACGGGTATGATGTGGGCGGTGGTATCCACAGCTACTACTCGTACCCAACGGTCACGAACTGCGTCATCACCGATAATATTGCCAGCACCAGCGGCATTGGCTGGGGCGGCGGATTCAGTTTCTACGGTGGGAACGCGACGCTGAGCAATACACTCGTCATCAGCAATGTCGCCAGCACCGCCAGCAGCGGCTATGGGGGCGGCGGCTACACGCGCTTCGGCTCGGCAGCGCTCAGCGGCTGCACGGTGGTGAGCAACGTTGGTACCACACACAGTGCGGCTCACGGCTATGGTGGCGGCTTGTGGCTCGCCAATGGAACGGCCGGCCTGGCGGGAAACACCATCCGCGGCAATCTCGCCGGCAGCGCGCTTGACGGGTATGGCGGGGGCATCGATGTGTATGGGGGCACCGCAACGCTTGACGGTGATGTGATTGAGGATAACCTGGCGGTCGTGAGCGGCACGGGCGGGCGCGGCGGCGGCGTCAGCGTGAGGTTTGGAGCCGATTTCACAGCTGTAGGCGTCGAAATCACTGGCAATGAGGGCACCTTCGGCGGTGGATTGCACGTCGCCGATTCTGCCGAGGTTGAGCTCACCAACAACGATGTCTTCAGCAATGTGGCCGGGATGGGCGGTGGTTTCTACTTCACAGGTAGCCCGACGGCGACGTTGGCTATAAACTATATCTTCAGTAATACCTCTGGATATGGCGGCGGCGGGCTATTCATGGGCAGCGACGGCGCCACACTCGCCGCGAACACGATCCACGACAACACGTCGGCTGGGTTGGCAGGCGGCATCTGGCTGAACGGTAGCGATGGCGCCACACTGGTGCGCAATTTCATCATCTCCAATACCGCGGACGGGGATGGCGGTGGGCTGCACATCTTTATGAGCGACGATACGACACTTGAGAACAACGTGATCGTCGACAATCGGATCGCGGGCTCAGGTGAGGGCGTGGGGATTCGGGTCGATGATTCCTCGGTGACGCTGCTGTACACGACATTGGCCCGCAACAGTGGCGGAGATGGCAGCGGGATCAGCGCGATTACCAACAGCACACTGTCTCTGACAAACACACTCATCGCCAGCCACACCGTGGGCGTGACTGCGACAGCCGGGACCGCGGTGACCTTCGAGGGAACGCTGTGGGGTACGGGCGACTGGGCGAATGGGACGACGACCGGAGGCGCCGGCGTCTTCGATCATGGCGAGACTATCGTTCTGGGCACTCCGGGTTTTGTCGATCCGGACCGTGGGAATTACCACATTGGACCCGGATCGGATGCAGTGGATGTGGGTGTGGACGCCGGTGTGGCTATGGATATTGATGGTGACGGGCGGCCGATTGGTGCGGCGCCTGACATCGGCGCGGATGAGGCGTGGCTGTGGTTGTTCCAACCGGTGGTGCTGCGGGGTTATTGATATCATCCTGCATTTGACAGCCCACTCGATCCACCGATAATGGAGCGTGCGATGCGGTATCCAGCGCCAGTTGGACGGCGTGTGCAGCCCGTCGGGTCCAAATGCGGGGAGGCGTGGGTGGGCGAGATTTTCGGTAGGAAAGAGATGCAGAGTGTTTTCGTCGAAAGCCAGCTGCCCTGCTGCGGCAATGTGCACCGGCGCGCGGGCGATGGCCAACCTGGCTCATACTGCAAGCTGACGCGCCTATGACGCTCTCCATCGGCCTGCTTCTCATGACGGTTATCGTTGCCCTGGTGCTCTTTTCGCTGGATCGCGTTCCAGCCGACGTGACGGCGTTGGGTGTGTTACTCTTCCTGATCCTCTCCGGATTGCTCCCGGCCGGTGTGGCATTCTCCGGCTTCGGCTCGGATGTCGTGATCACGATTCTCGCGCTGCTGATCCAGATGGCGGCGCTTTCGCGGACGGGTGTCACCGAACTGGCCGGCACGGCGCTATTCCAGCGTCTGCCCAGCGGCACAAACCAACTAATGCTTGTTGTCATGGTCGCCGCGGTTACGGTCGGCGCTTTCATGAGCAATACGGCGGCCACCGCCTTCTTCCTGCCCATCGTCATCGGCCTGGCGCGCCGCGTCGAGATCAGCCCGGCCAAACTGCTCATGCCGCTGGCCTTCGCCTCAATTTTGGCAAGCTCTATCACACTGATCGGCACCTCCACAAACATCGTGGTCAGTGGCCTGATGACCCAGGCCGGTCTGGCCCCGCTGGGGATGTTTGAGCTGGCCGTTGTGGGAATCCCGACCGCGGCTGTGGGCGTGACCTACATGCTGGTCGTGGGGCGTCGTTTCGTCCCGGACCGCATTCCAGCGGAGGAGTTTGGGGATCTGCGCAGTGGACTGTATCTGTCCGAGGTGCTGATCCCGCAGGATTCGCCGCTCGTCGGGAAAACGCTGCTCGGCAGTGGGCTCGGGCGTGACCTGGATCTCATGGTGCTGCGAGTTGTGCGCGACAGCACGCGTTACATCGTGCCGCTGGCCAGTACGCTCCTGAAGGCGGGTGATGTGCTCCTCGTGGAGGGGCAGCGGCAGAACATCCTGCGCATCAAAGAGCGCAACGGCGTGCAGATCCGGCCGGACGTCAAGTTTTCGCTCCAGGACCTCCAGACGGAGGCGATCGCGCTGACCGATGTGATCGTCGTACCCGGATCGCAGCTGGTCGGGCGGACGCTGCAGGAACTGCGCTTCCGCAACCAGTACGGACTGCAAGTGCTGGCTGTGGATCGTCACGGGGGAGCGCTCACGCGTAAGCTGAGCCAGGTGCGTCTGCGCTCGGCGGATGTGCTGGTGATACAGGGCGAGCGCACGCGTATTGCGGCGCTGGAGCGACAGGGACTGTTCCGTGTCCTCAGTACCACCGATGAGCTGCAGCCAAACCGGGCGCGCGCCCCGCTGGCAGCGGCCGTATTCGCCAGCTCGCTGCTGCTGGCGACGACGGGGCTGCTCTCACTACCGGTGGCGTTCTTGCTGGGAGCCGTGGCGATGTTTGTCTCCCGCTGCATCACGCCGGAGGAGGCCTACCGGCAGGTCAACTGGAGCGTCTTGATTCTGATCGCGTCGATGCTGGCGCTCGGGGCAGCTATGAAGACGACGGGCGCGGCGGCTTTCGTGGCCGGGCATATTGTGACGCTCGCCGGCTCTGCCAGTCCGGCATGGCTGCTGACCGGCTTCTTCGTCCTGACCGTCCTGCTGACCCAACCGATGTCGAACCAGGCGGCTGCCGCGGTCGTGCTGCCAGTTGCAGTGCAGGCCGCCCTGCAGCTAGGCCTCAATCCGCGCAGTTTCGCCGTGATGGTCGCACTGGCGGCCAGCTGTTCGTTCATCACCCCGCTGGAACCGGCCTGCCTGCTCGTCTACGGCCCGGGACACTACCGCTTCAGCGACTTCGTGCGCGTCGGCGCGCCCCTGACGGTGCTGATCTATATGCTGTGCATCACACTCGTGCCGCTCGTGTGGCCGGTGTAGGATGCCGGTACTTATCCCTGGTAGAAGAAATATACTTGAATGAGTACCCAGACTTCGCCACGGCCTACCGCTGACGGCCATTTCCCCTCTTGGGGGCTCAAAAACTCTCCAAACAAATGAGGTCACTTCACGTTTCTTTGGCTATACCCTCCCCTTTTTGGTAAGGTTCTCTCATAAGTCAACGATTGCACTATGGTATACTTTTCTCGTGAGT
>Ga0180435_10003485_pt1 | contig 15713 bp, 13 predicted proteins | sample SS_ome_3_FD_132467 | JGI IMG/M metagenome (GOLD analysis project Ga0180435, IMG submission 132467) | Hypersaline lake sediment archaeal communities from the Salton Sea, California, USA - SS_3_S_1 metaG | ecosystem: Environmental > Aquatic > Non-marine Saline and Alkaline > Hypersaline >... | reverse complement strand
ACACTGGCGGCCTACCTGAATGCGTTGCCTGCGACGGGCGTGCACGTGGTGACGGTTAACGATTACCTGGCGCGTCGTGATGCAGAATGGATGGGGCGCCTGTATCACTTCCTTGGCCTGAGTACCGGTGTGATCAATTCCTCGGGAGGGATGGGCCCGGACGAATCGTCATACGTATTTGACCCGGAATACCCCGGTGATCAGGACAGTTTCCAGCATCTGCGCAAGGCTACCCGTAAGCAGGCCTACGACTGCGATATCACTTACGGAACCAACAACGAATTCGGTTTCGATTACCTGCGCGACAATATGGCGTTCTCCGCTGACCAGCGCGCCCAACGCCGTGGTTTCGCGATCGTGGACGAGGTGGATTCCATCCTGATCGATGAGGCGCGCACGCCGCTGATCATTTCCGGCCCGGCCGAAGACAGCTCCGAGCTTTACATCAAGATCAACGCCATCCCGCCGCAACTGACCCGGCAGGATCCGATCACCAACGAGGAAGGCAAGCCGGATTTCGGCCCGGGCGATTACTCGGTCGACGAGAAGGCGCGCCAGGTGTTCCTCAGTGACGAGGGCCACGAAAAAGTCGAGAACATGCTTACCGAGATGGGGTTGCTCGGCGAAGGCGAAAGTCTGTATGACCCATCCAACATCATGCTGATACATCACGTGATGGCCGCGTTGCGGGCACATGCGCTATTCAAGATCAATGTCGAGTACATCGTGCGTGATGGCGAGATCGTGATCGTCGACGAACATACCGGCCGTACTATGCCTGGGCGTCGCTGGTCAGAGGGCCTGCACCAGGCGGTGGAAGCCAAAGAGGGTGTGCCGATCCAGCAGGAGAACCAGACGCTCGCGTCGGTCACCTTCCAGAACTTTTTCCGCCTGTATGACAAGCTCTCCGGCATGACCGGTACTGCGGATACCGAGGCGTTCGAATTCCAGCAGATTTACGGTCTGGAGGTGGTTGTCATCCCGACCAACAAGCCGATGATCCGTGACGATCAGACCGACCTGGTGTTCCTTAATCAGAAGGAAAAATTCAAGGCGATCATCGAGGACGTGAAGGACTGTGTAGAACGCGGCCAGCCGGTACTGGTGGGTACCGCCTCTATTGAGGTGTCCGAACTCGTATCAACGGCGCTCGACGAGGCCGGGATAAAGCACCAGGTGCTCAACGCCAAGCAGCACGAACGCGAGGCACTAACCGTGGCCGAGGCTGGTCGCCCGGGGGCTGTGACCATTGCCACCAACATGGCGGGGCGTGGTACCGATATCGTGCTTGGCGGTAATGCCGAGGTCGAGATCGCCCAGCTGGGTGAAGAGGTCACCGAGGAACAGCAAGCAGCGATTCGGACAGACCAGGCCAAGCGTCACGAGCAGGTGTTGGCTGCCGGTGGTCTGCGCGTGGTCAGTACCGAACGTCATGAATCCCGGCGCATCGATAACCAGCTACGCGGTCGTTCCGGGCGCCAGGGCGACCCTGGCTCCTCGCGTTTCTACCTTTCGCTGGAAGACGACCTGATGCGCATCTTCGCGTCCGAACGCGTATCGGGGTTGATGCAGAAACTCGGTATGCAGGAAGGCGAGGCGATCGAACACACCTGGGTCAACAAGGCCATTGAGAATGCGCAGCGCAAGGTGGAAGGTCGCAACTTTGACATTCGCAAGAACCTCCTCGAATACGATGATGTTGCTAATGACCAGCGTAAGGTGGTGTACCAGCAGCGCGACGAGTTGATGAATACCGAGGACGTCTCGGATTCCATCGCCAGCCTGCGCAGCGACGTGCTCAACGCCACTATCGACGCCTACATCCCTCCTCAGAGCCTGGAAGAACAGTGGGACGTGCCAGGTCTGACCGAGGTGCTCAAAGACAAATTTGAGCTGGATTTGCCGATCCAACAGTGGCTGGACGAGGACGATGACCTGCACGAAGAGCCGCTGCGCCAGCGCATTCTCGACGAGCTGCTCGCCGTTTATGCGGAGAAGGAAGAGCAGGCGGGTCCCGAACAGATGCGCCGTATCGAAAAGGAGGTGATGCTGTTCACTCTCGATTCGCACTGGAAAGAACACCTGGCAGCGATGGACTACCTGCGCCAGGGCATTCACTTGCGTGGTTACGCGCAGAAGAACCCCAAGCAGGAATACAAGCGCGAGGCATTCGACATGTTCACGCGCATGCTAGAGGCCATCAAGGAAGAGGTGGTCGAGATTCTCAGCAAGCTGAAGCTGCAGGCACCACCGGTGATGCCGGAGCCACAGGTCGATCCTTCGATGTTCAATTTCAAGCACGAAGAGTTTCAGGGCCTGGGAGAGCCGGAACCGGTACCTGAGGAACTGCCGCTCCAAGGAGAGGCCGAGGAGCCGCACAAGCCGTTTGTCCGCCCGGATCGCAAGATCGGTCGTAACGAACCCTGTCCCTGCGGATCGGGCAAAAAATACAAGCAGTGCCACGGCAAGTTGAGCTGATGAACCAAGGCACCACGTCGACAGTTCGTGCACGTGTCGGTCAGTCTGTGGCAGGAGTCCGCCTCGCGGTTGCTGCAGCAGGTATTCGTTACCAGGGGCGCGATGACCTGGTGTTGATCGAGATGGCAGAAGGCGGAACTGCCGCAGCGGTATTCACCCGCAATCAGTTCTGTGCAGCGCCAGTGGTGGTGGCAAGAGAACATCTGGCCAGGGATTCGACACGTTACCTGCTGATCAATTCCGGCAATGCCAACGCAGGCACGGGTGATGAAGGCATGCGCGCGGCACGCGAGACCTGTCGTGCGGTGGCTGCCATGGCAGGTTGTGCAATGAACGAGGTGCTACCCTTCTCCACTGGTGTGATTGGGGAGGACCTGCCGACAGCGCCATTTCAACAGGCCGTGCCTGGATTGATGCAGGGCTTGTCCGCGGACGCCTGGGAGCGTGCGGCCAATGCGATCATGACCACCGACACGCGGCCCAAGTATTGTTCTGCACAGGTGGAATTGTCAGGCGGCACGGTGACAGTGACCGGCATGAGCAAGGGTTCGGGCATGATTCGCCCGGACATGGCGACCATGCTGGCTTACGTGGCCACCGATGCCCAGGTCGATTCAGGTACGCTGCAGGAGATGCTCAACCAGGCGGTGGCCCCCTCGTTCAACAGCATTACAGTCGATGGTGATACCTCGACTAACGATGCCTGCGTATTGCTGGCCAGTGGAGCCTCCGGCATCCCGGTAACGGAGGGTAGTGCGGATGCTCAGTTGCTGCAGTCTGCGTTGGACGAGGTCTGCATGTACCTGGCGCGCGAGATCGTGCGTGATGGTGAGGGCGCTACCAAGCTGGTTGAGATCGTGGTTGATAATGCCCGCGATGAAATGGATGCGCGCGCAGTGGCCTACACCATCGCCCACTCGCCTCTGGTCAAGACGGCCTTGTTTGCCTCTGATCCGAACTGGGGACGAATCCTGGCCGCAGTCGGGCGTGCGGGCGTCGACGACATGGACCTCGACGCCGTAAGGATCTTCCTCGACGATGTTTCCATCGTGCGTGATGGTGGACGTGACCCGGCCTATCGGGAAGAAGATGGACAGCGCGTGTTTGATCAGGACAGCTACGAGATCCGCGTGGACCTGGGCATGGGGAATGCCGGTACGCGTGTGCTGACCTGTGATCTATCCTACGACTACGTCAAGATCAACGCCGAGTACCGTTCCTGAGGGAGATTGTTTTGCCGGAAATCATCAAAGTCGCTGCCGGTGCACTGATCGATTCGCAGGGACAGGTGTTGATCGCCAGACGCCACGATGATGCCCACCAAGGGGGGCTTTGGGAGTTTCCCGGCGGTAAATGTGAAGTCGGCGAGTCCACCGAAGCGGCGCTGAAGCGCGAGTTAAACGAGGAACTTGGTATCGAGGTGACTGGGCATCGTCCCCTGATTCGCGTCACGCATCACTACAACGATCTCAGTGTGTTGCTGGACGTACACCGTGTCGATACATGGGATGGAGAGGTCCACGCGCGCGAAGATCAGCCACTCGCCTGGGTTCCCCCAGGCAAACTCGGCGATTACCCGATGCCGGCGGCCGACGTACCAATAGTACATGCCCTGCAGTTACCAGAGCGTTATCTGATCACCCCGGCTGCCGTTCCGGATCAGCAGTTGTTCCTGAATAATCTGGAGAAGGCGCTGCATCATGGAGTGCGGCTGGTGCAACTGCGGGTTTTTGATCTACCCCAAGCCACGTATCTTGATCTTGCAGCGCAAGTGCAGCAGTTGTGCGAAGCGAATGATGCCAGGCTGTTGATCAACGGTGAAGCGGAACTGGCACAGCACGTTGGCGCGGCAGGCTTACACCTGAGCAGCCGGCAGTTGCTTACCCTTGCGGCAAGACCGAAAGGTGTTGGCTTGCTTTCGGTCTCTTGCCATAACGCCGATGAATTGAACCGGGCGCAGGAACTGCGGGCTGATTGTGCCGTGTTGTCGCCCGTCCTGCCCACGCGCAGCCACCCCGATGCTTCACCGCTGGGCTGGGATCGTTTTGCACAGTTGGTTGACGAAGTCGCCATGCCTGTCTACGCGCTGGGGGGGATGCGCCCGGATTTAATCAACGTTGCTTGGGCCAATGGGGCGCAGGGGATCGCGGGTATCCGCGGGCTCTGGCCGGCTAAAGATCGGCCGGCGTGAACAACTGATGCTTACCTGTGTGGACGCGGAGCAAGCTTGATAAGCAGCAATCGCTATTTATTGTTTTACGCCATACTCGGGATCGGTCTTGCCATCAGTTGGAGCATGGTGGGCAAGCGGGCGAAGCTCAAACCGGATGCGGGCCTTTACATCATGTCCACCGAGGAGGTGTGCCGTCCCTACCAGCGACCCTGCGCAGCGTATGCGGGAAATTTTGCCCTTGTGCTTGGACCGGACGGTGATGTCCTGCGGCTACAGACAACACAGTCGATGCCTCAAGCCCAACTTGAGTTTGCCCAGTTGAACGACGAGACGATCAAGGGTGAAATACCGGAGGTTCGGCAGCTTTCAGCCAATGCCTGGGAAATTCGTCCCCTGCGGCGCCTAGGACGTTTGCGGGTAAACGTCCTGATCCCCGGCCAGCAGTGGTTAGCGGAGTTTCCGCTCGATCAGTAATCGTTGTCCTGTTCGGGAGGAAAGTGCGGCTCGCCCGGGATGCTTTTTTCTTCTTCCAGCCACTCGCCGAGGTCGATCAGGCGGCAGCGTTCGCTGCAGAAGGGACGCCAGCGTGATTCGGGAGTCCACGCTACCTTTTTACCGCAGGTGGGACACGAAACACTGGTGGTGCGCTCGTTCATATGATGCACACGTTGAGGCCAAAGCTCAGGTCACGCTCGGTCTGAAAGGGGTGTTCCCAGTCCAGAGATTCCATGAAACGGATGCTGAAACGGTGCTTGCCCCCGCTGATTTCGGCAAACAGGTTGCTTTCTTCCGGCAGGAAGACCTGGACCATCTGAATTGCCGCGCCGCTCGGCAAATTCTGCTGGAAAAAGCCGTTGGCCGCATGTTGCTGCGTGGCCGTGGTGCTGTGACGAATCAGGTTGAGCAACAGGTCCACCGCCTCGTGGACGGAGGCAACCTCGTTGCGCCAATCATCGAGCTGCAAGAGGCGTTCACTGTGGGACTGGTTCAGCCATAAATGCAGTTGTGGCAGATCGAAATCGAAACCGCCTCCAGGCAGGCTGTTGCGCTGTAGCACGCTGTTGAGAAATTCGCTCTTGCGCAGGCTGGCTCCAAGCTGGCCCTGAACAGAACGGATGGCATGCTGCGACTCGCGGAGATTTTGCAGGATGTGTCGCAGCCGGTCCGTGTCAACTCCCGGGGAGTTCGCCATTGGCGAAAGCGACAGATTGTATCGCTCCATTTCTTTGAGTAATTCAGATTTGATATCCGCACGTGCCAAAAGGTTGGCAATATCGAGCAATGCACGCAGTGCGGCCCTTGCATGCCAGGGATGATCCTGGGGAACGTGATAGTCGTATTGTTCGAACAGGTGCGAAAGGCGCAGCAGGGTGCGGCATTTCTCGTTCAATGGCTGTTCAAAAACAATCTGTTGGCTCACGTGGGTGTCCACACCTTTAGGGAATCCTAATATTCTCCGTCAGGAGGGAGCGAAGGTAAAGCGACTGGGAAAAAAAGTGATAAGTCCGTCCAGGTTGAATACCTGCACAGGTTGATGACTAGGCGGTTGCTGATAGGCGAAGGTAGATATCGTGCTGTTTTTCCACGGCCGACCTCAGTGACTCCTGGTCACCGTCATTGCAGATCACGTCGTCAGCCACGGCAAGGCGTTGCTCCCGGCTGGCCTGGGCAGCGAGTAATTGCTCGATTTGCGAGGCAGAACTCGCGTCTCGCCCGGCAAGTCTTTGCCTTTGCAGATGCTCGGGTATATCGATCAGCAGGACGCGATCGCAGGGGTAGGACTGACCTGTTTCCACATACAGCGGAACCACGAGAATCACGTAGGGGGAATGGGCCTTCTTGGCCAACTCCTGCATGCGCTTCCGGATCATCGGATGCAGGGTTTCCTCGAGGAAGCGGCGTTGTTCTGGCCTGGAAAATACCTGTTCGCGCAGTGCAGCGCGGTTTAGCGTGCCATCTTTGTTCAGGATCTCGGGGCCGAAGTGCTCGGCAATTCGGATGAGTGCGGCCTGTCCGGGTTGTACCAGCTCGCGACTGACCAGGTCAGCATCGATGACAGTAGCGCCGAGCTTTTCGAAATGTGCACTCGCCGTGGATTTGCCGCTCGCGATTCCGCCAGTGAGAACGACACGCAACATGTGCTTTGTTTCACTTCAGGCCGGCCAATTGCAGGTAGGTCTGGTTGATCTGGTCACCCCAGAACATTGCAACGAGGCCTGCTATTGCCAGGTAGGGGCCAAAGGGGATGGGAATCTGATGGTCGCGCCCACGAAACACGATCTGGCCGATTCCGATCACGGCACCGACCAGCGATGAAAGCAGCAGAACCAGCGGCAGAATCTGCCAGCCGAACCAGGCGCCGAAGAGTGCGAACAATTTGAAATCGCCGTAGCCCATGCCCTCTTTGCCGGTGAGCAGCCGAAACAGCTGGAAGACCAGCCATAGGCTCAAATAGCCGGCGGCGGCACCGATAACCGCATCGCTTAGTGGCACGAAAGTTTCGTTGATGTTGAGCAGCAGGCCGAGCCAGAGCAGTGGCAGGGTAAGTTGATCTGGCAGCAGCTGTTCGTCGATGTCGATCATCGTCAGTGCCAGCAAACCCCACAGCAGGAAGCACAGCGCGAGAGACGCAATGGTTATGCCGAAGTGCCAGACAACGCCCATCGTCAGCAGGCCGGTAACCAATTCGACCAGGGGATAGCGTATGCTGATCGAGGTGCTGCAGTTCGAGCAGCGTCCCTTGAGCAGCAGCCAGCTGACGACCGGGATGTTTTCCCATGCGCGGATGGCGTGTCCGCATTTCGGGCAGGTGGAGGGTGGACTGATCAGGAAGTCCAGGCCAAACAGCCGATTGGGAGGTGATTCGGCATCGTCCTGTGCGCATTCGGCCGCGTGCTCTGCATACATCTTGCGCGGCAGTCGCAGGATCAGGACATTGAGAAAGCTGCCGATCACCAGGCCCAGCAGCAGGGCGAAAAGCAACTGCCACAACAGCGGAATTTGCGCGAATAGCACGACGGCGAAAACTCAGTGGCCGGATACGATGGAGCCAAGCTGGAATATCGGCAGGTACAGTGCCACGACCAAGCCACCAACCAAGGTGCCGAGAATAACCATGATGAGCGGTTCAAGCAGACTGCTGAGCGCGTCTACGGCGTTGTCGACTTCTTCCTCGTAAAAGTCGGCCACCTTGGACAGCATGTCGTCCAGTGCACCCGATTCCTCGCCGATAGACACCATCTGAATCAGCATGTGAGGGAAAAGGCCCTGCTGCCGCATGGTTACCTGCAGGGATTGACCAGTCGCCACATCATCGCGCATTTCAAGCACGGCTTTCTCGTAGACGGCGCTGCCGGTTGCTCCGGCCACCGACTGTAGTGCCTCAACAAGCGGTACGCCTGCGGCAAACATCGTCGCTGTGGTACGGCAGAAGCGCGCCAAGGCGGCTTTGTGCATGATGCCGCCGACTACCGGCATTTTCAGCAGGATGCGGTCCATGGTTTCGCGAAACTTGGGCGAGCGTTTCCAGACATTGCTGGCTATCAGTACGGCGCCTGCAATACCGGCGAGAAGCAGGAACCAGTAATTGGCCACGAAATCCGACATGACGATGACGATTTGCGTGAACTTGGGGAGGTCGGCACCGAAGCTGGAGAACAGGTCCTTGAACTGCGGTACCACGAAAATCATGATGATTGCCGTGATCAGTACGGCGACGATGATGACGGCTACCGGGTAAAACAGGGCCTTTTTGATCTTGCCCTTCAGCGACTCGGTCTTTTCCTTGTAGGTTGCGATTTTGTCGAGCAGGGTCTCGAGTACACCGGCCTGTTCGCCGGCCTCTACCAGGTTGCAGAACAACTCATCAAAATACAGGGGGTGTTTCCTCAGGGATTCGGTCAACGATGTGCCACCTTCCACATCGTTTTTCAGAGCCAGGATCAGGTCCTGCATGGAAGGGTTTACGTGGCCGCGTCCGACAATGTCGAAGGCCTGCACCATTGGTACACCGGCAGCCATCATGGTGGCCAACTGGCGAGAGAACACCGCGATGTCCTTGCTGGTGATTTTCTTCTTGCGGCCGCTGAACAGGCCCTGACTTTTCCTGCGCACCTTGATCGGGTTAATGCCCTGGCGACGTAATTCGGCTTTCGCCATCGCCAGATTGCTGGCGGGGGTTTCGCCTTTGATGCGTTGGCCTCGCCTGTCAGTACCTTCGTAGGCGAAGAGGAGTGTCTTTTCGGTTTTTTCTGCCGCTTTTGCCATGGATACCTGTTAGTCCTTGGTGACGCGATTGATTTCTTCGAGGCTGGTAACGCCGGCCTTGACCTTGTTCAGGCCGGAGATTCTGAGATCGGAAACGCCCTCTTCCTGGGCCTGATCGCGGATCTGCAGGGCGTTGGCCCCTTCCATGATGAGTCGTCCCATTGCTTCACTGACCGGCATAACCTCAAACAGACCGACTCGTCCCTTGTAGCCGTTGGTGCATTTGTCACACCCGACCGGTTTGAAAACGGTAAAGCCTTCCCTGATGTCGGCATCGGTAAAGCCTTCGCTGCGCAGAGTGCTTTCCGGGAGTTCCTCCGGCTGCTTGCAATGTTCACACAGGCGCCTTGCCAGACGCTGCGCGACAATGAGGTTGACCGAGGAAGCGATGTTGAACGGAGGCACGCCCATGTTGGCCAGGCGGGTCAATGTCTGGGGTGCGTCGTTGGTGTGCAGGGTGGAGAGCACCAGGTGACCGGTCTGGGCCGCCTTGACCGCAATTTCCGCGGTCTCCAGGTCACGAATCTCGCCCACCATCACGATGTCCGGGTCCTGGCGCAGGAAGGCGCGTAGCGCCTCGGCGAAGGTCAGGCCGGTTTTGGGGTTGACGTTGACCTGGTTGATACCAGCCACCTGGATTTCCACGGGGTCTTCCGCGGTGGAAATGTTCACTTCGGGCTCGTTCAGCATATTCAGCGCCGTGTATAGGGTCACGGTCTTACCACTGCCGGTCGGGCCGGTGACGAGCATCATGCCGTAAGGCTTCTTGATCGCTGCGATAAAGTCTTTTTGTTGTTGCTCCTCGAAGCCCAGCGATTCGATGCCTATTTGGGCTGCCGACGAATCGAGGATACGCAGCACGACTTTCTCACCGTACAGCGTGGGGCAGGTATTCACACGGAAATCGATGGAGCGATTCTTGGATAGCGCCAGTTTGATACGGCCGTCCTGCGGCACGCGGCGCTCCGCGATATTCATGCGCGACATGACCTTGATGCGCGCAATCAGCCGTGTTGACAAGTTGTTTGGCGGGGAAGCCTTCTCGTGAAGCATGCCATCCTGGCGGAAGCGGATGCGAAAGTTCTTTTCGTAGGGTTCGAAGTGGATATCCGATGCACCAATGTTTATGGCATCTACCAGAATTTTATTCACATAACGGACGATGGGCGCTTCATCCACGCCTTCGATATTGTCGTCCTGAGGGCCTTCATCCGAAACGTCGATATCGAGGTTTTCCAGATCCTCGTCGAGCATTTCGCTCATGACGTTGTCATTGGCTTCGAGCGCTTCGTCGATAATGCGTTGAAGCTTGTCCTCTTCAACCAGAACCGCGTCGGTCGTCAGGCCGGTATGGAATTTGATTTCATCCAGGCCCTGGTGATTGGTGGGGTCCGACACCGCGAGGAACAGGCGTTTGCCACGCCGGTAAAGCGGCAGGGCGTGATGAGTGCGGATTAGCTTTTCTTCCACCAGGTTGGTGGGAAGAGCGTCGGTATCGATGACGTCGAGGTCGAACAGGGGAACCCCGTATTCCTGCGAGGCAGCTTTGGCGACATCCACCGGGTCGACCAGGCCCTTTGTGACGAGATGGGTCACCAAGGGTTTTTTGGATTCTGCGATTTGCTCTATCGCTTCCGTAGCAGACTCGCTGCTTAGCAGATTTTCGTCGACCAGACGTCGGGCAAGGCCGCTGAGTCGCAGTGTTGGATTAGGGGGTACCATGAAGCGGGTTGCTCTTAACCGTTTCTATAGAAAATCCGCTTAAGTATATAACGCACAAGAGAAATCGCGAGGGGAATGTCCCTGGATTTCAGGAAATTGTGCTGTCGGGCACGTTTCAGCCATTACGGGCATGCCGCTGTAGTGGCGCCTGGTGTCTCGGAATCGCAACAGTTGTCCATCCTGTCTTCACAACGAATCCAGTCACCATCGATGTGGGTCACGACGATATCCCAGGTGCTGGCTGTCACGGTCACGCTATAGGTATAGGCATTGCCGTCACCATCCGGCGCCCAGCCGAAGTTGGTGTTCAGCTCGCCCTTATCGTAAGTGGTATCGCCACCCACGACGTAAGTGCCGTTATCCAGTTGGTAATCTTCCAGGAATACCCGCAGGGTGCCTGCGTTCATGTGCGCGGTAGCGAGGCGTGCTTCGGTGATGTAGCCGTTGTAGGCGGGAATGGCGATGCCGGCGATCACGGCAATGACCGCCAAAGTGACCATGACTTCCATCAGTGTGAAACCGTTGCTACGTTGCATAAGCAATCCTGATTAGTGTGTGGCTGAAGCGCCAAAGCGGCCAGCTGAAAGAGCCGGCCGCTTGGATCTGACTAGCTGTTAGGCGTCAAGCTTACATGTTGTCAGCATTGAAGGACTGCGAGATCAGACCAGTCAGCTGCAGGTAGTCAGGACGAATGACAGTTGCGATGTTACTACGAACAACGATACCTACGCGTCCGTCGGTAGCATCCGCTGCTCCATCGACCCAGGCCGCTGCAGAGGCATCCCCAGGAGAACGGCTGCAGTCGTCGTCATCGACAGCGGTGGAGTCACAGTTAGGCTCAATCGCGTTGACCAGGTCAGCGTGAGTCGGCATGGTGAACGCGGTGCGGTTACGGGTGGATTCGGCGATTTCACGCTTGATTTCGGCACTGACGGCACGACGCGCTACGTCGTAGTTTTCGTTCACCTGACCCATGCGGGCTTCAGCGATGTAGTTCTGGTAGGCAGGGATCGCGATCGCTGCCAGGATGGCGATGATCGCAACCACGATCATCAGTTCGATAAGGGTAAAGCCGGTCTGCTTCTTCATGGATGACTCCAAATCTTGAGTTAAAAGTTTGTTTTGGGTGGTAGCCCTTGTGATGGGTATCCCGGATAAAGCAGGTTGTGTGCCAACTCTATGGAACTAGCTTCGTCAAATCTATTGCCGGGATAAAAAGACTTTAAAAAACAGAGAGTTGTTGGAGTTTCTGTGGGCGTTTGCGATGCGAGAAAAAGATTTGCGATCAAACTTATTGGGGCATAATTGTGTTCGGGGTTTGACGTAGATTGTCAGTAATTGACGCTCAGCGTCACTTATCGGTCTCGGTGGAGGATTCCGGTTCATTCTGATCCAGGCCCAGTTTTTCCATGCGGTAACGCAAAGAGCGCAGGGTCAGTCCCAGGTTTTTGGCGGCGGCGGTCCGGTTCCAGCCGGTTTCGTCGAGGGCGCGCTCGATCAGTACGCGTTCGATGCTGGCCAGCTGTGATTCCAGGTCGCCCTCGGGGACGGTGCTGGGTTGGGGTGCGTTGCCACTGCCGTTGAGGCCGAGGTCGGTGGCCTGTATGAGGTTGTCTTCGCACAGCGCGCAGGCCCTTTCGAGGATGTTCTCGAGCTCGCGCACGTTGCCCGGGTAGGTGTGTTCGTAGAGTGCCTTCAGTGCGGCCCGGTCAATGCGCGGTTTCGAGACGCCGCTGTCGTGGCTGATGCGTTCGAGAATATGGTCGATCATCAGTGGAATGTCTTCGCGACGATCTCTCAGGGGGGGCATGTTCAGTTCGATCACATGGATGCGATAGAAAAGGTCCTGACGGAATTCCCCGTTGGCCACCATGGCATTCATGTCCTTGTGCGAGGCGCTGATCAGGCGCACGTCCACCTTGATTTCCTCGGCACCACCGATCGGCCGGATGCTCTTCTCCTGGATGGCGCGCAGTAACTTGACCTGCATCGACAGGGGCAGGTCAGCGACTTCGTCCAGAAACAGTGTGCCACCATCGGCGACCTGGAAAAGCCCCTCTTTATCGTGAATGGCGCCCGTGAAGCTTCCTTTTATATGGCCGAACAATTCACTTTCCATCAGTTCGCCGGGGATCGCGCCGCAGTTGACGGCAACGAAGGGCTTGTCGCTTCTCGGCCCGTTGCGGTGGATCAGGCGGGAAGCCAGTTCCTTTCCGGTGCCGGACTCCCCACTGACGAATACGGGCGCCTGGCTGCGGGCGAGTTTGTCGATCATGCTGCGAATGTTCTGCATCGCGGTCGACTTGCCGAGCAGGTCGGATTCACTGGTCACCGAGCCATCCCGACCCATCGGATCATCGTTACGAAGACGTAAAGCGGTTTCCACAAGGCGCCTGAGTACAGGAAGGTCCACCGGCTTGGAGACGAAATCGAACGCGCCGGCCTTCAATGCCTCTATCGCAGTGTCCATGTTGCCGTGAGCCGTGATCATGGCAACCGGGGTTTGCGGGTGATGTTGTGCGATATGACGCACGATGGTGATGCCGTCTCCATCAGGCAGCCGCATGTCGGCCAGGCAAAGGTCAAACTCCTGGGACCCGAGCTGCTGCATGGCTTCTGCAACGTTGCCGGCCGAACGGGTATCGATGCCCATGCGCTGCAGGGTGATGTCCAATAACTCTCGGATATCAGGTTCGTCGTCAATGATCAGCGCGATCGCTCGTGTCATGGCTTAGGGTCGCTTGGGGTTGGGAAAACTGAGACGGAAGCTGCTGCCACCGCCAGGCAGCGGCTGGTATTCAAGGCGCACGTGATTAGCTTCGCTGAGCTGCCGGGCAATGTACAGGCCGAGCCCGGTACCTTCGTTACGGGTCGTGAAGAAGGGTTCGAACAGTTGCGTGGCATGGTCCTGGGCAATACCTTCGCCATTGTCGTGAATTTCGATGAAAGGTCCACCGGATTCGTGGGTGATGCCGGCCAGCACTTTAATCTTGAGTTCGTCAATGTCGCGCTTGAAGTGCCCTACCGCGTTGTCGCACAGCACTTCCAGTACCTGGCGCAACTGTCCTGCGTCGGCGTACACGGTGGTTGCAGGGGGATCGATAAACACCTGAAACTGGTCCAGAGCCAGGCGGTGGGTGCGGCAGATATCGGCTGCCTGTTGTTCCAGCCAGGGTGAGAGGATCAGTGGTTTCGGCTTGGGGAGGTCCTGTCGGGAGAGCTTAAGGATATTCTGCACGACCTCGTTAACGCGGCGCGAGTTCTGCTGAATGATGTTGCTCATGCGACGGTCAGACTGAGTTAACTCCGGCGACTCATCGAGCAGTTGCGCAGCGTGGCTGATTGCCCCCAGGGGGTTACGGATCTCGTGTGCAATGCCGGCTGTGAGGCGGCCGAGTGATGCCAGTTTCATCTGCTGCGCCTGTGCCGTTAGCGTTGCTGTATCCTCCAGCACGATCAGGGTGCCTTGTTCCCCGTGTTCCCCAAGAGGAGTGAATCCGGCGCGGAGGTCGCGGCCCCCGGGGACGGCGCGAAACGTCTGGTCTTGGTAAGCAGGATTGTCAAGCCACTCGTCATACTGTGCCGAGAGTTCCGGTGATGTCTGTTCCAGCGGATAGTGCCGCATGGTGTTTGGCATACCCAGCAACACCCAGGCAGCCTCGTTCATCACCTGGACCACGTGATGCCTGTCGACCACCATGATCCCGGCCTGCATCTGTTGGATCACGTAATCGTTGAGTTGCGCGAGGTTGGCCAGGTCCTCTTCGCGCTGGCTGACCAGTTGCTCGCTGCGTTGTGCGCGTGAGGCGAGTTCGTGGGCCAGGGCGGCCAAGGCGAAATAGGAAACGCCGAGCAGGCCTGACTGCAGGTAAGCGGTGTTGGCAAAGGTTTGCAGCAGTTGGGCGATGAGCTGTTCGCTGATGACCACCAGGCTTGCTACGGCGGCGAGCAGTAGCGAGGTCTGCCCCTTCATGCTCATCGCGCCCAGTGCAATGGCAATCGCGATCATCATTCCCAGGCCCGATTGCACGCCGCCGCTCGCATACATCAGCACGCTGACGCAAACGATATCCAGCAACACCGCGATAATGGATTGGGTTTCCGTTTGGTTGCTGCGCGTGAGGCCAACCACCAGCGAGATGATGGTAATGGCGAAATAGGCCTGGATGCCGATCGCGAACAGAGAGGGGTTGATGGCGCCGAGTGGACCCCGTTCCACGACGAAAAAAACCACCATCATGACCAGTGCGAGAAACACCCGGTACCCGAGATACAGGCGCAGCGCGTGAGGGTTGTCATCCGTGGGTGGCCTGGGCGCCTCACCCAGCTTGATTGGTGGTGTTGAATCGGTCACGGGGTTGAATGCATGCTGCTCACGGGCCGAGGCCCCAGCATTTGTAGTTTCAATTTTCCCCCACACGTTTGCGAGGGATGCTAGCGTTAAGCAGAGCAAAACCAGGTTGGCAGTACCGTACCCCGGTTTTGCGTGGGCTCGGTTATTGGCCGAGAATAACACTTTACGACCTCTACATAAGGATACGAACTTGAACCTGCACGAATTTCAGGCCAAGCGGCTGTTTGCCGGGTACCGAATCCCCGTTCCCTACGGTATTGCCGTGGACAGCGCCGAACATGCGCAAGAAGCCGCACAGGAAATGGGGGGCGAGCGCTGGGTAGTGAAAGCCCAGGCGCACACAGGTGGGCGAGGCAAGGCGGGCGGGGTGGTCCTGGCTGACACCCCTGAACAGGTGCAGGCCGAAGCACAGCGCATGCTGGATGCACGCCTGGTGACCAAGCAGACCGGCGAGGCCGGGTTGCCGGTCAGTTATATCCTGGTCGAGGAACCTTCCGATATTGCACGCGAGCTGTATCTCAGCGTACTGGTAGACCGCGCTACTCGTCGTGTGTTGGTCATGGCTTCAGAGGCAGGGGGTATGAACATTGAGGAAGTGGCCGCTGAAACCCCGGAGAAGATCGTAACGACACTGATCGATCCGGCGGCTGGCCTGCAACCCTACCAGTGCCGCAGGCTGGGGTTTGCTTTGGGTTTCTCCGGTGACCAGCTCAAGCAGTT
>Ga0180435_10003484_pt1 | contig 15717 bp, 2 predicted proteins | sample SS_ome_3_FD_132467 | JGI IMG/M metagenome (GOLD analysis project Ga0180435, IMG submission 132467) | Hypersaline lake sediment archaeal communities from the Salton Sea, California, USA - SS_3_S_1 metaG | ecosystem: Environmental > Aquatic > Non-marine Saline and Alkaline > Hypersaline > Sediment... | reverse complement strand
GCCGACGACGCGCTGTTCAAGGTCGGAACCACCTTCCTGGCGATGGGTGAAACCGCAAAGGCCAGAAAGGCCCTTCTGGAAGTCGGAACGAAATACCCCAACAGCCCGCTGGCCGACGACGCCCTGTACATGGTCGGGCAGAGCTACGAAACTGAAGCCGCCTCCCTGGGCGCCGTCACGCGGGCTTCGACAATCGACAAGCAGCGAGACGTAGCGCAGAAACTCGCTTACGCCAACTTCGCGTCAGGAAGACGCCGAATCTCGATGCAAAACAAGGCCAGAATCGCGCAGTTCAGGGCGGGAAAGGATGAAAAGAGCGCAGAACTCGAAATGGCCAGAGGCGCCATACAGGCCGGACAGTTCAATATCTCCAACGCCGCGATTATGGCAAACCTCGCAGAGCAGCAGGTCGTCGTACTTACCGCGAAGCAACTGGCTGACAGACAGGACAAGATAAACGCCTCGCTGCGCCAGGCGGTGACATCCTACCGCAAGGCCGCAGAAGTCGCCGCCGCCGACAAGGCCGACGAGGCGCTGCTGCAAATGGCCAAAATTTACGCCGACCGGCTCAAAGACGCCGATGCGGCGATGAAAACCTACCTCGAAATCGTCAGACAGTTCAGCGGTACCAGCGTCGCCGAAGACGCCAGTTGGCAGATCGCCCAGTACTACGAGCAGCAGGGCAAAGCCGAAGAAGCCGTCAACGCCTACAAGGCGTTCCTGAGGAACTACCGGCGCTCGAGCCGGGCCGACGCCGCACAGTTCGCAATCGCCGAAAACTACGAACACGCCGGAAAATGGGTACAGGCCATGGACGCATACACGAACTACATGACCAACTTCCCGAAAGGACCTATGGTCGCAAAGGCAAAAGAACAGATCAGTTGGATAAAAACTTACCGCCTGTAATAAACGCTAAATTCCAAAACGAATATATAAATAAAACCATCCAAAAACGCGGATCACGGAGAACAATATCATGAATACAAGGAATTCAAACTCTAGAAAACACCTCGCGGTCCTGACGATGCTTGCGATCCTGATTGCCAACGCCACGCTCCTGGCGCAACCGAAAAAAAACACGGAAAACAAAAACAAACCGACAGGAACACAAAAACTGTTTCAGGACGGAAGGAAAGCAATGTTGACCGGCGATTACGAAACGGCCGTCAAACTGTTAAAACAGGCCGTCGACGCCAGGGACGCCAAGACCAGCTATCGCCTGTACCTGGCAAGGGCGTACCGCTACGCAGACAAACCACAACTGGCGGAAGCTCAATTGAAGATGATCCTGAAGTCGGCGCCGGACCACGTCGAGGCCGGTCAACTCCTCGGGCAAATCTACGCCGGACGTAAAGACTGGAAAAACACCGTCAAAATCCTCGAACCGCTCCTGAAGTACCGACACGACTACACGACCTATCAACTGCTCGCCGAAGCGCTCTACAACCTCGACGAGCACAAGAAAGCTCGCAAGTACTACCAGGAAGCGATCAAGCTGAATCCGAAAAACGCCGCCGACCATTACCGCCTCGGAAACATTCACCTTGCCGCAAACTCGTTCGCACTGGCGGCAGGATCGTACCAGAAAGCTCTCAGCCTGAACCTCGACAGCCCCGTCCTGCGATACAAACTCGGTTCGGCGTATTTCAACCTGAGAAACTACTTCGGAAAGGTCTCCGTCATTACCGTAAAGGCCGGAAAACCCGAAACCATTGACGGGAACTGGTACCTGATCGAACCTCAGCCAGGCAAGAAGGACACATTCCGCGCCGCACCGAGCAACTCGGCGATTTACCAGGTCGCACGCGCTATCGCCGACGGTATCAAGGACCGCCCCGACATCCATTTCCTAAAGGCCAATATCTATCTCAACGCGCGGCGATACGCTCGCGCATACGAAATGTTCGCAAAGATACGAAAGACCATCCCAAAAGAGGACAAGGCGCTGTTCTTCTACTACTACTCACAGGCCGCCTTCGGTATCGACAAATACGATGAGTACCTCCAACTGCTCGGAGAGGCCATCAAACTCGACGCCGCCGCCTACGAACCGACGCTCGTCGAGGCGTATTTGAAAGTGGCCGGACAATACAACCAAGCCGGTAACTTCACAAAGTACATCGAATTCCTCGAAAAGGCCGTCAACGCCAGCCCTCAGACCACTTCCCTTCACCTGAATCTCGGAAACGCCTACCAGGAGGCCCGCCAGTACGCAAAAGCCGTCCTCCAGTGGCGCCTCGTCCTGGACCTCGAACCGGACCATCCAGACAGAACAAAGCTGCTGAACCTTATCTCGAAGCACCGCAGAATGGCCAAACCCCCATCACCCACCACCAAACCCGCAAAACCCAAAAGGCCCGTCACCAAGACCGCTGTGATCGGGCCGCCCCGACCACAGAGCAGGAAAGCAGTCGAACAGGCGATCGGGTGAAACCTGACGCCAGGCAGGCGGCAACGGCAAAACCTGAAAAAAACAGCGCGATCACCAAACACACAACTCTCTTGCGGAAGTCTGTTTTCTACGCCTGGCCCGAAGAACATCGATGGTTTCGCCGTCCGCCGTCACTGATCACTGCTGCAGGTCCGCCGACGGGACAACTGATTAATGGTTACTGGTATTTACCACGGAAATGTTACGTCCACAGTGCCTGTCCATCTCCAAGAACAACGCAGGAACGACGGTTTTTACATATTGTCTGCCGCTCGTCGTCACGAATCAACAATCACCGACTCCCTGATAACCGGCCGTATGAGAAACGCCGACGTTGCCGTAAGGTTTTCGCCAGTTTCCAATTGCCAATTTTTCAGGAATGTCCTTTGAAATAAAGGGTTTATGTGGTATAGTAAAAGTTCGGAAAATTCCTGTGGGAACACAGTAACGGGTCTGTGTTTCCATTTGAGGAAGGGAATTATACATTCATTCAGCCGGAGGCTTAAGAGGTTTCATGAACCATTTAACAGAAGGCGGAAGATGCAAACCAGTTTTTGAGACACTCGAACCGCGTTTTTTGCTCGCGGCGGACTTCGCGATCACCGGTCTGACGTTGGCGGGCGGTGCGGCCAATCCGTTTGACGTGATCGACATCGGCTTCAGCCATGAAGTTGACGAAACGAGTTTCACGCTCGACGATGTGCTGCTGGAATCCGGTGGAGCGCCGCTGGCGCCGGCGGGCGATCCCGTCCGCCTCGACGCGACGCACTATCGCCTGGATTTCACCGGTCTGACAGGCCTGGGAGTTTATCGCCTCGAGATCGGTCCTGACGTTCTTGACGCCGATGGCGATAAGTTGGATCAGGACGGCGACGGGACGGGCGGCGAGGTCGACGAGGACGTCTACCGCCTCACTTTCGCCTCGATGGATCTGACGATCGCCGACGGCGATGCGCAATATGACGGCGCGGACCTGATCGTGCATGATTCGACGGTGACGATTGACGGCGCTCACGCCTTTACCGCTCTGCGTGTGGAATCCGGCGGGATGGTCACCCACTCGCCGGCGACGGGTACTGAAACATACGGGCTGTCTCTGGCGATCTCAGGCGCCTTGGAGATCGACGCGACGTCCTCTATAGACGTCTCCGGTCGTGGGTATACCGACAATCACACCACGGGCAACGCGGATCTGGGGATTGACGGAAAGGCCGGCGGGAGCTACGGCGGGTTGGGGTATCACTATTGGGCCTGGCCGACGAACGACGTGTACGGGGACTTCAGGAATCCCGACGAACCCGGTTCGGGCGGTCGGGGCGCCGATGACTCTGCCGGTCACGGCGGGGGATTGGTTCGAATATCGTCGGGGTCTGCGAGGATTGACGGGGCGATTCGCGCCGATGGCGCATCCGGGCGGTACTTCAGCTATACGTATGGCGGTGGGGGTAGTGGCGGCGGCGTCTATCTGGATGTGGGCTTGCTGTCGGGCGTGGGCGTGGTTTCGGCTGATGGTGGAATTGGGTACACCACTGCCAGCGGCGCCGGTGGCGGTGGGCGTGTGGCGGTGTATTGCGACGTTCTGGACGGGTTCGACCTGGGCGGTGTCACGAGCAGCGGAGGCGCCACGGGCAGCGACGGTCAGGCAGCGGCCGGCACGGTGTACGTCGAGACGGACGGCGTTGGCGAGCTTCGCATCGCCGGCGGTGGAAACGTCGTGTTCACGCCGATCGGCATCGCGAGCGACGCCGAGGTGAACGTCGATCGCCTGGTGGTTTCGGGCGCCTACGCGGTTCCTCATCACAACATGCCGATTAATACCGGCGATGTGGAGATTATCGACGGCGCCCTTCTGTCGCACCGCTATACGACGACGAACAACGAGTACCGCCTGGACCTGGCGGTGACCGGGACGCTGCTGATTGATTCGACGTCCTCCATCGACGTCACCGCTCGTGGGTATACCGACAATCACACCGCGGGCAACGCGGATATGGGGGTTGAGGGAAGGGCCGGCGGGAGCTACGGCGGGTTGGGGTATCACTATTGGGCCTGGCCGACGAACGACGTGTACGGAGACTTCATGAATCCCGACGAACCCGGTTCGGGCGGTCGGGGCGCCGATGACTCTGCCGGTCACGGCGGCGGGTTGGTTCGAATATCGTCGGGGGCTGCGAGGATTGACGGCGCGATTCGCGCCGATGGCGCATCCGGGCGATACTTCAGCCATACGTATGGCGGTGCGGGTAGTGGCGGGGGTGTGTGCCTGGACGTTGGCGCCCTGTCGGGCGTGGGCGTGATATCGGCAGATGGCGGAATTGGGTACACTACTTTCACCGGCGCCGGGGGGGGCGGGCGCGTGGCGGTGTACTTTGACGTGCTGGACGGGTTCGACCTGGGCGGTGTCACGAGCAGCGGAGGCGCCACGGGCAAGGACGGGCAGGCAGCGGCCGGCACGGTGTACGTCGAGACGGACGGCGTTGGAGAGCTTCGCATCGCCGGCGGTGGAGACGTCGTATTCACGCCGATCGGCATCGCGGGCGACAGCGGTGTTGAAGTCGATCGCCTGGTGGTTTCCGGCGCCTACGCCGTTCCACATCACAACATGCCGATTAATACCGGCGATGTGGAGATCATCGACGGGGCTCTACTGTCGCACCGCTACACGACGACGGGCAACGACTACCGCCTGGACCTGGCGGTGACCGGGGCGCTGCTGATCGACGCGACGTCTTCCATCGACGTTAGCGGGCGAGGGTATACGGGCAACTACACGTTGGGCAATACGACTATCGGCGCCGCGACGGGCGAGTCCGGCGGCAGCTATGGCGGACTGGGCGCAGACGACGCCGGACAGGCCAATGCGATTTACGGGGATGCGACGTTCCCCGATGAACCTGGTTCCGGTGGCTCGGGGGCCAGAGACAGCGGCGGTTCGGGCGGCGGTATCGTCCACATTTCGTCCGGAGCGGTTGCGGTTGACGGCGTGATTCGCGCTGACGGCGCCCCGGGTACCTACACCAACTACCGCCGGGGCGGGGGCGGAAGCGGAGGCGCCGCTTACCTGGACGTTGGGGTGCTGTCGGGTTCGGGGGCGATATCTGCCGACGGCGGAGTCGGAAACGGCACTCTCACGGGCGCCGGGGGCGGGGGGCGCGTGGCGGTTTACTACTCCAATACCATGACGCTCGATCCGGGTTCGGTCACCGCGGTCGGCGGGGCGACGGGCTCGTCTCCGGGGCAGGCGGGCACGGTGCATATCGAGCAGGTACCGGAAAACAGCAGACCGCCGATCGTTCTGTCGGCAGGGCCTGAGGGTCGATTCAACACGGATGTGGAGATCCTGACCGTCCAGTTCAGCGAGGCGATCGATGAATCGACCTTCAGCGGCGATGACGTGACCGTTATCCTTCCGGGCGGTGGGCAGATTCCTCCTGGCGAAATTTCCGTCGCACCGGCGGGAATGTGGCGCTACGAGATTCACCTTCCGGTCCTTTCGACCGACGGGACTTACCAGGCGATTGTCGGGACCGGAATTACCGATCTTCACGGTAATGCGCTCGCCAATGCGCATCAGTTCGAGTTCACGATCGATCGCACGCCGCCTCAAATCGTGTCGGTTGCTCCCTCCGGCGAGACCCTCCCCCCCTTCAGCAAGCTGGTTGTGACATTCAACGAGGATATTACCGAAGGCTCCTTTACCGTCGAAGACGTAACGTTCGAGGACCCGTCCGGACAGGCCGTCGCCATTTCTCAAGTCGTGCGTCTCTCGGGCGACACCTGCGAGTTGCGGTTTGCCGAACAGACCGTATCCGGAGATTACAGCCTGGCGATCGGACCGGCGATCGAAGACGTCGTCGGAAACGCCATGGCGCAGGAATACTCGACAACCATTACCCTGTCGATTCCCGACCTGGCGCTGTCTGATGCGGCGTGTTCCTCGCAGGCGTACGCCGGCGACGAGATCCTGGCGACCTGGGTGGTCGCCAACCAAGGGGACGCCCCAGCCGGCGGCGCCTGGACCGACAACCTGTATCTCGAAGGAACCGGGGGCGAAGTCCACGTCGCCTCCATCAATTATTCCGGGACGCTTGCGCCGGGAGAGTCGATTTCCCGCGCCGAGCATATCGTCATTCCCGAACACCTGATGGGCGTCTACCGGTTGATCGTGCGCAGCAACATCAACCAGGCCGTCTACGAGTGCGGGCGGATCGCCAACAACACGGTCGCGGCGGCCGGAACGATAGACGTGCAGGAATATCCCTGCCCGAACCTGCAGGTCTCGGACGTACAGGCGCCCGCCGAGGTGTTCTCCGGGGTCGAGACGAGCATTTCCTGGACGGTGCTCAACAGCGGAAGCGGGGCGACGACTGCGACGATGTGGACGGACGAAATCTGGTTATGCACGGACCCGCAGTTGGACAAGGACGTTGACTTGCGGTTGGGGTGCGTGGGCAATCCGTATCCGCTGGGTGCGGGCCAATCCTACACGGGCAATCTGACGGCGACGATTCCCGACGGTATCGAAGGCGATCGCTACATCGTCGTTATCACCGATTACCGCTTCGCGGTTAGAGAAGATTCGAACAGGGATGACAACGTTTCGCCGGGCGAGCAGTTCAGCGTGGTGCTGTCGCCCTGGGCGGACTTGCAGGTTCCGCAGGTCATCGCGCCGGTGCAGGGTTTCTCCGATAACGCCCTGGATCTGACTTGGCGTGTCCGGAACTGCGGGCAGGGCGCCACTCGCCAGGACGCCTGGAGCGATCGTATCTACCTCTCGGTGGATGAAACGCTGTCCGGCGACGACGCCTACCTGGGATATACATCTCACAGCGGCGCCCTTGCCGCCGGGTCCGAATACGAAGCCTCAACGAGCGTGTATCTTCCGACGGGCGTCAGCGGACCGTACTATCTGCTGGTCCTGACCGACGCCCGCGAGCAGGTTTTCGAGCACTCCGCCGAGGGCAACAACACCGGATCAACGGCGCTGCAGATGCACCTGACCCCTCCGCCGGAACTGTCGGTAACAGACGTTCAGTTCTCCGCCGGCGCGCGGGCGGGATTGCCCCTGGATATCACATATGTCCTGGCAAATGACGGTTCTCTGCACAGCAGCAGTTCTTACCGGTTCGACGCGCTGTACCTGTCGGCAGACGATCAGTTCGACCCAGGCAACGACATTCTCCTTGGGATGGAGCTGCGCATGGGCCTCTGGCGGGACGGAGGCGCCGAGACCTTTGACGCCGCGGTCACGCTTCCCGTGGACGTCGAAGGCGACTACTACGTGTTTGTCGTAGCCGACGCGAACGACAATATTTTCGAGTTGAATAACGATGACAACGTCGGGCGCAGCGCCGGGGCGATGACCGTCGCCTCCCTCTTGCCCGATCTTGTTGTCACCGGCGTAACCACAAGCGTCGGCGCCGGGTGCGAGGCGGGGGACACTCTCGCGATCGGGTGGACCGTGCAGAACCAGGGGACCGGCGTTACACCGACGGCGGCATGGACCGACGCGGTCTATCTCAGCCTGACTTCCGACCTTAGTCCGGACATCCCGCTGCGCACGTTCCATCACGGCGGCGCGTTGGATCCTCAACAGTCCTACGAGATGTGGGAAACCGTTACGCTTCCCCAGGACGCCGTCGGGCAGTACTGGTTGTACGTGGAGACCGACTACCAGAATTACGTCTACGAAGGCCCGGCGGATGCGGGCAATCTCTCCGGCGGGATCGGAATCCAGGTCAACCGCTCACCGGCAGACCTCGAGGCCGGCGGTCTGCAAACGCCGGCGACGGCGGTGTCCGGGCAAACGCTCGCCGTCCAGTACCACGTCGAGAACGTCGGCCAGGGAATCACCAGCGATCGCGTATGGTCCGACGCGGTCTTCCTGTCGACCGGCGGGCAGATTGACGCCGAGTCGATTCTGCTGACAAACATCTGCCATTACGGGCGCCTCGGTTTCGGCGACAGTTACGACGTCAGCATCGACTGCAATCTACCGATCGACCTGGACGGGGACTACCACGTGATAGTGGTCGTGGACTACAGTGGGAACGTGGAGGAGAACTTGCAGACACTCAACAACACCGTCGCCTCGGCGGCTGCGGTGAGTATTTCGCTCGGTGACGTGCCGGACCTGGCGGTGCGGGATGTCACCGCGCCCACATCCGCCATAGGCGGGCACGAAATCAACGTTCAATGGCGCGTGGTGAATAACGGCGCGGATACCGGCAGCGGTTCCTGGTACGACGCTGTGTACCTGTCGCGAGACCAGTTCTTCGACAAGGACCAGGACGTCCTGCTCGTCTCTACACTACACGTCGGCGGACTGGCCGGCGGAGGGGACTACGCCGGCGACGTGACGACGACCGTTCCGGCGGACCTTGCCGGCCCGTTTTACGTTTTCGCCGCTACCGACGTCACCGAACGCCTCTACGAGCGGGGCGATCTTTTCAACAACGCCGCCTTCGCTCCCCAACCGCTGACGGTAAGCCTGGGCGACCCGATAGACCTGGTGGCCGGGCAGGTCGCCATACCCGCCTCCGCCAGGTCCGGTCAGAGAGTCACGATAGACTACACGGTGCGAAACGAAGGCAGCTTCGCCGCACAGGGCGACTGGTACGACGCGGTCTACCTCAGCGGCGACACCGCGTGGAGCAGCGACGACCTGTTTGTCGGACATTACCATGCCCAGGGCCCGCTTCCCGACGGCGAGGAATACTCCGGTCAGGTCGCTTCGGTCCTGCCTGGCGCGTTGGCCGGCGACTACCACGTAATCGTGCGCAGCGACGTCTACGCCCGACTCGCGGAGGAAAACCGCGCTAACAACATCTCCGCATCCGTCACGGCGATGACCGTGGAGGCGCCGTATCTTGGCGATCAGAGCGTCACCGAGACCATCTCGACCGGCGAGTCGCACTACTGGCGACTGCAAGGCGAGGGGGGCAAGGTATATCGCCTGACGTTGGACGGAGGCGACGAAGGCGCGTTCCACGAACTCTACGCCCGATACGGACAACCGCCCACGCAAAGCGAGTTCGACGCGACGTACTCCACGCCGTTCTGGCACGACCAGGAAATCCTGCTTGAGGCGAACTACTCGGGCGACTACTACATCCTCGCGCGCTGCGTTAGCGACGGAGGCGAAGAGACGAGCTACACGCTCCAGGCCGATGAACTGGCGATGGAGATCACCCACGTCGGCGTCACCAGCGGAAGCAATCGCGGGCGCGTGACGGTCTCGCTGCAAGGCGCGCTGCTGGAGGGCATGGACCAGGTGAGCCTCGTCGGGCAGCAGACCACCCGCCATGCCGCCGAGCTCCACGCCGTCAGCGACGGCGAACTGTGGGCGACGTTCGACCTGACGGGAATGACCGCCGGCGTGTACGACATCCTGGCCGACGGCGAGCACGGACAGACTACGCGAACGCAGGTCTTCACGGTAACCGACGGCGCCGTCGGGCGCCTGGAAGCAACACTGGACCAGCCATCAGTCATCCGCGCGGACCAGGGCATGATGGTGCATGTGCGCTACCGCAACGCCGGGCAGACCGATCTTTCGGCGCCGATGTTTATGCTTGCGATCGACAACGGTGAGTTCCGGATGCCTGACGGGCAACGGTTGACATCACTGAGCGTTATGGGCGTCAGCGCCGCCGGACCGGGCGGCGTGCTCGCCCCGGGGTCCGGCAGCGTAATTTCGATTCCCGTTTTACCGACAGTCGGTTCCGGCGGGGAGATCACGGTTTCGCTCAGCCCCTTTGACGCTGGCACGGCCGTTGACTGGGCGGCGATGGAGCAGGACCTGCGAGACGAGTCCATGCCCGACGAGGCGTGGGACCTGATCTTCGCCAACTTCCGCGGGCAGGTCGGCGAGACGATGGGTCAGTACGCCGAGGTGTTGGCAGAAAACGCGACGCGCCTGAGCCTGATGGGCAGGCGGACCGGAAGCGTCAACGATCTGCTTCAGTTCGAACTCCTCCAGGCCGGGCAGTTCGGGCAGATCGCCCAGCGGTTTTACACGAGCACGTTCGGGTACGGGCAGAGCGACGTGTTTGGAATGACCGCGTGGTGCGACGACGCACAGGCCGTCGTCAAGGTCGGTCAGAGCGAGAGAGTGTACTACAGGCGACAAGGAAGTTCAGCCTCGGAGGTCTACTATGACGCCGGGGCGGGCCAGAGCGACGAAGTGGCCTGCATCGACGGCGTCCTGCAGCTCCGCGACCCGGACGGAACGATTACCGTGTTCCGACCGGACGGGCGAGTGGACCGCGTCGTCAATCCCGGCGGCGACACGACCCAATGGCACTGGGACGATGGGCTGCTGTTGGGCTTCACCGACCCGCTGGGGCGAAGGACGGAATTCGTGTACGATGCCGATGGACTGGTCTCGCAGATAATCGATCCCGACGGGCGGACCGCCAGCATGACGTACGACAACAATCACCACCTGATTCAACGACAAACGCCCGACGGCCTGTCCGAGAGCTGGACGTACTTCGATGGCCCCGAACCTTACCTCAAACACGCCGTCGAGTCGCACACCGCAAAAGACGGCGTGACGATGTTTAACGAGTACGACACCTGCGGTCGGATCGTTCGGACCCGGTATTCCGACGGCGCGACGGCCAAAACCTACAGCTACGATTCCGCCGGCGGGGTCACCACGACTTTCGCCGACGGCAGTTCGACCGTCGAGTGGTATAACGATAGCGGTTTCATGGGCAAACTCATTGACTCCGCGGGCGAATCGCTCGATCTTCGGTATAACGCCCACGGCGGTTTGACCGAGCTTCTGGGACCGCTTGGATCGGCCGGAAAACTCCAGTACGACCGCACCGGGCGACTGGTGGGCTCCGTGGACCCGTCGGGCGCCTCGACAGGAAACCCGCTCAACGCTGACAACACGCCCGAAAGCTACATCGACGAGGCGGGCAATGTCGTCGAGTTCACGTATGACGCCGAAGGCCGACCCGCCGAAATCATCTGGGCAAACGGCGCAACGCGACACAAACACTACGACGATCTCGGACGACTCGCCGGTTGGACCAACCGGAGAGGACAATCGGCGCAACTGATTCTGGATTCCATCACCAGCCGAATCCTCAACCGGATAACCCCTGAAGGACAAACCGACTACACCTACGACGCCGCGGGAAATCTCCTGACGGTGACCGACGCGGCTGGAACCGTCGACCATACATACAACGCAGACAATCGCATTACCAGCGTCACCGACGCCAACGGAAGGACGATCGACTACACTTACGACGCAAACGGCAGGAGAACCCGAATGACCGCCGACGGCGGGTTCGTCGTCAACTACGAGTACAACGCGCGCGGACTTCTGTCGGCCCTGAGGGACAACCAGGGCGACCTGATCGTATCGTACGCATACGACGACGCCAACCGCATCCATCGACAGGATCGCGCTAACGGTTCTTACAGCATATGGGAGTACGACGACACCGGCCAGGTCGGAATTCTAACCCACTACGACGCCGCCGGCGCAACGCTAAGCCGCTACGAACACCAGCGCGACGAACTGGGTCGGCGCATCGGCATGACCACGCTGCAAGGCCAGTGGACGTACGACTACGACGCCTCGGGGCGACTGGAGTCCGCGGAATTCGACTCGACCGAACCGGGCATCAGCGACGTGCATCAAACCTATGCCTACGACGCCGACGGTAACCGGCGGCTGATCGTCAACGACGGACTCGAAACACCGTATCACGTCAACGAATTCGAGCAGGTGCTCTCCGCCGGAGACGTAACTTACAACTACGACGCCGACGGAAACCTGATCGCCCGAAGCGGAGGCGAGACGTGGACCCTGACGTTCGACAGCTTCAACCACCTTACCTCGTTCACCGGACCCGGAGGAACGTGGAGTTACGAGTACGACGCTTTCGGTAACCGCACGGCCGTCAACTCGCCCCAGGGTCGAACCGAGTACCTGTTGGACCCGCTGGGTACCGGCTCGGTCATCGGCGAATACGACGGACAGGGCGCGCTGGTGGCGAATTACGTACACGGACTGGCGCTCGAATCGGCCGTCCTTCCGGGCGGACAGGCAAACTTCCACCATCACGACGCACAGGGCAACACGGCGATCGTCACAGACGCCTTTGCCGCCGTGGTCAACGAATACGCCTACGCGCCGTTCGGAGAATCGATCGTCGCGATCGAGACCGTCGACAACGATTTCGAGTATTCCGGCGCCTGGGGCGTGATGCACGACGACACTGGCCTGATGTACATGCGCAACCGATACTATCTCGCCGAGGAGGGGCGATTCATCACCGTCGACCCGATCAACGACGTCGACGGAATGTACGCATACTGCAAAAACGATCCGGTGGGCGCCATAGACCCCGACGGTATGAAGGGATCACCAACCAGTTGGGGCGCCGCCATGGGATACAACCCCAACAGCAGTTCGCAGAATTCATCCCTGCCGAACGCCCACGGATGGGGCGTCGCCATGGGGCACCGGCCGCAGGTTCGACCGCTTTCCGGAAGCGACGTCAACAGCGCTCTGCAGTTCCTGACCAATATGGATGACCCGGTGGCGTGGATTGAAATAGGAATAAGTACAAGCGGCGCCGAGGTGTTCGGCGAAGACGCCATGCCCAGCATCAATTTCTGGTGCGGAAACATGAGCCTGGGATACAGCCTCTTTAACACTTCCGCACTGGTCACCGCCGGTACTATAGCGCCCGGCGCCTGGGCCGGTCTGGCAACCGTGCCCGGCGCTCTCGGTGTCATTGGCGCCGCGTTCACAGGCGTGCAGATTGGAACCGCGTTCGTGCAATTGCCCCCGTGGGCGCAGTGGAGCACCTGCCCGCTCCTGGCGGCGGTAAACTTCGGAAGCCAGTACGTATTCACCACTTACTTCAACTGGCGATATCGACCGCAGGATATCCTCAACGTCGGAAGGACCGATGTCATCCGCTCGCGGGACCCCAACGACATCCTCGGCCCCGAGGGTCATGGCGATGAGAACTGGACCGGCGCGTGCGAACCGCTGGGGTATACCATCCGCTTCGAAAACGCCCCCGACGCCACGGCGCCGGCGCAGACTATCGTAATCGAACAGCAGCTCGACGACGACCTCGACTGGCGCACCTTCCGCGTGGGCGAGTTCGGATGGTCGGGCATGGTCTTCGAAGGTCCCGCCGACAGCCCGATCCTCCAGCAACGCCTAGACCTGCTGGATTCCCACGGATTCTACGTGGACGTCTTCGCCGGCGTGGACGTGCTGAGCGGTAAGGCGTTCTGGTCGCTGGCGACGATCGACCCGGAAACCGGCGCGGCGCCGGCCGACCCGACGGTCGGTCTGCTGCCTCCGGAAATCGACGGGCTGGGCCAGGGATTCGTGCATTACACCGTCAGCCCGTACGACGACGTCGTCACCGCAACGGTGATAGATGCAGAGGCCACGATCGTCTTCGACAGCAACCTGCCCATCGACACGCCGCCCATCTTCAACACGATCGACGCCGACGCGCCCGCGGCGCAGATCGACGCCCTGTCGCCGCATTCGGAACCGGACTTCCTGCTGTCATGGTCGGCGCAAGATGCCCCGGGCGGGTCCGGACTCGCCGGCGTGTCGATCTATGTCTCCGCCGACGGCGAACCTTACGAACTTTACCTCGCTGATACCGAGTCGACCGAAGTCGCCTTTCACGGTCAGATCGGGCACACCTACGCGTTCCAGGCCTGCGCCGGAGACCTTGCCGGTAATTTCCAACCGCTCGCGGACGTCTCACAGGCGGTAACGACTATTGCGTCACCGACCGTCGCCGGGCGACACGTGTTCTACAACAACTCCGCGTGGGACGGCGAAGATCCGGCCGCCGGCCCGGAAGACGATGCGGCGATCGCTGATGACAAGTCGGTCCTGCTCCCGGGAGGTGTGGTCACACCGGCCAACTACTCCGCCTATAACCGCGGGATCAACGGGATCATGGTGGACATCAACGACCTGGCTGCGACGCCGGCGGCCGGTGATTTCGACATCCGCGTCAACGAGACCGGAGGGGTCGACGCGTGGTCGCAAGGACCGGCGCCGAGCGTCTCGGTCCGACCGGGCCAGGGCGTTGGCGGATCGGATCGCGTGACGCTTGTCTGGACGGACGGGGCGATCGCAAATAAGTGGATCGAGGTTACCGTGTCGGCAGGCGGGAATGTCGGACTTGAAGCCGACGACGTGTTCTACTTCGGCAACGTCGTAGGCGAAGCCGACGGGGACAGGGCGGTCGGCCAGGGCGACTACGAAATGCTGACCGAACAGTTCGGTATGAGAGGCGAGGGTCTGGCCGCGGACTTCAACGGCGATGCAGTAGTGGATCTCGAAGACCTGTCGATCCTTCAGGCCTACGAGGGCAACACGCTGGCCTTGCCTCCCGTACTGCCCGGAGACGCCGACGGGAGCGGCGTGGTGGACGGCGGCGACTGCGAGATCCTGACGGCCCGGTTCGGGCAAAGGGGCAGAGGGCTCACCGGCGATTTCGACGGCGACGGGCGAATCGGCCTGGCGGACTTCGCGATTCTGAGAAGCAACTTCGGAAACGCCCTGCCGGCGACGGCGCCGGTGACGGCAATGGCGGCTGCACCGGCTGAACCGACCGGGGTGTCAGTGGTTCCGGTAGTCAATCCACTGCTGGATAACAACGAGGATGTGGATGATGACTCAATCGCCACCGCAGCATCCGCACCGGCCGTCGATCTGCTTGCTGAATTGCCATCACCGGGCGAGTATCTCTCCCCTGCCGCTGCGATATCAAGCGGTGCGCCGATGACAACGCCCTACCGTCGGGCGACCGGACAGTATGACCTCCGCCCGACAAGCGACGATCCGGGCGGTGATGCTGCGGGCGACGGGCTCCTGGCGGATATTCTTACCGAAGCGGCGTTGGCGATTGATATCTAAACGGCCGCCGGATTTTAACCGTCCGCCGTCAAACCTTCACCAGTTGTCGTTAGATCCTGAGCGTAGTCAAAGGGCCAGTTGCCACGCCGTTCGCCGTTCTAATCCTGTTAAGCGGCCGACGGTACGTCGGCCTATTCGTGACGAAATCGCGACGCCGCTTGCCGCTTGCCATCCGCCGTCGCCAGTTGCCAGTTGCCAATTGCCAGTTGCCAGGTTTTCCAGAATCTCCTTTGAAATACCGGGATATGTGGTATATTGTTATTTTGAAAAATCTCTTGGGGAAGGGTGCGTAGCGGCATTTCCCCTTCCCGGTTTGGGTGCATAAGTCTTGCGAGTGAGGTGGACGGAT
>Ga0180435_10003483_pt1 | contig 15718 bp, 16 predicted proteins | sample SS_ome_3_FD_132467 | JGI IMG/M metagenome (GOLD analysis project Ga0180435, IMG submission 132467) | Hypersaline lake sediment archaeal communities from the Salton Sea, California, USA - SS_3_S_1 metaG | ecosystem: Environmental > Aquatic > Non-marine Saline and Alkaline > Hypersaline >... | reverse complement strand
GTCGGAGGCTCCGTACGCGATCCGTTGCGGCAGCGGCAGCTTCATGCGGGCCCTCCTGGTGGCGCGCTGGCGGCACGGGCGTAGAGCGCCACGCCCACGGCCACCGCCAGGTTGTGCGACTCGAGCGCCGGATCCTGCGGGATGGTGACGGCGACGGCGCCGTCGAGCGCCTCGCTCGGTAGGCCCCCGCCCTCGGGACCGAAGGTCCAGGCCGCCAACGGCGGCGGCACCAGCGCCGGGAGCGGCACGGGCACACCGGCGGCGGGCGGCACCAGCGCCACCACGGCGTGCGCCGCGTGATCGTCGCGGTACGCGCGCCAGTGTGGCCACGCGCGGGCCCGCAGCGCGAAGCGCGCGCCCTGCGAGGCGCGCAACACGTGCGGCGACCAGGCGTCGACCCGCGGTGCGATGAGGGCGACGTCACGCACCCCGAACCCGAGCGCCGCGCGCATGGCGGCGCCTACGTTGCCCGGCTGGGTCGGGCGCACGAGCACCAGGTGGTCGAGGTCGGCGCGCAGGCCGTCGTCCTCGGGGTCGAGTTCCGTCACCACCCAGGCGGCGCCGTGCCGCCTCAGATCGCGCACGCGGGTTGCGTCCTCGATCAGCGGCACGCCGGCCGCGGCCGCAGCGTCGGCGACCTCCGCGCGTTCCCTCGGCGGGAGGCGGGGGTGGCAGAGGACCCGGCGAACGGCCCGCGGGCGGTGCCGCAGCGCCTCCAGCGCCGGCCACACGCCGACGACGTGCGTCACGCGGGGTCGGCTTCGTCGGCCGCCGGGAGCGCGAAGGGCGCGCGCATCCCGGCCTCGGCGGCCTCCCGGGCCTCGGCCGGCACCCAGCCCAGGGCGAGCGCGCCACGGTAGGCCTGCAGGGCCCGGTCGCGCTTGCCCGCGAGGTCGCGCAGCTGGCCCAAGCGCGCCAGCAGCAACCCCGGCAGCAGGTACGGCTCGCGGAAATCGCCGGCGGCGGCAGCCTCGAGGACTTCGAGCGCCTCGCCGGCGTGGTCGTGGGCGAGCAGCAGTTGAGCCTCCAGGAAGCGGGCCTCCGCGAGGTCGAGCTCGCGCAGCCGGCCGAGGAGGCCGGCCACGTCGGCCGCCTCCCCGCGCCACGCGACGTCGAGCAGCGAGCGGCGGCGAGCGTCGTCCGATACCGGCGGCGACGCGGCCGGCGACCAGGCGACGCCCGCCTCGTCGAGCTCGGCGGTGAGCGCCGGCCACAGGTCGGCCTCCGCCAGGACGACGCCGCGGGGGCTGCGGCCGCTGGCGCCCGTCGGCCGCAGGTCGGCGGTGATGCGCTCGCGGGCGGCCCGCGCGCGGCGCAGCCGCCAACCGGTACCGGGGCCGTCGCCGAACGCCTCGACGCGCAGCCGGAGCTCCTGGGCGAGGGGCGGCAGCACCTCGTCCAGGACGCGTGGCAGATCGAGGGCCTGAGGCAGCAGTTCGGGGAGTGGCCGAAGGGCGGCGCGGGCCGCGTCGAGCGGCGCGCGCGCCTGCGGGTACGCCGCCAGGTAGCGCTCGAAGTCGGCGGCGTCCTCGGCGCCCGGTGCGCCGATGCCGCGCAGCGGTGTGCCGCGCCGTGCCGCCCACGGCGCCACCGTCCACGGCAGCGCGATCTCGTCGGTGTCGTGCCAGCTCGCGTCGCGCTCGAAGTCGGGGGGCAGCGCGGTCGTCCACAGCACCTCGGGTGCCGACGCCTCCAGTGCGTCGCGCACGGTCACCACGTTCCAGCGCGGGTGCCGGAGGTGCCACGGACCCATGAGGGGGATCAGCGTCAGGCTCGCAGCGGTGTCCACGGCGCCATCGTACGCGGCGCCGGCAGCACGCGCGGGCCGCGCCCGAGACCGGGCGGGGGGGTCGGCCGGCGATGACGGGTACCATGGCGGCATGCGCGAACCCGGACGGACGGCATGGCAGGTGGAGGCGACGTGGTGGGCGGGCCTGCTCGCATGGATGGCGGTGACGGCGGCGACGCTGCTCGCGGTCTCGGCCCTCGCCACGGCGCCGCGCGTGGGGGTGGAGCTCCAGGAGCTGCTGCTCGACGCCGCGTTCGCGGCCGGCGAGGTCAGCGTCCCGGCGGCGGCGCCGGTGGCCGCCGCCTACGAGGGGAGCGGCCCCTTCGAGTTGTGGCCGGGCGCGGGTGTGACCGTCACGGAGGGCGAGCTGGCGTCGCTGTCGGCCGCGGAGGCCCGCGCGCGGTTGGCGAACGCCTTCGCCGACCGGCGCCTCGCCGATGGCGCTGGCTGGACCGCCTCGCTCGCCGATGCGAGCCTGGCGGCGGATCTCGACATGCTCGAGCGGGCAGTGTTGCACCCGTTGGCGGAGGCCGAGCTCGGGCGGGCCCTGCTGAGACTCGGGCTCGACGACGGCACGCGTGCGGCCGATTGGCCGACGCAGGCGGCGAACGCCCCGGGCCAGCCCGTGCAGCCGATCGTCGGGGTCTTCGTGACCTTGCCGGTCGAGTTGGTGCAGGGGGCGGGTCCGCGGCGCGTCGGCGAGCGGGTGGTGGCGGGCCTGGCGACCCTGCTGGCGGAGGGCGGCGCCGAGGCCGCGCGCGCTGCCATGGGCAACGCACAGCTCGAGGCCGCGCTCGAGGCCGCCCTCGCCGGTCCCGTGTGGCAGGCGTGGCGCGCGGCCTTCTCCGCGGCCTGGGTGCCGCGGGACGAAGCGTTGGAGCGGCGGCTGACGGAGGCGCAGGAGGTTCTGGCGGGCGCCGGTGTCGAGGACGATCCACTGGCGGATGCCTGGATCGGCGCCGACCTCGAGGGCGCGAGCCCTGAGGAGGCGCGCGAGCGGACGCTCGCCGCCCTCGCGGAGCGCGCCTACCAAGGGGGCAGCGACGCGTTGCAGGCGGTGCTCGCGACGCCCGAGGCGCGGGCTCGGGTCGCGGCGGGGGCGCCATGGATCGACGCGATCGCTGCGCGTGCCCATCAGCGCTACGCGCTATGGGCGTGGGTGAGCGGCGTCGTGGCGCTGCTGCTGCTCGCGATCCTGTCCCTGTTGCACCAGGGGCGCTGGCGGGTGCTGGCACCGGGCGTGCTGCTGCTCGCTGCTGGCGGGCCGTGGCTGTGGCTCTGGTGGACGTGGTCGGCGCGTGCGGACGGTGCCGCGGCGGCCGCCGCGGCCATCCCGGCGAGCGCCGTCGCGCTCGGCCTGCCGGCGGCGGCCCGCGCCTGGTCCGCGCACCTGCTCGCGGCCTCGGCCGACGTCGCAGCCAGCGTCGTCGTGTGGCCGCCGGCCGCGGTCGCCGGTGCGGGGGCCGCGCTGCTGGTGTTGACCTTGCTGGCTGCCCTGGGCGCGTGGCTGCGTCCCCCGAAGCGTGGCCGCTTCTGACGGCCAAACCGACGGCCGGACGCGGGCCGGGCCTCGCGACGCGCGTGCGGCTCGCGCCGCGGTGGTCGTCGTCCACGGTGTCGGTAGTCAGCCGCCGTTGGCAACGCTCGGACGGCTGTCGCAGGGCCTGATCGACCACGCGGGGGCGCACGGCGAGCGGCCGGAGGCGCGCGCCGTCCTGCTCCGCGTGCGGGGCGAGCCGAGCAGCGTGCTGCGTCTCGTCGGCGCCCCGAGCCTCGGCGGCTTCGACGTCGTCGACCTGCACGAGTTCGCCTGGCAGGGGCTGACGCAGGGCAGGGCACGCCCGCTCGCGGTCCTGCGCTGGCTGGTGCGGACCGGTCTGGCGCCGCTGCACGTCCGCCGCCACTGGCGGGTGCTGGCGGACGCCGGTAACGACGCCCCCTCGCCGTGGGCGGTGGTCGGCCGCCAGGCGCTCATCGCCACCGCGCTGGCATGGCTGGTGGTGGCGCTGCTCGCGGGCGTGCTCGTGGCACTGCTGCAGCTGCCGCGGGCCTGGCCGCTGTTGGGCGGCGCGCTGGCGGACGCCGCGCTCGCCCTGGGTCCGACGGGCGCGGCCGCCCTGGCGCTGGGCGCGGTGCCGGCCGCGGTGGCCGTCGCCTCGCTGTGGGGCGTCCTCGGCGACGCCGTCGAGGCCGCCGCACTGCGTCGCCGCACGGCCGGCGGCGGTTGGGCCGGGAGCTACGCGGGCGTGGCGCGCCTGTGGGCCTGGCCCGCCGTCGTGATCGCGGCCGTGCTCGGCGCCTGGGCGGCCGTCGGCGCGGCCGTCGGCGCCGATGCCTGGCGAGCGCTGGGCGGCGTCGTCCGCGCGCTGGCCGACGCGCCCTCGCTGGTCGCCGGTGCCCTGGCCGCCGCCGCGCTGGCGTGGCTGGCGCGGGCGCTGGCGACGCACGTGGGCGACCTCGCGCTGTACGTGACGAGCGACACCTCGTCGGCCTTCCACCGCGGCCGGCGGGAGCTGCAGGCGGCGGCGACCGCGTTGGTGGAGGAGTTGTTGCGGCGGGGCGAGGGTGGAGACGGCGGACCCGAAGCCGAGGTCGACGCCGGCGCGGTGCTCGAAGGGACCGAAGCGTACGACGCCATCGTCCTGGTCGGTCACTCGCTCGGCAGCGTGATCGCTCTCGACGCCCTCGACGGGGTGGCGCGCGAGGCGCGCGTCGAGGGCGACCCGGCCGGCGCGCGCCGGCCGCTGCCGCTCCTCAAGCTCCGCGGCTTGCTCACCTTCGGGTCGCCGCTCGACAAGATCGCCTACTTCTTCCGCGAGCGCGTCCCCGACGGCGATGCGGTGCACGCCCAGCTCGCCTCGTTCCGGCACGCCAGCCGCCGTCGGCCCTCGCGGCGCGACGACGGCCCCTACCGGCTGGCCCGGTACGAGGTGCCCTACGGCTGGCTGCGCTGGCTGCACCTGCACGCGCCCGCCGACCCGATCAGCGATCCGTTGGTCTACTACCGCGTCGACGAGCGCCGCCGGCGCCGCTACCCGTGGCCGTGGACGGCGCACGGCCGCTACTGGGACGACCCCGAGACCTACCGGGCGCTGGCCGACCTGCTGGCATCGGCGCGGGGCTGAGCGGGTCCGGCGGCGGGCAGACGCCGGGCCGCCGCCGCTCTGACGCTGTGCCGAGCGCGAACCGCGCGGGATCGCCGCACGTACCACGGCGGGCGCGACCTGCCTGGCGGTCGCGGCGGACTATGCTCCCGCCATGAACACTCTGCGCGAACCGCGCGTGACCGTCATCGGGGCCGGCATGGCCGGCAGCGAGGCCGCCCTGGCCGCCGCGCGCCTCGGGGTCCAGGTCGACCTCCACGAGCAGCGACCGGTGCGCATGACGCCGGCCCACCACAGCGATCGCTTCGCCGAACTGGTGTGCAGCAACAGCCTCGGGGGCGAGGGGCGCAGCAACGCCAAGGGCCTCATGCAGGCCGAGATGCTGGCTGCCGGCGGTGTCGTGGTCGGCAGCGCCCACGCGACCCGCGTGCCGGCCGGTGGCGCGCTGGCGGTCGACCGCGAGGCGTTCTCGGAACGCGTCACCGCCGCGGTGCGCGCGCACCCGGGGATCCGCGTCCACGTCCGCGAGGTCACCGAGGTGCCGGACGGGGTGGTGGTGCTGGCGACGGGCCCGCTGACGAGCGACACGCTCGCCGAGCACGTGCGCCGTCGCGTGGGGGAGGACTTCCTGGGCTTCTACGACGCGGCCGCACCCGTCATCGCCTTCGACTCGATCGACCACGACGTCGCCTACCGTAAGGGTCGCTATGGGCAGGAGGCCGACTACCTCAACCTGCCGTTCGACCGCGCCGCCTACGACCGCTGGTACGAGGCCGTCACCGAGGCCCGCAACCATGTCCCGCACGAGTGGGAGAAGCTGGAGTTCTTCGAGGGCTGCATGCCGATCGAGGAGCTCGCGCGGCGCGGCCGCGACACGCCCCGCTTCGGGCCGCTCAAGCCGGTCGGCCTCGAGCACCCGGTCACCGGCGAGCGCTTCCACGCGGTGGCCCAGCTGAGGCAGGAGGACGCCGCCGGCCGCATGTGGAGCCTGGTGGGCTTCCAGACCGGCCTCAAGTGGGGCGACCAACAGGCGGTGGTGCGGACGATCCCCGGACTGGAGCGGGCCGAGATCGTGCGCTACGGCGTCATGCACCGCAACACCTACCTGTGCGCGCCGCGCCTGCTCGAGCCGCACCTTGCCCTGCGCGCCGAGCCCGACGTCTTCGTCGCCGGCGTGTTGGCGGGTACCGAGGGCTACCTGGAGTCGAGCGCCACCGGTTGGCTCGCCGGCACCAACGCCGCCCGCCGGGCGTTGGGCCAGCCACCGATGGTGCCGCCGGAGGCAAGCATGCTCGGCGGCCTGGTTCGCTATCTGGCGACGGCCAACCCCGACGGCTTCCAGCCGATGAACGCCAACTGGGGCCTGGTGCCGGTGGTCCCCAAGACCCGCGGCGGTCCCGGCAAGCGCGAGCGTCGCGAGATCGCCTACCAGCAGGGGCTCGACACCTTCGTGGTGTGGCTCGAGGAGCTTCGCCGGGCGGGGCCGCTGCCCGCCTGATGCGGGTCAGGACCGATGATGCCGGGGCCGGCGTTGCTCGCCGCGCCGCGGCCGCTGCAGGTATGGCGTTCGCCGGGACCGGTCGCCGCACCGGGCCGCTGGCCCACTGACCACGCCATCGTCGGTGGCGGTGTCGGCGTCGGGGCCGGTGGTGGGACGCGCGACGCGGCCGCGGATGGTACACCGGGCGCATGACCGCGCCCGCCCCCGCACGCACCGTCGATCTGCGCTCCGATACCGTCACGCGCCCGACGCCGGCCATGCGCCGCGCGATGGCCGCGGCGGAGGTCGGCGACGACGTCTACGGCGAGGACCCGACCGTCGCCCGCCTCGAGGCCGCCGTCGCCGAGATGACCGGCAAGCAGGCCGGCCTGTTCGTGCCGACCGGCACGATGGGCAACCAGATCGCGCTCGCCGCCCACACGCGCCGCGGCGTCGAGGTCATCGCCCCCGTGGGCGCGCACGTCTACGAGTACGAGCTCGGCTCGATGGCGAACCTGGCGGGCCTGATGCCGCGGCTGGTGCCCGCACCCGGCGGCGTGCCCGACCCGGACGACGTGCGCGCCGCCATCAGCCCGGGCCGCCACCAGGCCCCGACGGGGCTCATCGTGCTGGAGAACACCCACAACAAGGCGGGTGGCACCGTGGTGCCGCTCGCCGTCGCCCATGCCGTCGCCGACGTCGCCCGCGAGGCCGGCGTGCCGTTGCACCTGGACGGCGCGCGCGCCTGGAACGCCGCCGTCGCGCTCGGCGTCCCGCTCGCCGAGGTCTGCACGCCGTTCGACAGCGTCTCGCTGTGCCTCTCGAAGGGCCTGGCGGCGCCGATCGGCAGCGTGCTGGTCGGCGACGAGACGTTCCTCGCCGAGGCGCACCGCTACCGCAAGATGTACGGTGGCGGCATGCGCCAGGTGGGCGTGCTGGCGGCGGCGGGCCTGATCGCCGTGCACGACATGGTCGAGCGCCTGGCCGACGACCACCGGCGCGCCCGCTGGCTGGCCGAGGAGCTCCAAGGCATCGACGGCGTCGCCGTCGATCTCGCCACCGTGCAGACCAACATGGTCTTCCTGACCGTCTCCGACGCACGCGGGTTCGTCCCGCTCCTCGAGCGCGAGGGGCTTCTGTGCAACGCCATGGGGGCCGACGCCATCCGCTTGGTCACCCACCTCGACGTGGACGATGAGGACGTCGCCTTCGCTGCCGACGCCGTCCGCCGCGCCGCGGCGGACCGTCGCGCCGCGGCGGGTGTGGCCTGAGCGTGCCGGACGCGGACGCGACGCTCCGCGCGGGCGGCGTCCCCGACACGGCCCGTCGCGTCGCCCTCCTGGCGCACCCGGCCGGCCACTCCGTCAGCCCGGCCATGCAGCGCGCGGCCATCGATGCGTGTGGTCTCGACGCGACCTACGACGCGTTCGATGTGCCACCCGCCGGACTGTCGGCGGCCGTCGCGGCCCTGCGCCGATACCCGTGGTGGGGCGCGAACGTGACCGTCCCCCACAAGACCGTCGTCGTGCCCTGGATGGACGAGCTCTCGCCGGCGGCGCGGCGCCTGGGTGCGGTCAACACGATCGTGCGCCGCGGCGCGCGGCTGATCGGCGACAACACCGACCTCCCCGGCTTCGCCCGCGCGCTTGCGGCCGTTCGTTCCGATCTCGCGGGCGCCCGGATCGTGGTCATCGGTGCCGGTGGGGCCGCCCGCGCGGTGGTGACCGCCCTCGCCGACGCCGGGGCCACGATCGCGTTGCACAACCGCGGCGCGGATCGTGCGCGGGCGCTGGTCGGCTCGCTGGCGGTGCCGCGGGTGGCGTTGCTGCCGGCCGCGGCCCTGGCGGACGCGGTCATCGGGTGTGACCTGTTGGTGCAGACGACCACCGTCGGCATGCAGGGCGGCCCGCCCGGCTCGCCTCTGCCGGAGGGTCTGCTGCCCGAGGCCGGCGCGGTGGTCGATCTCGTCTACCGTCCGGCGGTCACGCCGCTGCTGGCGGCGGCGTTGGCGGCCGGCCTTCCGGTGCAGAACGGCCTGCCGATGCTGGTGTACCAGGGCGCGCTGTCGTTCGAGGCATGGACGGGCGTCGCCGCCCCCGTCGAGGCCATGGGCGCCGCCGCCGAGGCCGCCCTGGGCGGTCCGGGGCGCGGGTGGTCCGGCCTGCTGGCGGGCGGCGATCGACCGAGGGTAGGCTGAGGCGTGCGCATCGCCGTCCTGGCCGACGTCCACGGGAACCTGCCCGCGCTCGAGGCCGTGTTGGACGATGCCGCCGCCCACGGCGCGGATCGCTACGTCGTCAATGGCGACGCGGTCAACCGCGGCCCCCAAGGGGTCGAGGTGCTGCGGCGGCTGGCCACCCTCGAAGCGGCATACACCCTCGGCAACCACGACGACCTGTTGCGGCGGCTCGTCGAGGACGACCCCACGCTTCCCTTCGACTTCCGGCACGGCGCTTTCTGGCGCGCGAACCGCTGGTGCGCGGACGATCTCGAGGCCGCCGGGTGGCTCGATACCGTGCGGCGGTGGCCCATGACCGTGCGGATCGAGCTGCCGAACGCCCCCAGCCTGCTGATCGCGCACGGCAGCCCGCGCCACTACCGCGAGGGCTACGGCCGCCACCTCAGCGACGCCGTCATCTCCGAGATCGTGGAGATGCACCCGGCGGACGTGCTGGTCGGCTCGCACACGCACTGGCCGCTGCGCCATCGCTGGGGGCGCTACCAGGTCCTGAACACCGGCGCGGTCGGGGTTCCGTTCAACGGCGACGGCCGCGCGCAGTACCTGTGGCTGACCCTGGAGGGTGGCGCCTGGACGGCCACCTTCCGGCGCGTCGCCTACGACGTGCGTGAGGCTCTGGCGGCGTACGAGTCCCGGGGCTACCTGGAGGACGGCGGCCTGCTCGCGCACCTGTTCCGCGACGAGGTGCGCGATGCGCGCTCCTACCTGGTGCCCTTCCAGATGTGGGCGGAGGCCCAGCGGGCCTCCCTCGACGAGGCGGGCTTCGCCGCCTTTCGGGCCGCCCACCCCGAGCGTTTCGGACCGCCGCGACGATGGCCGACGGTGACCGCCTCCGAGGAGCCGTGAACGTGTCGCGCGGCGGGCGCGCCGCGCCCGCGCCGCGCGCCTCCCGCTGGCGAAGCCTCGGGCGGCTCGGGTGGGCGGTTCGCGGGCGCTGTCCGGCGTGCGGGGCGCACGGGGCGTTCGTCGGCCGCTTCCGTCTGCGGGAGCGCTGTGCCGGCTGCGGCGTCGTGTTCGAGCGCGACCCCGGGAGCTGGCTCGGCGCCACGGTGTTGGCCTACGCGCTCGCGGTCGTCGCGATGGCCTTGGCGGCCCTGCTCACCGTGCCGGGCCGTGGCCTCTACCGCGGGTTGGAGTGGGTGCTCGCCGCGACGGCCGTGGCGACGGTGCTGCTCACCTACCGTGCGATCAAGGGTGCGTGGCTGTGGCTGACCTGGGCGGCGGGTTGGGTGCACCGCGATGGGGAGGACCCGGACGCCGACGCGACGGGGCGGGCGTGACGACGCCCGTGGTGTGAGCACGCCCGGTGGTGCCGGCCCCTGGTCCCCGTCCAGGCGGGGCCTGACGATCGGCCTGCTGCTGTCGGTGACGACCCACGCGCTGGCCGCGTTGGCGGTCGTCACGATCGCGCCGCGCATCCCCGCCGAGCTCGGCGGCCTCGAGCTCTACGGCTGGCTCTTCTCCGGGTATCTGCTGACGTCGCTGCTCGGGACGGTCTGGGGCGGCGGCGAGGCCGACCGCCGGGGTCTGCGGTCGCCCTTCGCCATCGGCCTGGGGGCCTTCGGTCTGGGCTTGGGGCTCGCGGCGGTCGCGCCGTCGATGCTCTGGGTGGTCGGTGCGCGGGCGCTGCAGGGCTTTGGCGGCGGCGCGGTGACGACGCTCGTCTACGTCGCCGTCACCCGCGCCTACCCCGACCGCCACCGGTCGCGGCTGATGGCGTACCTCTCCACGGCTTGGGTCACGCCGGCGTTGATCGGTCCCGCATTGGCGGGCGCCATGGCCGAGGCCGCCGGCTGGCGCTCCGTCTTCGTCGCCCTGGCGGCCGCCTTGACGCTGGTCGCGCTGCTCACGTTGCCGCGGCTGGGGTCGGCGGAGGCGTCGACCGACGCTGATGCGTCGACGGACGCGCAGGCGTCGACCGGCGCGGGCCTGTTGCCGGCCCTCGGTGTGGTGGCGGGGTTGGGCGCCGTGCTCGCCGCGCTCTCGTGGTGGACCGACCGCGGCGGTGGCGCGACGGCTGCCGCGTCGGTGGCGATCGTGGCGGGCTTGGTGGCCGCGGCGATGGGCCTGCGCCGGTTGCTGCCCGCCGGCACGCTGCGGCTCTCTCCGGGGCTCGGGACCCTGGTGGTCACCCGCGCCGGGTTCTTCGCCGGTTTCATTGGCGTCGAGGCCTTCCTCGCGCTGATGCTGACCGACCTGCAGGGGTTGTCGTCGGCGCTCACCGGAGCCGTCATCGCCACGGGGGCGATCAGCTGGACGGCCGGTTCGTGGTGGCAGGCGCGCCGCGACGCGAGCGACGAGGGCCGCGGTGCACGCGGTCGCCGGGTGGTCATCGGGGTGGGCTTCCTGGGCGTCGGCCTGGGGTTGCAGGGGGCCGCGCTGGCTGGCGTCGGCGACGACGCGTCCTGGGTGACCGCCGTCGCGGTGCTGGGGTGGATGACCGCCGGCTTCGGCATCGGCACCGCCCACGCCACGAGCTCGGTGTTCGCCTTCGCGCTGGCCGAGAGCGACGGGGTGGCCGCGGGCCGCGTCTCGGTGGCGTTGCAGCTGGCCGACAACGTCGGTGCCGCCTTCGTGACCGGGCTGGCCGGGGCGGCGCTGGCGTTCGTCAATGCCGCTACGGTCGGCTCCGCCAACGGTAGCGGCGCGGTGTCCCAGGCGGGGGTGGCGGCCGCGTTCGCCGTCGCGTGGGGCGCCTGGCTGCTCAGCTACGTGGCGGCGCGTCGGAACGCTCGGTCCACGCCAACCGCAGCATCGCGATCGTGATGGCGAGAAAGGCCACGGCCGCGAGGAACGGGATGCTGACGAAGCCGAACCAGTCGACGTACTGCACGTTGCACGGTACGCCCGAGGCGCACGAGGCCGGCGGCGCCAGCCCGGGCACCTTCTGCAGCAGGTAGTGGTACGTGGCGGTGCCCAGCCCGATGACGGAGAGCGGCAGGGCGGTGCGCCAGGCCAGCAGGTCTTGCCGGAAGGTCGCGACCCCGAGGACGACGACCAGCGGGTACATGAGGATGCGCTGCCACCAGCACAGGGCGCAGGGCACGAAGGCGCGGACCTCGGAGAAGTACAGCGAGCCGACGGTGGCGGCGATGGAGACCAGCCACGCAAAGTAGAGCCACACCCCGCGGGCGGCCACCGGGATCAGTCGCGCAGCGCAGCGTCCAGGGCGGCGCGGACCGCGGAGGCTGCCGGGGAGTCGACCTTCACGCCGTTCACGATGACCGTGGGGGTCGCGCGCACTTCGAGGCGGACCGCGAGCGACGCGTCGTCGCGCACCGCCTGCAGGCTGCTCGCGTCGGCGAGGCAGGCGTCCAGGGCGCCGGCGTCGATGCCCGGCGCGTACGTCAGCGCCAGTTCCACCGCCCGGCGGGCGTCACCGAGTTGCTGCTGCGCCCGGTAGAGCGGTGTCTTCATCTCCCAGAAGGCGTCGTTGCTCTGCCGGTAGACGCACTCGCCGACGCGGGCCACGTGCTCCGAGGCCGTGACCGGCGCCACCACGGGCAGGTTGAAGTAGGCAACCTGCACACGGCCGTCCGCCACGTAGTCGCGTCGGATGTCGGGCATGACGTTGAGCTCGAAGTTCTGGCAGCCGGGGCAGCGGAAATCCTCGAACACCGCCATCGTCACCGTCGCGGATGGGTCGCCGAGCACGGGCTGCCCGGTCAGGTCGATCGACGCGGCCGTGGTTGGTTGCAGCCGCGGCGCGATCAGCACGCCGGCGACGACGAGGACGGCGAGGATCACGGTGAAGAGCGTCAGGCGTTGCGGGTTCATGCGGCCGATGGTACGACACCGCGGTCCGACCCCAGGTGGCGTGGGGTGTCCGGGGCGCAGCTGCGCAACCTCATCGGTGGTTGTCGATCCCGTGGTACGCGGCGAGGAACGCGCGCATGCCCTCGGGGTCGACGTCCTCGAAGCGCTGCAGGCGCTGCCAGGCCGTCAGGGCATAGCGCGTCGGCATCCCCTCGCGCGGCGCGATGACGACGCGGGGGTACCCGCGGGCGACGTCCTCCAGGGCGGCGACGTGCATGGCGTTCTCCTCCGAGGTGCCGAGCGGGTACCAGAGGACGACGCCGCCGTCCTCCATGTTGTGCAGCAGGCGCTGGTCGTGCTGCGCCTCGAGGTGGGCGCCCCACGGGGCGAGCTCGGCGGTGTGCCAGCCGGAGGTCGGCGGATCCGAGTTGTACGCGGGCGTGTTGGCGCCCAGGGTCACGTGGAGGTTCCCCTGGCTGGGGAAGCGCTCGCCGGGCAGCCGCGCCTCGGCGACGGCGTTGAGCGTCACCTGCAGCGCCACGAGGGCGACCAGGCCGGCGATGCCGACGAGCCATGGGCTGGGCAGTCCGGCGCGTCGGCGGCCCCTCCTCTTCGGCGCCGCGGGCATGCGTTCGGCGGCGGTCGGCATCGACTTCTTCGCGTTGCTGGAACGTCGCTTGGCTTGGCCCATGGGATCGCACGTTACGGTACCGACGCACGATCCGCCGTCAAGCTGAGAACGTGAACGTCATCCGGAGAGCGACCTCCCCGCTGGCTGCGGCCTCGGCCGAAGCCGACGGCGAACCGAACGGTGTGCCTGGCGATGCCTCGCTGGGCGTGCCGGCCCCGCTGCCCGCCTGCCCCGACACACCGAACTGCGTCAGCAGCGATGGTGATCCACGCGACGCCGTGCACTTCATCGCCCCGCTCGCGTTGCCGGACGGCCTGGCGCCGGAGGCGGCGATGGACGCCTTCGAGGCCATCGTCAGGTCGGCACCGCGCAGTGAGGTGCTCGAGCGCGCTCCGCTGCGCCTGCGGGCCATCGATCGCACCGCCGTCTTCCGCTTCGTCGACGACGTCGACGCGCGAATCGATCCCGAGGCGAGGCTGCTGCACGTGCGGTCCGCCTCGCGCGTCGGCGGCGGCGACCTCGGGGCCAACCGACGGCGGGTCTCCGCCTGGCTGCGTGAGCTGTCCCAGTCGTGGGGCGTCGACCGGCCACCCAGGTAACCCAGCCCGCCGAAGCGGCGGGGCGCGCTGCTAGACTGCGGGCGTCCACCACGCCGCCGGAGGCGGCCCCCAGCGACCCGCAGAACGAGAGAGGTGAGACCGTGGCCTTCGAACTCCCCGCCCTGCCGTATCCGACGAACGCCCTCGAACCGCACGTCGACGCGCGCACCATGGAGATCCATCACGGCAAGCACCACGCCGCCTACACGAACAACCTCAACGCCGCCCTCGAGGGCCACCCCGCGTTGCAGGAGCGCTCGATCGAGGAGCTGTTGCGCGGCTTCGACCATCTTCCCAGCGACATCCAGACGGCCGTCCGCAACAACGGTGGCGGCTACGCCAACCACAACCTCTTCTGGGAGGTCATGTCGCCGCAGGGTGGCGGTCGACCCAGCGGCGAGTTGGCGGCCGCGATCGATGAGGCCTTCGGCTCGTTCGACGCCTTCCAGGCCAGCTTCTCCGACGCCGCCGCCAAGCGTTTCGGTTCGGGCTGGGCCTGGCTGGTCGTCGATGGCGATGGCGCACTGCAGGTGTACTCCACCGCCAACCAGGATTCGCCGTTCATGTCGGGGCACACGCCCATCCTGGGCCTCGACGTGTGGGAGCACGCCTACTACCTGAACTACCAGAACCGCCGGCCCGACTACGTCAAGGCCTTCTGGAACGTGATCGACTGGGGCAAGGTCGCCGGACTCTTCGCGGCCGCGAAGGGCTGAACCCGAGCGACCGCGGACTGCCCACACCGCCTAGGCGATGACCGCGGCGGGCCCCACGCGGGCCCGCCGCGGTCGCGTAGCGTCCCCTCGAGGTGGACGAACGCTCGGAACGCATCGGGTTTGCACTGGCGTTGGGCGCCTGCCTGCTCCTGGCCTTGGGGGCGGGCTGGGGTCGCTGGCGGCCCGCGCAGGTCGAGGTCGGGGTGCTGCGCCGCGAGGTCACCGCGCACGTGGCGGGGCGGGTCGCCGCGCCCGGTAGCTACGTGCTGCCCTGGGGCAGCCGCGTCGAAGACCTGGTCGCGCGTGCGGGCGGCCTGTTGGAGGATGCCGATCCCACGCTGGTCGCGTGGGCGGCGCCACTGACCGATGGCGTTTCGATCGTCGTGCCGCTGCTCAGCGATGCCGCCGGCGACCCGCGCGTCGACGTGAACGCCGCCAGCGAGCGTCTGCTCGCCACCCTGCCCGGCGTCGGTCCCGTCACGGCGGCCCGGATCGTCGCGGCCCGCCCCTTCCACGCGATCGAGGACCTCCTGGGGGTGGCGGGCATCGGCGAGGTCCGCCTGGAGGCGTTGCGGCCGTACGTCACGCTCGGAGGCGGCGGGTGACACCGATACCTTGGCCCTGGGGCGTCGCCGCCGGCGTGGTGCTCGGGGTGGCGGCCGTCGACGGCGGGCCCGTGCCGACGGCGGCCGCGGCCACCACCGGCACGCTCACGGTGCTGGCGGCGCTCGTCGCCGGCCGCGGGGCCCTCGCGCGCCTCGCGTGGCTGGCCTTCGGCGTCGGTGTCGTCCTCGGTGCCGTGCGGGCCCACGCCTGGGCCGTCGCCCCGGACGCCTGGGCCGGCCGTGCCGGCGAGGATCTCGAGCTCGAGGCCCGCGTGGTCGATGGCGTCGCCTGGCCGCTGGCCGGCGGTGGGCCCGGTCTCCTGCTGCGCGGGCCGGCGGTCGACGACGGTCCCCAGCGCCTCGCGGGTCGGCTCGTCGAGATCCCGGGACGGCGGAACCCCGGTGGCTTCGACGCTGCCGCGTTTCACGCCCGCCGGGGCGTGACGGCGGCCCTCGTGGTCACCGATGCCGAGGCGCTGGCGCCGCCGGGTGGCCGCCTCCGCGCACGGGTGGCGTTGCGCGCAGGCGTGGTAGCGGGTCTGCCGCCGCCGGCGGCGGCGCTCATGCAGGCGCTCACGCTGGGCCTGCGCGACGACCTCGGCCCGCTGCGGGAGGCGTTCGCCGCTTCGGGCCTCGCCCACGTGCTGGCGCTCTCGGGCCTCCACGTCGGCCTGCTGGCGGCCGTCCTGATCTGGGCGGTGCGCGGCATCGGCCGGCTGCGGAGCGTCCTGGTCGTCGCGGTGCTGCTCGCCTACGTGGGCGTGGTCGGGCCGTCGCCCGCCGTGGTACGGGCGACGGT
>Ga0180435_10003482_pt1 | contig 15719 bp, 16 predicted proteins | sample SS_ome_3_FD_132467 | JGI IMG/M metagenome (GOLD analysis project Ga0180435, IMG submission 132467) | Hypersaline lake sediment archaeal communities from the Salton Sea, California, USA - SS_3_S_1 metaG | ecosystem: Environmental > Aquatic > Non-marine Saline and Alkaline > Hypersaline >... | reverse complement strand
CGACGGCGATGTTCTGCTGCAGTGTCTCGAGCAGCTGGTGATAATCGATGAACTGCGAGAGGATCAGCAGAATCAGCGTGATCAGCGGAATGATCGACAGCAGGGCATAGTAGGCGACTGCACCGGCCAGGAGCAGTCCCTGGCTTGCACGAAATCCCCTGAAAACCTGGAGAATGAATCGCCATGGGTGCTGCAGGACGAGCTGGTACTGATGCTGCATCTTGTTCCACTGCTGCTTGCGGGGCCTTCCATGCTACCGCTTGCCGCACAGCTTGTCACCGAGCGCGTCTGCCGGTGCTATCCTTAATGTCATTCCCGGAAAGAAGAGAAACAGTCATGACGCATTACGCAGGACAGTGCCACTGCGGTTCGGTGAAGTTTGCATTCGACAGCGAACCGATCACCTCGGGCCTGCGCTGTAACTGTTCCATATGCGTACGCAAGGGAGCGGTGATGTCGCCCGGTGTCTACGACCGGCAGGAGCTGAATATCGAGGTTGAGGGTGATGCCCTCGGTGTTTACCAGTTCGGCAACAGGACTGCGAAGCACTACTTCTGCAATCGATGCGGCATTTACCCCTTTCATGAAACCGCGCGTTTCCCGGGAAAACTGCGAGTCAACCTTGGTTGCATCGATGTGCTCGATCCCCTGGAGATGGAGGTTGCCGTCTTCGACGGAAAGCACCTGCTGTAGAACGCCCCGTTCATCACAGACAAACAAAAACCCCGGCATGCAGCCGGGGTTTTTGCTGGGATGCCTCTCTCGGGCGTCTGATTAACGCTTGGAGAACTGGGGACGCTTGCGAGCCTTGTGCAGGCCGACCTTCTTGCGTTCAACCATGCGGGCGTCACGGGTGAGGAAGCCGGCCTTGCGCAGCGGCGAGCGCAGCTCTTCGTTGTAATCGACCAGTGCGCGGGCAATACCATGGCGAATGGCGCCTGCCTGGCCGTTCGGGCCGCCTCCGCGAACAGTGACGGTGACGTCGACCTTGTCAATCATCTCGGTCAGTTCGAGCGGCTGGCGAACGATCATGCGCGAGGTTTCGCGGCCAAAGAAGTTTTCGATGGTGCGACCGTTAATGGTGATGTCGCCATTGCCGCCGGGCTTGAGGAAAACACGTGCTGCCGACGTCTTGCGGCGACCGGTTCCGTAATTCTGTGCTTGTGCCATGTGTTCTGTCCTGATCAGATGTCGAGGGCGATCGGCTGCTGGGAAGTGTGCTGATGCTCGCTGCCTGCGTAGACACGCAATTTTTTGAACATCGCCCGACCGAGCTTGTTTTTCGGCATCATGCCGCGTACAGCAGTCTCGATGACGCGCTCCGGAGCCTTCTGCAGCTGCTTTTCCAGGGAGATGGATTTGAGATTGCCGATGTAGCCTGTATGGTGGTGGTACATCTTCTGCTGCAACTTGTTGCCCGTGACGCGAATCTTTTCCGCGTTGATGACAACGATGTAATCTCCCGTGTCGACGTGAGGCGTGTATTCCGGCTTGTGCTTGCCGCGCAGGCGACGGGCAATCTCGGTCGCGAGGCGGCCAAGTGTTTTGCCTTCCGCATCAACAACATACCAGTCGCGACGCACGTCTGCAGGTTTTGTGCTTACGGTTGTCATCCGTCCAGACCCTGAAAAAATATTTAAATGAATTAACCAGTTTTTCGCATATAGCGAGAAAGGGCGCGAATATTAACGGATTGGTCGACACATGGCAAGTGTAAATCCAGCGACTCTCGCTCTGGCCCCCAGGCGGATGCCTGCATGGGACCGGGCCGGGGGTGGAACCATATATCCGGCGTATATCTGCTTTTCCGGGAACGGGTGCTGTTTCTAAGTGACAGCGCTTGTGCGACAATTGCCTCCCCTGTTACCTGAAAAGCCCGGATTGCCGCCCGGGTGTAATGCGACTCGTTCTCAAGATGCTACTGTTCCGGGTACTCAACTATCTTGCAGCACTGATGCTGACAGCCATGCTGCTCGCGGGCGTCACTGTCATTGCAGCCTGGACATACCTTGAGTCCGACCTGCCTGAAACAGACGTGCTCAGGGACATCCGCCTGCAGGTCCCGCTCCGGGTCTACAGCAGCGCCGGTGACCTGATCGCCGAGTACGGCACCAAGCGGCGCGAGCCGGTCGGGTACGAAGAGGTGCCGAAGCCGATCGAGCAGGCGGTTCTCGCAGCCGAGGATGCCAACTTTTTCAAGCATCCGGGCGTCGATTACCGGGCGCTCGTGCGGGCTGCTGTGAGCCTCGCAAAAACGGGACAGCGCAAGCAGGGCGGCAGCACCATCACCATGCAGCTCGCGCGTAACTTTTTTCTCTCACCCGAGAAAACCTACATCCGCAAGGTGCGCGAGATCATGCTCGCCATGCGCATGGAGCACCAGTTCTCAAAGAAAGAGATCCTGACCCTCTACCTCAACCAGATCTACCTCGGTAATCGTGCCTACGGTATCAGGGCAGCAGCTCACACCTATTACAACAAGGAGCTCGATGAGCTGACTCTGGCGGAGACCGCCATGATCGCGGGACTGCCGAAAGCACCATCGGCTTACAATCCGCTGGTCAATCCGCAACGCGCCGTGGAGCGCCGCAACTACGTACTCGACCGTATGGCGATCAATGGGTTCATCAGCGAGCAGGAGAAGCTTGCTGCGCAGTCGCAACCTGTCACCGCACGCTATGTGCAGCCGGAGATCGGCCTCGAGGCTGCCTATGTCGGCGAGATGGTCCGTGCCGAAATGGTCAGTCGCTATGGTGAAGAGGCCTATACCGGTGGCTATCATGTCACCACAACGATCATCCCGCGCCTACAGCGGGCTGCAAACACGGCGTTGCGCGAGGTCCTGGATGCATATGACAAGCGCCATGGTTACCGCGGCCCGGAACAGCAACTCGAGGTTTCGATATGGCAGGACGCGCAAAGGCGTTCGGAGTTGTTACAGAAGCTGGGTAACATCGGAGAGCTTCGCCCCGCGGTCGTGACAGGTTTTCCGGATGAAAAATCAGTCGAGATCACCCTCGCCGACAACAGTCGTGCCATCATCGGCTGGGAAGGGCTCAGCTGGGCAGGCCGCTATCGCTCGGCCAACTGGATGGGGCAGCGCCCACGCAAGGCGAGCGATGTCCTCAACCATGGTGATCTGATCCGCGTTCTCACCGAGACTTCGGAAAATGGAGATTACCTGCGTCTTGCCCAGGTGCCCAAAGCCCAGGGTGCACTGGTTTCCGTAAAGCCAGGCACGGGGGAGGTCGTTGCCCTGACGGGCGGCTATGACTACTACCACAGCAAGTTCAACCGTGCGACCCAGGCCTACAGGCAGCCCGGGTCGGGTTTCAAGCCATTCATCTACTCGGCTGCGCTGGCTGCGGGATATCAGCCCTCGGATGTGATTAATGACGCCCCGGTCGTCATCAAGGATGACACGCTCCCCGGCGGCTACTGGCGCCCGGCAAACTACAACCACAAGTTTTCCGGCCCCACACCCCTGCGGCGCGGGATGGCCCTGTCGAAAAACCTTGTCTCGATTCGCCTGCTGCGCAGTATCGGTGTCGATTTCGCTTTGCAGCATCTTGGTGGTTTCGGTTTCGATATGAGTCGCTTTCCGAGAGGGCTGGCATTTGCCCTCGGCACGGTGGAGGTGACGCCGTTGCAGATGGCCGGGGCCTATACGGCTTTTGCCAACAACGGGAGGCGAGTCAGGCCCTACTTCATCGACCGTATCGAACAGGAAGGTGTCGGGCTGATCTATACGGCAACCCCCGATGTGACTGTCGCGATCACGCCGGAAAACCGTTTTCTCATGTACTCGATGATGAAGGACGTCATCAACTACGGTACCGGCAGGCGCGCACGCTCCCTCGAACGCAGCGATCTGGCTGGCAAGACGGGTACGACCGACGACTACAAGGACGCCTGGTTCAATGGATTCAATGAATCCGTCGTCGCGATCGTCTATGTTGGCATGGACGATTCAACGACCCTCGGCAAACGCGAGGAGGGATCAAGAGCTGCCTTGCCGGCATGGATCAGCTACATGGAGGAGGCCATGAAGGGGCTTCCGGAAACCGAGCCTTACATGCCATCCGGTATCGAGAGCACAGAAGTCTTCGCTGGCGGCAGCAGCTATGTAGAGTACATCGATACCACGACCGAGCCCAATTATGTTCCGGAGGTCTCGTCAGCGATCAGCAGCATCGACGAGTCACCGTCGGCCGAGGATGACCTCTTCTGAGAGGGGCCTGTATGGCAAGCAATAACCATCACTCGCAATTGATCGTGGCAGCGGCTTCACGCTTGCTGGCAGATCACCAGACCCTGGATTATGGCTGGGCACGGCGCAAGGCTGCCGAGAATCTCGGTATCAATGTCAACGACAGGCAGCTTCCCAGCCTCGCCGAAATCGAGGCTGCTGTTATCGAGCACCAGCAGATATTCAGCCCGCAGGCACCCTTGCTCACGAAGCAGCTGATGGCGGCGGCCAAACTGTTGCAGGATTTCCAGAAGTTCTCGCCGCGCCTCGTCGGTCCATTGACGCGTGGCGTCACGGCAAGCAATGCAGTAATGAGCATCCACTGTTTCGCCGAGGCAGCCAAGCTCGTGCTGTTCGAGATCATGGATGCCGGCATTCGTGCGGAAAGCGGTGATGTCACGATTATCACCAGTAACAGGAAGCGCGAGGAGCGACCGGCATTCAGTTTTTTCTATGGCGATCAGGAAGTACTGGTAATTGTGCTCGGCCTCGATGAATACAGGCACCCGCCGCTCGATCCGGTCACTGAAAAGCCGGCCTACGGTCTGGATGCCGATGCTCTCGCAAAGCGGCTTGCAGAAGAGAAGGCCGTCTGAAGCTGCAACTGCGGCGACAATGCCATCGCCCGATGCGTGTCAGTCGCGTTCTGTGAGAGGCATCAAATCGCGTTTACCCACCCCGGTGTACAGCTGGCGCGGACGTCCGATACGACGTTCGGGATCCTCCATCATCTCCATCCAGTGTGCAACCCAGCCGACCGTGCGCGCAATGGCGAGCATGGCTGTGAACATGTTGCGCGGAATGCCAAGCGCACGGTAGATGATGCCCGAGTAGAAATCGACATTCGGGTAGAGCTTTCGCTCGACGAAGTAGTCATCCTCGAGCGCGATGCGTTCGAGTTCGCGTGCGAGATCGAACATCGGCGTCTCTTCGCCGACATAGTGCTCGAGTACCTCGTCTGCAACCGCGCGGATGATCTTGGCTCGCGGGTCGTAGTTCTTGTAGACACGGTGGCCGAACCCCATGAGGCGGAAGGGGTCATCCTTGTCCTTTGCGCGCTTGATGTATTCCGGGATGTGCTCGACGGAACCGATCTGGTCGAGCATGGTGAGCACGGCCTCGTTGGCGCCTCCATGGGCAGGACCCCAGAGCGACGCGATGCCGGTCGCGACTGCAGCGAACGGGTTTGCTCCCGAGCTGGCGGCAAGGCGCACGGTTGAGGTGCTGGCGTTCTGTTCATGATCGGCGTGCAGGATGAAGAGGATATTGAGCGCACGCTCCTTGACCGGGTCCACTTCGTAGGGTTCGCACGGGGTGGCGAACATCATGTGCAGGAAGTTGCCCGGGTAGCTCAGGTGGTTCTGCGGGTACATGAAAGGCTCGCCCTCGTTGCGCTTGTGCGCGGCAGCGGCGATGGTCGCGACCTTGGCGATCATGCGATGGGCAGAGATCTGGCGGTTCGTGGGGTCGTTGATGTCGAGCGCGTCGTGATAAAAGGCCGAAAGCGAACTCATGACGCCGACCAGCATGGCCATCGGGTGAGAGTCGTAGCGGAATCCCTGGAAGAACTTCGTCAGGGATTCGTTGATCATCAAGTGTTTCTTGATGCAGTCACGAAAGATGCCCAGCTCGGTCTTGTTGGGGAGTTCGCCGTAAAGCAGCAGGAAGGCGACCTCGAGAAAACTGCACTGGGCCGCGAGCTGTTCGATCGGGTAGCCGCGATACCGCAGGATGCCCTTGTCACCGTCGATATAGGTGATGCTGCTGCGACAACTCGCTGTAGCCACGAAGCCGGGGTCATAGGTAAACATCCCGGTCTGCCTGTTGATGCTCCTGATGTCGATGACATCCGGGCCCTCGGTGCCCCTGAGTACCGGAAGTTCTGCAGTCAGGTCGTTCTGGCTCGCGGTCAGCTTGATCACTGGATCGGACATGACCCTCTCCTTATGTATCGGAATTCGGAATAGTTTAACAGAGCCTGCAGCGGGCTTGCCCATGGGTAAACCCTGATCTGCAGCACTCCGGGATGCCTTTGGTGGCTTGCTGAAAGTTCGTTGCCAGCGCCAGGTCTGTACGGGTGAGAATATCCTGCTGCAGTGCAATAAACTGCATAGGTAGTTTGAATATTAGCGGCATCTGTAGTCGTCAGGCCGGGAAGCGAGAAGGGCCCGGCTTGCGCTCCATCTCATGCCCGGAAGCGCGATATCGTCAGTGGCTCAGATCAGCGCAGGAAGCGCCGGTCAGGCGCATCCTCGCGATCCTGAACACGGCGCGACTGCTAGATGCGTGCCACGCCCGAGTCGATTGCGGCCTGCTTGACTGCTGTCGAGACATGCTCCCGCAGGCGCGGGTCGAGCGGTTTGGGGATGATGTATTCGGGACCGAAACCGAGGCTCTCGAGGTGATAGGCATCGAGTACCTCGCGCGGAACAGGCTGGTGTGTCAATGCCTGCAGGGCGTGCACAGCGGCGATCTGCATCTCCTCGTTGATGCACGAGGCGCGGGCGTCGAGTGCGCCGCGGAAGATGAACGGGAAGCCGAGAACATTGTTGACCTGGTTCGGATAATCGCTGCGTCCGGTGGCCATGATGAGATCATCGCGCACGCGCAGGGCGATTTCGGGCCGGATTTCGGGTACCGGGTTCGAGAGCGCAAAAACGATCGGTTTCGGCGCCATGTGCGCGAGCATCTGCGGCGAAATCAGGTCGGGGCCGGAAAGCCCGATCACGACATCGGCATCCTCCATGGCCTCCTCGAGGGTGCGTTTTTCCGTGTCGACAGCAACGCCCCACTTATAGGGGTTGAGATTTGTACGGCCGGTATGGATGACTCCTGTGCGATCGATGGCCAGGAAGTTGTCACGGTGTGCGCCCATGGTGACGAGCAGCCGGATGGTGGCAATGCCGGCTGCACCGGCGCCGAGAACGACGATTTTTGCTTCACCGAGTGTTTTTCCCTGCAGTTCGAGCGCGTTCATGAGGCCTGCAGCGATAATGATGGCGGTGCCGTGCTGGTCATCGTGGAAAACGGGGATGTCGAGTTGCTCGATCAGTGCCTGCTCGATCTCGAAGCAGTGCGGCGCCGCGATATCCTCGAGATTGATGCCCCCGAAGGTCGGTGCGATACGCATGACGGTCTCGATGAATTCCTGCGGCCGCTTGGCATTGACCTCGATATCGAACACATCAATATCGGCGAAATGCTTGAAGAGCACAGCCTTGCCCTCCATGACAGGCTTGCCGGCGAGGGCTCCGACGTTGCCGAGCCCGAGAACGGCGCTGCCGTCGGTGATCACGGCAACGAGGTTGCCCTTGGTCGTATAGCGGTAGGCGTCGTCAGGATTTTCCGCGATGCGTCTTACGGGTTCCGCGACGCCGGGCGTGTAGGCAAGTGAAAGATCTTTCTGGGTTTCGGCCGGCTTCGTCAGTTTGATGGCGAGTTTTCCCGGGACCGGTTTTTCATGATAAACGAGTGCTTCTTCGTTGATCGACTTGTCGGCGTGATGATCTGACACTTGCTGTTCCTCCAGGGGGGGCGTTTCAGGCCTACAACGTGAAAAGGCACCCGCAGGGGTGCCTTTGGAAGTCCGTCATTCTGCCGGAATTAGCGGCTGTAGCGCTTGCGGAACCTGTCAACGCGACCACCGCTGTCGACGGTGCGCTGCTGGCCGGTGTAGAACGGGTGGCAGGCAGAGCAGATTTCCACATTGAGCTCGTCACCCTCGTAAGTCGAACGGGTTTCGAAGTTGTTGCCGCAGCGGCAGCTCACCTTGATTACCTTGTAGTCCGGATGTGTATCCGCTTTCATTGCACTCGTCCACGCAAAATCTGAAAAGAGGCGGAATTCTACAGAAGATCCCGGAGGAGCGCAACAGCTGCAAGGCGTCTCAGAGGAACTCGAGCATAAAGCCGCTCGTCTCCGGCAGGGGTGTCCGTACCCTGAAGAGAATGTTGGTGGTGACTTCGGGTTTGAGGATGAGTGCAGTGTCGCCATCCAGGTACTGGTCGACGCCGAACCGGTTTCTTGCGAGGACAACGCCCTTGCTGTCGAGCAGGGAGAGCTCGATTGTCGGGAGAGGTTGCGGCCAGGGTGCCTCGTTGCGCAGGTTGAGTTGCAGCTGGTAGGTGCCCGGCTGGCCCTCGATGGCTGTGAAGAGGCGGTCGGTGATCGTGATCGATTCAGGACTCCGGACTTGCGGCGGAGTGCAGCCGATGATCTCGCATGCCGTGACTATCCTCGTGTATACGAAGGGCGTCTGGCGCAGCAGCCACACGCCCTGGGCCAGCAACACCAGGGCAAGGAGGATGATTCCTGCAAGCCAGAACTGCGGGTGCCGGGCAGGCGCCGGTCCGTTTTGCCTGTCTGCTGCGAGTAGCCGGTGATGCGCTGATGTATCTCCTTGATCCAGAGTGCTTTTACCGACTTCGTCTTGCGGCAGTGCCTCGACGAGTTCCCATTGCAGCTGGCTGTCGACCGGTACAGAGGCGGGCTCGGGAGAAGCCTCATTCGCAGCATTGTTTACGGCCCCGTCGTGGCCTGCCTGCTCTCTGTCCTGCTCCCTCTTCTGTGCAGCCCTTAACTGGCGTATGACGTTTTCGGCCGACAGTTCCGGGTTGTCCGGAGAGAACTCGACATCCTCCACGTCGATGGTGAAGACTTTCTTGCAGACTGCGCAGCGCGCCTCCTGCCCTGCTTTTTGCAGCATCTTGACCGTGATGCGGTAACTTGCACCGCAATTGGGACAAATAATGCGTTCCTTGGTCATGAGCAGGTGTTTGCGCTACCACGAAGATGACAGTGCGGGACAGGGCATGCGTGCGGGCTGGCGGTGCTCGCGCAGGTGCTATTCTCGGGAGTTGCGTTGGCCATCGGCAGGCTGCTGCCGCATGGCGGGTTCTGGGTTTGCCTCATCGGGTGGAAACAGGGCCGGATTTATCAGGTTCCCGAATTATAAGCGTGTGCGAATGCCCCGGGCCAACTGGCTGCAGGCATTGACGAATTTTCGACAAAATAATCAGCCGACCGGACGGGAGGGCGGCGAGCGATTTCAGCAGCATCGCAAGCAGGCCCCGCACCCGGAGGCCTTTCTTCCGTTCAGCGCTTGCTGAAGAGGTAGTGGCTTATCCACCACTCCTGGCCGTCGTTGTAACCGAAAAGCTCGGCGCAGGCCATGAAGAAAATCCGCCAGCGCTGCCACCAGGTGGCTGCAAAATCCTTGCCGTACGTCTCCTCGAAGAGTGGCCAGAGCAACTCGCGGCTGGCATCCATCTTTTCCAGCCATGCGTTGGCCGTCTTCTCATAGTGCCTTCCGTCCCAGCGCCAGCGTTTGTCAATACACAGCTGGTCCTGGAAGAAGAGCGGCAGATCATCAGACGGCATCATGCCCCCTGAAAAGAAGAAGCGGCTCATCCAGTCGCCGGGGCCACGGTCTTCGAAGAGGTAGGGCGAATCGCGATGCACAAAGATATGCTTGAAAAACTTGCCGTCGGGTTTGAGCCACCGGGCTACGCGTGCATACAGTTCACGATAGTTTCGCATGTGCTCGAACATCTCGACCGAGACGATGCGATCGAATGCCTTGTCGGTATCGAAATCGTTCATATCGGCTGTGATGATGTCGATATTCGAGATCCCCGCTTCTTCGGCGCGCTTCAGGATCATCTCGCGTTGCGAGGCTGAATTCGAGACCGCGGTGATCTGTGCATTCGGGTAGTGTTTTGCCATCCAGAGTGTGAGTGAGCCCCAGCCGCATCCAAGTTCGAGGATCTCCATGCCATCCTGTAGTTCTGCATGTTCGCAGGTTTGCGCGAGCGCGAGGGATTCTGATGCATCGAGCTCACGGGTGTACTTGCCCCAGTAACCGCAGCTGTACTTCATATGACTACCGAGCACATTGCGGTAGAAATCGGCAGGAACCTCGTAGTGCTGCTCGTTGGCTTTCTCAGGCAGCAGCGCGATCGGGGCGCTGTCCATCAGCTCGATAAAATCCTGTAGCTGTTCGGAGACCGCCTGTGCATCCCCGGCCCCGATGTCGGCAAGCCGCCTCTCGAGGAGTGCACGGATTCCAGTACGAATGATGCCGTCCGGCACCCAGCCTTTTTCAGAAAGTTCGTTTGCGAGATTACTGTTGATCATCATCTTTACGCACCCGGGGTCGTGATTATGGATTACAGCACTGAAGGTAGACGCAGATGCGACATGCCGTCTAGGACAAAACCAGTGGGGTTTTTCATCGCGCGATTGCTATCTCCCGGAACATTCGGCCGGAAAGCCATTTGCTTTCCGTCAGACAGTGCCGCCTGAAAAGGGCATCATGGATGGATGGAGGGCTGTCCCTGTCGCTGATCCCGATCATGGCAAGGACATGCCGTATGGCCAAACCCGCTGCAGAATCCGGACTTTACGGCATCTGGCCGGATGATTATTATTGCAGTGCATCAAACACAATAACGAGGATGCGAGCCGGTACCCGCAAAGAATCAGCAAAAGAGCGGGACTTGACCCATGAACGGTAACTGACAGCAGCAGATCCTTTGCCGGTTTCCGCGGAAGTTCGATGCTGTCACTGCGTCAGTACTTCAAGCAGTTGCAGGCTCGCGTAGACTCAGCGTGGTTATCAGGATCGCTTACCGGACTGCGCAAGCCTGTGCAGACACTGGTGACGGAACCTGGCAGGTGGGTCGTTTCAGAACAATGAAAAAACATTATCTCTTCATCCTGGTCTTTCTGTTGCTCTTCTGGTTGCTTCTCTCGGGGCATGGAGAGCCGCTCATCCTGGCATTCGGAATGCTCTCCTCACTGCTTGTCACCCTGCTTGTCATTCGCATGGACAGAAATGACAGGGAACCGGTACTTTTTCGCCCGGGTATCAGGATCATGCATTACTTCGGCTGGCTTCTGTGGCAGGTCGTGCTGTCGAATATTGATGTCGCACGCCGTATCTGGAATCCCGCCCTGCCCATTCGTCCGAGCTGGGAGCGCCTGGATACAAAGGTCTCGACGCCGCTCGAGAAAACACTCTATGCCAACTCCATTACGCTGACCCCTGGGACGCTGACGACGGATGTCCGCGAAGACCATTTCATGATTCACAGCCTCACTCCGGAGGCTATCGAGGAGCTCCGGAAGGGGGAGATGGAGCGGCGCATCAGGCGTCTCGGAGTCTGATGCGATGCTGACTGCAGCCATCATCGCGATCCTCGTCACCATGATCCTGGCCCTTGTCAGGGCATTCCTCGGACCGACCGAGTACGACCGCATGCTGGCTGCCAACTCCTTTGGCACCAAGACGGTTCTGCTGATTGCGCTTGGCGGGCATGCCCTCTCCTGGCATAGCTACCTCGACGTGGCGCTGCTCTATGCCATGGTCAACTTTGTCGGCACCATCGCTGTCATGCGCTTTTTCGAAAACAGCAAACAGGATGGAAAAGAGGGATCGGGAGGGGCGTCATGAACCTGCTGCTCGAGTGGACAAGCGCCTTCTTCCTGCTGGCCGGTGGTTTTCTCTGTATCACCGGTGGCGTAGGCCTGCTGCGAATGCCGGATTTTTTCTCGCGCGTGCATGCGGCGGGCGTCACGGAAACCCTGGCGGCTCCCCTGCTTCTGTGTGGCCTGATGCTGCAGATGGAGTGGTCGCTTGATCTCGTCAAGGTTTTCATGATCCTGGTCTTTGTGCTCGCCACCAACCCGACAGCAACACAGGCGATGGCCAAGGCGACCCTGACCGGCGGGCAGAAGCCGCTTGTAACTGGCAACGACGCCGCCAAAGGAGACTCTCCATCGAACAGCTGATCGATGTCACCTTGCTGGGTTTTCTCGTGCTCATCGCGGTTGTCGCGATTCGCATGCGCGATCTTTTTGGTGTTGTCATTCTCTTTGGTGTTTACAGTTTACTGACGGCTGTTCTGTTCATGGACCTTGATGCTGTCGATGTTGCCTTCACGGAGGCCGCTGTCGGCGCCGGTGTCACGACTGTCCTGCTGCTTTCGGGCCTCAGGCTCACGCGGCGCTGGGAGGCGCCGCCGCGGCACAATCCACTCTTCTCACTCCTCGTGGTCGGCATCACGGGAGCTGCGCTTGTGTACGCGACGCTCGATGCTCCACTGCTCGGGGATCCTTCCTCCCCGGTGCACAAGCACGTTGCTCCGCGCTATCTCCAGCAGGCAGTGGAGGAGGTCGGCATGCCCAATATTGTCACGGCCGTGCTCGCCAGCTACCGGGGTTACGACACCTTCGGGGAGACCCTGGTTGTCTTTACCGCGGGACTTGCAGTACTTCTGTTGCTCGGATTCCCGGATGGCTCCGAATCACGCGCCAGGAGTAGTGCACTCGGGGACCAGTTGGTGCTCAAGGTCGTGGTCAAGCTGCTGGTGCCGCTGATCCTGCTCTATGCGCTCTATGTGCAGTTCCATGGAGACTTCGGTGCCGGAGGGGGCTTTCAGGCCGGCGTGATTTTTGCGACGGGTTTCATCCTCTATGACATGGTCTTCGGGTCGGCGAATGCACGGGCTGTGATGCCTGCTGACTGGCTGCCACGGCTCGCGGCTCTCGGCGTTCTGATTTACGGTGGCGTCGGTATCTTTTCCATGCTGGCCGGCAAGCCTTTTCTCGATTATTCGGCGCTCTCCGCTGACCCTGTGCAAGGGCAGCATCTCGGTGTACTGCTCGTCGAGCTCGGGGTTGGTGTCACCGTCTTTTCAATCGTGCTTTCCATATTCTATGCCTTGTCCGGAAGGAGACCCCGGTCATGATCGAGATTCCCGGTCTCTTTAATTACTGGGTCGTGGTCTTTCTGATGATGGCCGGGTTCTACGTCGTCATCTCCCAGGGCAACCTCGTAAAAAAACTCGTGGGTCTCGGTCTGTTTCAGGCCTCGGTCTTTATCCTTTACATCACCATGGGCAACCTCAGCGGCGGCCAGGCGCCGATTGTCACCGAGGGAGTCTTCGTCTATTCGAATCCCTTGCCACACGTGCTCATACTCACTGCGATCGTGGTTGGCGTGGCGACGACGGCGGTGGGACTCGCCCTGGTGGTGCGCATTCATGAAGCTTACGGGACAGTCGAGGAAGACGAGATTCACAGCCTCGACATGGCCGATGAAGAGACGCCCCGGAAAGGGGATGACCGGCCAGGGGAGAGCCGCGAGTGACTCTGCTCGATCATCTGCCTGTGCTGGTCGTTCTCATCCCGTTGATGACGGCGCCACTGTGTGTACTCGTCGACAGGCCGCGCGCGTCCTGGATCATGGCGCTGGCTGCTGCCTGGCTGAGCTTTGCTTCTGCGATCGCACTTGCGCTCACTGTCGCCACATCCGGAACCCTCACCTATCAGCTTGGCGGCTGGCCTCCGCCATGGGGCATCGAGTACCGCATTGACACGCTTGCCTCCTATGTCGTGCTGATCGTGACGGCCATGGCTGCGCTCGTGATGTTGTTTGCGAAGGAGAGTGTTGCAAGCGAAATACCGGAACGGCGGATCGCCCGCTTCTACGCTTCCCTGATGCTCGCATTCGCCGGACTGGTTGGCATCGTCGCCACAGGTGACGCCTTCAATGTTTTTGTCTTTCTCGAGATCTCCTCTCTGGCTTCCTACGCGCTGATCAGCATGGGCCGGGATCGAAGAGCGCTCAATGCGGCGTTTCAGTACCTCGTGATGGGAACGATCGGTGCAACCTTCATCCTGATCGGTATCGGCTTCCTCTACATGATGACCGGTACACTGAACATGCTCGACCTGGCAGCGCGTCTTCCCGAGGTATCGGATTCGCGCACGGTCCGCGCCGGCTTTGCCTTCCTGACGGTCGGCATCGGTTTGAAGCTGGCGATGTTTCCACTGCACCTGTGGCTTCCCAACGCCTACGCCTATGCCCCGTCAGCTGTGACTGCCTTTCTCGCAGCGACCGCGACCAAGGTCGCCGTTTACGTGATGCTGCGCTTCATGCTGGAAGTGTTTGGTGCAGACTTTTCTCTTGGCGCCATGCCACTCGATCTCATCCTGATGGGGCTTGGCCTGATTGGCATCATCATGGCCTCACTGGTTGCGGTGTTCCAGGATGACATCAAGCGCATGCTCGCCTATTCGAGTGTTGCGCAGATCGGTTACATGCTACTCGGGATCGGTCTGGCTTCTGCGACAGGTGTGGGCGCCGCAATCCTGCATATTTTCAACCACGCCCTCATGAAAGGCGCACTGTTCCTCGCTCTTGGTGCGGTCGCTTACCGCATCGGCGCGGTGACCCTGGGCGACTTCGCGGGACTTGGAAAGCGCATGCCCTGGACCATGGCCGCAATCGCGATCGGCGGCCTCAGCCTCATCGGCGTGCCGCCGACGGTTGGCTTCGTCAGCAAATGGTACCTGGTGCTTGCCACGCTCGAGCAGGGCCTGTGGCCCATCGCCGTTCTGATCCTGATCGGCTCGCTGCTTGCGCTGGTCTACATCTGGCGACTGATCGAGGCGGCCTATTTCGGTGCTGTCGCTGCAGATGCTCCCGAGGTGCGGGAAGCGCCCGCATCGATGCTGATCCCGATCTGGATACTGGTCGCGGCAAATATCTACTTCGGTATCAATACCGACATCAGTGTCGGTGCAGCGATGCAGGCCGCCACGATGCTGATGGGTGATGGCGGATGAGCGCGGAACTGCTGCTTGCCCTGATTCCCCTGGTACCCATCCTCGCAGGCTTCGGCATTATCGCCGCGCGCGCCAGGCCGAACCTGCGGGAAGGTGTCAGCATCGCAGCGGGTGTGATCCTGTTCCTGCTTGTTGCGACACTGGCTGCGACGATTGACTGGGCCGCACCGCCAACACTTGTTCTCGCGGAACCCTTCCCGGGGCTGTCCCTGTCACTGACGCCCGAGCCGCTGGGCGTACTCTTCGCGCTGGTAGCGAGCCTGTTGTGGCCGATCACGACTCTTTATGCAGTCGGCTACATGCGCGCTCACCATGAGCAGAACCAGACCCGTTTCTATACCGCATTCGCCATTTCGATTGCAGCAACCATGTGCATTGCGCTGGCCGGTAACATGCTGACGCTCTTCGTCTTCTACGAAGTGCTTTCCGTCGCGACCTATCCGCTGGTGACCCATGCGGGTACCGAAAAGGCAAAGCGGGCAGGGCGGGTCTATCTCGGCTTGCTCATGGGCACCTCGATCGGCTTCCTGCTGCTGGCCATGATCTGGACCTGGAGCATCACCGGTACACTCGATTTCACACCGGGCGGTATCTTCGGCGACGAGGTCAGCAACGGCGTGCTCGGTATCCTGCTGTTACTCTATGTTTTCGGCACCGGCAAGGCTGCGTTGATGCCGTTCCATCGCTGGCTGCCGGCGGCCATGGTCGCTCCCACACCGGTCTCTGCGCTGCTGCATGCAGTAGCCGTGGTCAAGGCGGGCGTTTTCACCGTGCTCAAGGTCAGTGTCTATATCTTCGGGATCGACCGTGTCGGGCAACTCGCTGCGGCTGACTGGCT
>Ga0180435_10003480_pt1 | contig 15724 bp, 4 predicted proteins | sample SS_ome_3_FD_132467 | JGI IMG/M metagenome (GOLD analysis project Ga0180435, IMG submission 132467) | Hypersaline lake sediment archaeal communities from the Salton Sea, California, USA - SS_3_S_1 metaG | ecosystem: Environmental > Aquatic > Non-marine Saline and Alkaline > Hypersaline > Sediment... | reverse complement strand
GGAAATATATAGTGATACCACCACCAATGCCTCTATTGATGATTCACCGATCAGCGATGCACAGGATGTCGAAACGCAACAGGAAATTACATTCAATATATGGGAATACCAGGTTTCAGGTAACTCACTTCTCGATGTAACAGCACTAGAGCGAGCGCTAACTCCATATCTGGGTCCAAACCAGTCGGCTAACGTCATCAACGATGCTGCGGATGCATTGGAGAGGCTGTATAAAGATAATGGATATCCTACTGTGTTCGTTGATATTCCCGAGCAAAACGTCGTTGCCGGTGTAGTATTGCTGCAGGTTAGTGAGGGGCAAACAACTCGCCTCAGAGTGACTGGAGCTGACTATTTTACCCTGAGTGGAATCAAGGAAAAGGTTCCATCGCTGCACAGTGGCCAGACGATCCACATGCCGAGTGTCCAGGATGATGTGCAGCGTCTTCATTCTTACAGCGCCGATCTGCAGGCAGTGCCAATCCTCAAAGCTGGTAATCAGCCAGGGACAATGGAGATCGATCTTCGTGTGAATGACAGGCTTCCCCTGCATGGCAGTATCGAACTTAACAACCATTACAGTGCGAATACGACAAAGACCCGCCTCGAAGGCAGTATCAGTTACGATAACCTATGGCAGAAGTTTCATAGCCTGAAACTGATAGCTCAGGTAAGCCCGGAAGATCTGGATGAGGTCAGTGTGGTCATCGCAAACTATATCATGCCGGTGTATGATGATAGGCACAGACTCGCAATCTATGCGGTTCGTTCCGATAGTGATATCTCTGCAGTTGGTGGTCTTGCGATCAATGGTAAAGGTAATATATACGGAACACGCTATGTCGTACCGTTGCCTGTGAAAAAGAGGTGGCAGCATTCGACGACCATAGGGTTAGACTATAAAGATGTAGAGGATATCGTTAATATAGAAGACAGCGAGCCTCTGACAACACCGATCGACTATGTTGTCGCAAGTGCATCTTATAACGCGACCGCATTGAGTGAGGGATCTACAACACAGTTTAACGCAGGTGTTCATCTGGGTGTCATAGGTCCTAATTCCCGCGATGAATTCGATGATAAACGCTACAATGCGAAGCCGGATTTCATCTACTTCCGAGGCGATATTAAGCGTACAGATTATCTACCGCATGATATCAATTTCGTATCGAATCTTAAGCTGCAGTTAGCTGATTCTCCACTGATCAGTAATGAGCAATTCTCTGCAGGTGGCTATCTTACTGTGCGTGGCTATCTTGAATCACAGGTGCTTGGTGATCAAGGTGCAGCTGCCGGCGTTGAACTTTACTCACCAAAGTTATTCCACGATAAGGAAAACAGTTACAGAGCTCGGCTCCTTGCATTTCTCGAGGGGGCCTCTGTAAAGGTCATCGACCCACTCCCTGGGCAGGTGTCAGATGCTGCACTTGCAAGTACTGGCGTTGGTTTGCGTGTAACAAAATCGAAACAATTGCTGATTAAAATCGACGCAGCGTATCCCTTACGCGATGCCGGCGATGTTGGTTCAGGAACATTAATCGAAAAAGGTGATGTCAGGGCTGTATTCAGTCTTGCGTACTCTTTTTAATGTCGTTTTGAAATAACCGGAAACAGCTACGAGATTCGTTAATGAAAATGTTACACACAATATCGACATTAAAGTCTTTTGTATCACACGATGATCGTATCAAGCGTCGTCCCTATAGAGCTATACCCAGGATTAAGTTACTGGCGATCTCTGTCGCGGTAACCTTCCACAGCGGCTTTGCAGCTGCAGAACTACCTGTCCCGAGTTCTACTTTTATCAATGCCGGTCAAGGTGCCGGATCTTACAAGATCAACGGCACTAACCTTACTGTTAACCAGCAGTCAGACCGGGCGATATTTAACTGGGATCAGTTCAATGTTGGCGTTGATAATACTGTAACTTTCAATCAACCCAGTCATTCATCGATCGCTCTCAACCGCATACATGACGGTAATCCCAGTCAGATTTTGGGATCACTGACAGCAAATGGCCAAGTGTATCTGTATAACCAGAACGGTATCATTTTTGGTGAAGGTTCTAAAGTTAATGTTGGCTCACTCGTTGCTACTACGCTGAATATAGATGATGACCGTTTTATGAATGGGACGTTGCTCAGTGCAATCGAGGATAACGAGGCCGCATTCTTTGATGTTTCCGGAAATAATAGCGGAAAGATAGCAATCAAGTCGCGTGCGGAGATCAATGCTGATAATCGAGACGGTGGCCAGGTATTCATCATTGCCTCGGAAGTGGTCAACGAGGGCTCAATACATACCTCTGAAGATGGACAGACGATTCTGGCTGCCAGTACTGACAGCGTTTATCTTGCCGGCTCGGATAACGATCCAGACCTTCGAGGCGTACTCGTCGAAGTAGAAACTGGCGGGACTGTAACAAACCTTGGTGAAATCGTAGCAGAGCAGGGAAATATCTCGTTGATAGGTCTGGCTGTCAATCAGTCAGGTCGACTTCGTGCGACTACATCTGTCAAACGCAATGGTTCCGTCCGTCTCATGGCCCGTGACAACGCTGTCGTCAGGTTAACAGATGATGTTGATGATGTTCTCTCGGACTATGTCGGCATCGATGGAGTGCCGACGACTGAAAAGATTGCCGTGGCGACCCGCACCGGTAGCGTCGTACTTGGTGAAGGAAGTTCCATCGAGATCGCTCCCGATGCGAATGATCTGTCTATGGTGACCGATGGTGAGGCCCAGTTGAAGTCCAGGGTCGATATCATGGGCAAAGATATCCTGTTGCAGGAAGGAGCAGAGATAGTTGCAGCGTCCGGTGAAGTGAATATCGTCGCTACTACAAGCCCCGGTGTGCCGGCATCTTCCGTACTCGATGATAGTTATGTCTATATGGATACGGGGAGTGTCATTGATGTGTCAGGTACTGATACAACGGTACTCGAGATGGCGCGCAACTCGCTGGCAGTCGAAGCACGCTCTAATGAACTTGCTGACTCACCACTGCAACGCGATGGCGTGCTCAACGGACAAGTCCTCTATGTCGACCTGCGTAAGGGAACAGATATCGTCGATTATAGCGGTGCACTGTCAAATGTTGAGAAGTCACTCTCTGAGCGGATGTCGGAAGGCGGAACGATCAATATTGCATCGAATGGTGATTTTGTACAGCGTGACGGTGCATTGCTCGATGTATCCGGTGGCCAGGTTAGTTATGAATCAGGGTATATAAAAGAGTCCAAGCTTATTTCGGATTTCCGTATCTATAACCTGAGTGATGCCGATAAAAACAGAACGTATGATGCTGTGCTTGGCGCTGGTCAACGTGATCATGATCGCTGGGCGACAACCCAGTACTTTGAATCATCTTCTAACGCCGATAAGGGCAGTTATGTCGAAGGCTTCATCGAAGGTAAAGCAGCAGGCAACATCAATATATCAGCGTCTAATGTATTGCTGTCAGCGGACGGTGTAAAAGCAGATACGGTTATCGGTCCCTATCAACGTGAAATATCACGCCTGCCTGAAAAGAGTGCATTGAACGTCGATCTTCGTTACAAGACTGATTCGTTACAGACGGTAAGTTTCCTTGCTGAATCACTCGTCGATCCGATAACGGATGAAATAGCCAAAGCACCCGATTCGGCTATGCAACGCGATGCGCTGACAGCTGATCTCGTGCTGCCTGATAATTACATTGAAAGGAGTGGATTAGGTACCTTGCGTGTCGCTACCAATGGTGAAGTCATTATTGGTCCTGATGCAGTTATTTCGGCAGACCCAGGTGCGTCGATCGAACTGACAGGTTCTCATGTGATGATGGATGGAAACATCGTTATCGATTCCGGCTCCGTCACTATAGCCGCTGCCGCCCCGACCGGCAATGTAGCACTAGCTGCAGATGTCGTCATCGGGGAGGGAGCTTTAATCGATACCTCGGGTGGCTGGATCAACGAAAGCCTGCTCGTCGGCGGTCCTGATTATTCTGTTCCTCTACTCTATGACGGTGGAGATATCCAGGTAACGGCCAAAGGAGATATTACGCTGGAGGCTGGATCTCTACTTGATGCATCCGGTGGTGCGATGATAGACATCGATGGCGACATCAGAGATGGTGCAGGCGGTGATATCAGTGTCCTCGGCACACTGGAAGGTGGTTCGACAGTCATACTTGATGGTGATGTACAGAGTTATGCGCTAAATCAAGGCGGCGATTTTTCACTGACCACTTCTAGTATTGCTATTACTGATGACAATGGTCATGTACTGTCACAGAAACAGACAGTTATCAGTAGTGCATTTTTTCAGGATGGCGGCTTCGGTAGTTATGAGTTTACCGCAACCAGCGGGGATCTCCTTATCGATACCATCGTCCAGCCGATTGTTAAAAACTACATCCTGAATGACAGCAATACTGGTCTCATAAACAAATCAGCAGCAATCGAGAAGAGTGTCTACCTGGTTGACTCGACATCATCTTTTGATGAGTTGACCTCGATCGGTGTATTGCCGGATTATCAGCGGCAATCGGCCGATCTGGCCTTTACGCTCTCGCAGGATTCGTCATATGACGAAAATATCCTGTTGGTAGTTACACAGGATGGCGCGGTTATCGCTGATACAGGGGGCGATATCACGCTGAGCTCTGATACTTCGATACATGTGTATGGTGATATCGAGGGTGTCGGTTCGGACATCACGCTTAATAATACGAAATATGCGCAGGAGACAGGCTTTTTCGACAACCAGGCGATCTGGCTGGCTGACGGCAGTACTATCCGTTCGGCATCGGGCGTCACCCTGGAGCCTAACGAACAAGGTTTGCGTCTTGGTGAGGTCGTTGACGCTGGCACCGTCACCATTAATGCCTCACGTGGTTATGTCATCCTCGAGCAGGGCTCCGAGATAGATGTGTCCGCCGATTCAGTCGAGCTGGATCAGATTCAGTTGGTATCTGGTTTTGGTCCCGCTTATGAAGAAGTCTCTGTCGCACCGAAAGCCGGCACTATCGTACTGTCCTCACCTGAAGCGATCATCATGGACGGTGGACTGTACGCAGGTAAAGCCGCGGCCGCGGGTGCCAGCGGTGGTGTACTGGACGTACGCTTCGATGCATCATCTCGCCTGGTTGATACCAGTCAGTTAGGTGCAGGTGGTAAGGAGCACTTCATCTATACTGCACGTGATATCGTTATCAGGGATGACTCGTCAAATGTCCTGCCGGATGATGTGAGCGTTGGGGATATCATTACAGCGAGCCTGAACGGTATTACTGAGATCAGTACGTCCAGGCTGCAACAGGCAGGTTTTGATACTGTCAAGCTCAAGACGAACCTGATCTCACAGAATGGCGTACAGGATGTCTCAGAGATACGCTTTGATAGTGATGCACAGATCGAAGTGGCTAATTCGCTTGTTCTTGATACGCGGATTTTGAACGCAAATGACCACTCAGTCGATCTCAGTGCAGCGTATATCCGTGTCGGTGCGACCAGTGTCGGCCGTAACACCCTGACAACTTCGCCAGTTCAAGGTAACGGCTCAGTGGATATCGAAGCGGCACTCATCGATATAGTTGGTGATGTCGATATAACAAATACTGCATCACTGGAACTGACCGGCCGACAGGACATCCGCCTGGTTGGCCTGCGAGATGGTGCGCTGGGTAAAGAATTGACTGGTTCGGTCAATGTAGCTGGTGATATATATATCACTAGTGGACAGCTCTACCCTGTGACGAATAGTCATTTTGAGATCAATGCTATCAATGATCCGTCGGCAGTAGTAAAGATCGCCGATATTGATTCGCCTGTAGCACCAGATACTGTCGTTCTTTCTGCCGGTGGCAGTCTCGTGGTCAATGCACCCTTCATCGAGCAGGGCGGTGTGATCAAGGCGCCATTCGGTAATATCGTCCTCGATGCGTCTGAATCGGTCACTCTCTTATCCGGCAGTGTTACATCGGTCACTGCAGACGGGCATTTGATACCGTTCGGTGAAACCGAAAGCCAGGGAACAAACTGGCTGTATTCACTGGTCGACAGCAGTCCTATTGCTGCTGAATTATCAGATAAGTCAGTCGAGCTTACAGCGCCCACGATCGATGTCCAGGATGGTTCAATCGTGGACCTTTCAGGTGGCGGGGATATGGTCGCATGGGAATTTGCGCCCGGGCCTGTTGGTAGCAGCGACGTGCTCGAAACCTCGGCTGGTTCATTTGCTATTCTGCCTGTCTCTTCTTCTCAATACGCACCTTACGACCTGTTGATCAACGGAAGTGAGTACATTGCTGCTGATGGTATAGGCAAGGTTATTCATATAGATGGTGTCAGCGGTATCGAATCCGGCTCCTACGCTGTACTACCAGCAAGGTATGCATTATTGCCAGACGCCAAACTGGTAACGCCATTAGATATAACCGGTATGTACCCTGGAGCGACACTGACACGGGCCGATGGAACCTCAATCATCGCTGCTCGATATGGCGTTGCGAATACTGATGTCGTGGATACCATGTGGAGTGCATTTGTCATCGAAGATGGCAGTATCGCACGTACACGTAGCCAGTATTTTGAAACATTCGCTTCGGATTATTTTAATATCCAGTCTCCTGCAGATGCCGGTGCACTGATAATTGAGGCGCAGAACAGCCTGACGCTTGCAGGTGAAATCGTCGGTGAACATGCTGATGGCGCACGCGGCAGTCGGGTCGACATACTTTCAGACAAAGTTGAAGTCATCATTGATGGTGGTGCCAAATCGGCTGGTTATATCCAGCTTGTCGATTCTGATATTAATGAATTGAGTGTCGATAGCTTGATGATCGGTGGACGTCGACTTATCGACGATGACGGCGTCGCAGTCTCAGTGCGCTCGGACAAAGTCATCATCCGGGAAAATGCTGAAGTTATTTTACCTGAAGTGATGCTGGTATCGAAAGGGGTTATCGAGCTTGAGGGTAAAGCCGCTTTGTCGAGTTCGTCTGCTAAGTCAAGCGGTATCTCTGAATCATACCGCCTGGATAGTAATGGCTCCATGCTGAGCGTGTCGGTTAATCCGCTTGCTGATATTCGACGTCATGGTGTTGAGCCTGCAAGTTCTATCAGACTGGCAGATGGATCCTTTGTATCGTCCACTCAATCGATGATCATCGATGCAAGTGGAGATGTTGAACTCGATTCACAGATAATTATGGATGGCGGTGGACTCAGGCTGGGCGCAAACCAGGTGAATCTGGGTGCAGTACCAGCCACTGCTGATGGCTTTAACCTCAGTTCACAGATACTGGATTCCATAAGTGTCGACCAGCTGGCAGTAACCAGTGTTAACTCTATCCTGTTCTATGATGATGTATCCCTGTCTTTTGATAACCTGACGCTGTTCTCTGCAGGGGTAGAAGGTGTGTCTGCGACCGGCAGCAATGTCAGTCTAAAAGCTGCGGGCGATGTAACCTTCGTCCATAATGGTCTTGTAACGCAGGGTAGGGCTTCCGGAGATGGCAGTTTAGCTATCGATGCTGACAATATCCTTTTCTCAGGATCTGGAACAGGGAATGATTTTGTTTTCGGAGGTTTCTCTGATGTCGATCTGCTATCTACTGATACCATCGCTGGCGTCAATGCTGCCAATCATGGAAAAGCCAGCTCCGGTTTCGATTTTATAACTGCAGATGTCACACTCGATACCCCATTGTTGCGTGGTAGCGGTAACTCTCGTCTCGCGATCAGAACAACGGGTGATATGCGCCTGGTTAACAGTTCTGGTGCTGTCATTGAAGCTGACATGGTTGCTTCACTCGGTGACGAAATCGTCATCGATGCTAACAGTATCGAGGTCTCTACCAACCTGGTCTTTCCGAGTGGCCTGATACAGCTGGACGCCCATGGTACTGATCAGGTTGAAAACATCGCACTTAATGATAAGGCCGTGCTTGACGTATCTGGCCGTACCGTTAGCTATTTTGATGGTTCTGTCGAAGGCTCAAGTGGTGGTATTGTTCGTCTCATCTCTGAAACAGGTTCTATCAGATCAAACCCTGGTTCTCATATAGATATTGCTTCATCGACCGCATCGGGTGATGCAGGAAATGTTGTACTGAACGCTGTCAATGGCGTTATAACCCTGGCTAACACTTTCGATACCGGTTATGTCGATGGTTTTAAGGGTGCGAGTATAGACACCGACGCAGACAGTATCGGCGATATTTCTGCTTATCTGGCCACCATCCAGGCGGGTGGTTTTGATCATGAACAGCGTTACCGTGTAAGAAATGGTGATGTGGATATCCTGCTGCGTGGAGATAGTGAAGCAAATATAAGCTCAAACAATATACGTGTAACAGCAGACAACGGACAGATAACTGTTAGCGGTAAACTTGATGCAAAAGGGGAGCAAGGCGGTGTCGTCGAACTGTTTGCTTCTGATGATGTAATATTGGCCGGTGCGTCGATCGAAGCATCTGCAGGAGAAGATGTTGACGGTGGCAACGTCATCATCGCGACATTGAACGGTGTGATCAATGCTGATTCACAGACACGGATCAACGTGGCAGGCATAGCTGATGACGTGCCAGCCGAAACAGGACATGTGTTGTTACGTGCACCACGGACGAATGCTAATACTGATATAGGAGTCGCTGCATTCGACGCTTCGCTAAGTGGAGCACGGAACATCGATTTCGAAGGTGTATCAACCTATAACGACAGCAATATAGATACTGCTCAGTTGGCGGTATACCGTAGCGATGCGGCCAACTGGTTGTCAAATGCCGGCGCGATGAAGACAAGACTGGGATTGGCTGCCGACTCGCGTGTCCGACTTGCCCCGGGCGTCGATGTATACAACGCTGGTGATATAACCATCAGGTCCGATGTTGATTTCTACCAGTGGCAGGTCGATACGGCCGGTATCGTTGATCTGGGTAACTTTACCGTTCGTGCAGAAGATAATCTTTACATCGATCATTCGATCAGTGATGCGGTAAGTAACGAGAGTATCTTTCCGCCATTTACCCTGCCGGTACCTATTGCCAATGCGGGTGATTCGTGGGGCTACCGCCTTGTCAGTGGTGCAGATATAACCAGTGCCGACCCTTATGCAGTAGTCGACAACATGGTAGCTACCGTGCTGGGTTCAGGTGTAGTGGTAAGAACGGGTAACGGTGGTATCGATATCGTTGCCGGTGGTGATCTGTTGTTCACTGATCAGACATCTGTCATCTATACTGTCGGTTCTGAGGTCGCTAATAACAATTCAAAGGCAGACCTGTTATTTGCTGAATTCGGTGTTTATCCGGATGGCCCATTGTTCTCAGACAATGGTGGCGATATAAACATTGCTGTTGCTCGCAATATCGAGGGAGCTGAATCTGACCAGTTCTTTACAGACTGGCTGCAGCGTTCTGGGGGTACTTCTTTCCTCGACGGTGTCGAACCAACGCCTGGAATGTGGACGGTTATCCTGAAAGATTTCCAGCAGGGTGTTGCGACCTTAGGTGGCGGTAATATTGATGTTGCAGCCGGAGGAAACATCTTCGACCTGTCACTGTCTTCACCGACCAACGGACTTTATGAGGCCGACGGCTCGGTCGTCATACGGGGTGGTGGTGATATCGATGTTTATGCTGGCGGCGACTACATATCACCGCGGCTCTATGCTGATGGTGGCAGCACAAGGCTACGTGTTCTCGGTGATGTATCTTCAGCTGGTAGTGGCCTTGAAACTGTTATTGCGCTGGGTGATGCATCGCTTACTATAGAAGCCGGTGGTGATATAGGTATCGATGGTATCGGTAACATCACGACACTACCGATGAGTGCGCTTCAGATTAATGCCAGCTCGCTCGCGAGTTACTTCTATAACTACGGCGAAAATAGCAGTGTCGAGTTAATGTCACACAACGGCGACGTGATATTGAACAATCAGTACTCGGATATCCAGGCCGCTCATGGTAACTTCTACACTGGTGTTTCAGGCACGCCATCGCAATACTGGGTGAGCTATCCTGCGGATCTGAAAGTGACTACATTAAGTGATGATGTGGTCATCAATGACGCTTTCTATCTTTACCCTGATGCAGCTGGCACCTTCGAGGTAAGATCAGCAGGGAACATCACTGGTAATAACTCATCTATTATTAATATCCTGATGTCCGATACAGCCGTATCGCTTCTTCCGGGTATCAATAACCCAGCCAATAATAATGCGCAGATCGGCGATCTTGTTGCGACTATGTCATTGCATGATTTCAATCGTCCTGTACATAAGGATGACGCGTCACCAGTTTCTATCGTGGCAAACAACGATATCATCTTCAATGTCCCTGTCGATATCAAACTGCCTAAGAAGACAAACGTCTATGCTGGTGGCGACATCATCAACCTGGGTGTCGATGTTCAGAATATCAATATCGTAGACAGGAGCTTGATCGTTGCCGGTGGGGATATACGTTATCCACTTCCCGAAGTAGGAGCATCCAGCCTTGCGAGTGAGGGTATCCGGGTTACAGGGCCAGGCAAGCTGACAGTTATCGCTGGTGGCGATATCGACCTCGGACAATCTGCTGGTATACGTTCTAACGGCAACATCGATAATATCCTGTTGCCAGATGAGGGTGCGGATATATCGGTTCTGGCCGGTCTGGCTGAGAAAATAGACCTGGATCGATTTGTTGCCACTTACTTCGATGGCGAAACAAGCAGTGATGCCGCTCTCATCGAAATAGACGTCAGCGGATATCAACAGCTTCTTATAGATTATGTCTCTGATGAATCCTTTGGTGGCGACTTCATCTCGGCGCTTGAGGATGTGACGACGGACAATTATGCAAGCCTCGAAGAAGCAGTGAGCGCTTTTGAGCTGTTGAATCCAGAGCAGCGTCTCGCCATCGCTTTTACTGCATTTAACAACAGTTCTATCAATGATAAACGAAACCTGATCTTGAGCGTTCTGTTCAACGAAGTCAGTACGGCTGCAGTCGCACAGGCAGAGACGGGAAGTGAAGAAGAATATGCACGTGGTTTCCTGGCGATCAATCTCCTGTTCGGGGATGCCTCATCGGTTGACCAGACTGCACTTACGGCGGCTTCTATAGGAGATACTGGTACTGCCGGGGATATCATTCTGCCGTTCAGTCGAATCTATTCAAATGCCGGCGGTAGCATCAACATGCTGGCTCCAAACGGGAAAGTGACCGTCGGCTTCAGCGCGGATGTTACTTCGACAGCGAGTAGTTCTTCCAATGCTGATCCACTCGGTGTGGTGATCAATGGCAAGGGAGATCTCAACGTGCTGGTTGATGGCAATATCGATGTGAACCTGTCGCGTGTCCTCGCTCTCGATGGTGGAGATATCACGCTCTGGTCATCTAACGGTGATATCGATGCCGGTCGTGGGGCCAAGACTGCATTAGTGATTCCACCGCCTACAACTCGATTTGTTAACGGCCTGGCGATCACAGAAAACCAGCCGCCAGTTTCTGGTAGTGGTATCGGAGCTGCGACACTTTCTGCAGATAGTCTCGACGGTAGCGTCGTGCTGGCAGCTCCAGGCGGGGTCATTAACGCATCCGACGCCGGTATCCGTTCAGATGGAGACATCGTACTGGCTGCGACGAAAGTTCTAGGCAGCGACAATATCAGCGCGGGTGGCGTTGCCGTCGGTGTACCCGTCGCTACCAATGTAACAGCTGGTCTTTCTGGTCTCAGCAGCTCGACTGACAACGCGGTGAAAGGTGCTACTGACTCTGTTTCCAGCGCGGCTACAGACACTACGAAAAACGATGGTGTCGCCCTGGTCACTGTCGAGCTTCTCGGCACCGGTGAAGATTATTAAATTATATATATCAGGTAATACTCAAAATGAACATATTGAAGAAAACATTCGTATCACTGCTCTGTATAGCTGCCATATGGCCAACGCTCGCATCAGCCTGGTGGAATGAAGACTGGTCATACCGCGTGGCCATGCATCTGGATACGACGATAACTGGTGCTGCAGTACCCGGTACACTCAATGATGTGCCTGTCCTTGTCAGGTTGCATACCGGTAACTTCCAGGATTTCTTCATGTTGAAAGAAGATCTTTCTGACCTTCGTTTCATCGCTGGCGATGACAAGACACCGCTCAAGTTTCACGTAGAGTCTTTCGATCTCATAAATCAGCTGATGTTCGTCTGGGTGAAGCTGCCGCAGATTACCGGCTCTCTCAATACAGAGAAATTCTATATGTATTACGGTAACGAGGAAGCTGTTGCAGCTAGTGATGCCAGTGGCAGTTATGATGCAAATATGGCGATGGTCCATCATTTCCAGTCAGGTAACGATATCCTTAACGATGAGACAGCATATGGAAACCGTTTCATCACTTCTTTCGGTGTAGAAGAGCCTGCTTCGCTCATCGGTAGCGGTATGCGTTTTACAGGTGAGGGCGGCGTTTCTCTGCCGGCATCGACATCGACTCAGCTTGTACCATCGAATGGAATGACAGTCTCTTTCTGGGTTAAACCTGAGGAGAATTCATCCGCAGTCCTTTTTTCGCATAATGACGGTAATAACGAGATCAAGGTGATGAACAATGCGGATCGACTGACTGCTCGTCTCGTTTCTTCATCTGGGAATGAGTTCGTTACACAACCGGTCGCTGGATATCAGCCAGGTGTCTGGCACAATATCACTGTCTCGGTCAGCGCCAGTAAATTAACGCTGTATATGAACGGCATGGAAGGAAGTTCTGTAGATGTGCAGGTACCTGAGATCGGTGGACAGGTGATATTCGGTGCTGATATCAATGGCAACTTCCCGTTCAGAGGTGTGATGGATGAGATCAGTTATTCCAATATCGTTCGGCCGGCAGACTTCATCACCCTGACGACTGGCAACCAGGGAGCAGTGGATAAACTCATCAGCCTCGGTGAGGCAGAGCAGTTAGGTAATGCAGGCGGCGGCGAGTCACATTTTACCTACGTCATGCAGAAGCTTACGTTCGACGCCAAGGTAGTCATCGTCTTCCTCATGCTGATGTCGATCATAAGCTGGATCATTATGGTCATGAAGGGGTTTTACCTCGCTCGCATCAGTAAGGATAACCGTAAATTCCTCAAAGCTTATTACGACCTGGGTACTGATGATCCTGCGATGCTGGACAAGAGTGATTCTGAAGAAGATAAAGAGCTCGAGGACTCTCCCGTAGCACAGGCGCTGTTCGGCAGTCACGATCATTTTCAGAGTTCGCCTATCTATCATATGTATCACCGCGGTATCCAGGAAGTTAAGACACGTGTCGGTACGGCTGTAGGTGCACAGGCCTCAGCGATAACCGATGCATCTGCTGACGCTATTCGAGCTACGCTGGAAGCCGATATGGTCCGTGAACTGCAGAAAGTTAACTCCAAGATGGTCTTGCTCACCATCGCTATTTCAGGTGGTCCTTTCATAGGTCTGCTAGGTACGGTTATCGGGGTGATGATCACCTTTGCCGAGATGGCATCGACGGGTGATGTCAATATCGCCTCAATCGCGCCGGGTATGGCCGCTGCATTGATGGCGACGATCGTTGGCTTATGGGTGGCTATACCGGCGCTGTTTGGTTACAACTACCTCGGTTCCAGGATCAAGGATATTACGGCTGACATGCAGGTGTTCATCGATGAATTTGTTACACGTGTTGCTGAGTATTACGGCGAATAAGGGATATAGTCATGAAAACACAGGAAGATAATAAGCCGTATGACGATATCAACATCACGCCGATGCTCGATCTGACATGGGTATTATTACTCATCTTCATCATCATGACGACAGCAACGGTACAGGGTATCACTGTCAATCTGCCTAAAGCGAGCAATGCACCCAGTCTCAGCAAGCCGAAGACAAAGGCTGTAACGATTACCCAGGATGGCACTATCTATCTCGATGCCTATCCAGTATCAATACAGGAGCTGGAGTCACTGCTAACTCAATATAAAGCCGTTAATCCCGATCTGCCTATAGTCATCAAGGCTGATGCCCTGATTCAGTATCAACGCGTCGTCGAAGTTCTCGACCTGATGGGGCGCCTGGAGATCACCCAGCTGGGTCTGGTGACCAAGAAGATCGTTAAGTAGTTCAGGCTATCTGTTTATGTCTATACGCGCGAAGATAATTCGTTACCTGCCGCATGTGATCGGAATAATTATCATTGCAGCACTGACCGTTTTCTCGATCAAGTTCCTTAAAACAGAGGAGGCTTCACCTGAGCGTAAGAAGGTCGTACAGCAGGTAACTGTCATCACGCCGCCTCCGCCACCTCCGCCACCGCCGCCTGAACAGGAGCCCGAAGTGCATGAAGCAGAAGAGGAAGAAGTGATAGAGGAGATGGATGAGGCCATGCCTGATGAAGACATGGGCGAAGATGTAGGTAGTGATCTGGGTATCGATGCAGACGGTAGTGCAGGCGGAGACAGTTTTGGACTACGTGCTCGTAAAGGCGGACGCGGGATCATCGGCGGTGGTTATGGCGCCCTGGTCGTGCAGGAGATCAATGCATTACTGGTCGATGAAGACCAGCTACGTAACAAAGAATATACCGTCATCCTGAACTTGTGGATCAGTGAGAACGGTGATATCGAACGTTACAAGATCGACAAGCACTCTGGTGATGAGGCTGTCGAGGAGATGATCGCATCAGCGATCTTGAGACTAGGCACGATCAGCCAGGGACCGCCACTGGAGTTGCCTCAACCCATCCGATTAAGAATCAAATCAAGAATTTAATCCAAGAATATAAATAACTGGACCGTTAGAAATGTACAAAAATCTATCTTATCCCCGATCGGTTTGTCTTCGTTCGACGTTAATAGCAGCTGTCGCGGCACTGGTAGCATCCACGAATGTCATGGCTGAACAGGCTGTTCCTCTTGAGGCTGAAGATTTGCTCAAACTGTTACAGGAGGAAGGTGTCATCACGGAGAAGCAGGCGGAGTCTGTGCGCAATATCGCAAGAGATAGGCTCGCCAATGAGTCTCAGACATCAGTCGATCATACTTCTGTTGAAGATAAGGATTTACCGCCAGCTTCTGATCCCGACGTGACTAGAGTGCCATATATACCTGAATATCTTAAAGATGAGATCCGTGATGAAGTACGCATGGGATTGAAAGAGGATGTAGTCGACGATGTCATGACGCAGGCAAAGAACGAGAGCTGGGGTGTTCCCGGTACGAATCCAAGCTGGACGAAACGTATAAAGTTCGATGGCGATATCCGTTTCCGATACCAGGCAGATCGTTTTGATGAAGAGAATTCTATCCAGTATTTTGATTTTAATGCGATCAATGATGCGGGCGGACTGGCGTACGCTGGTATCGATGGTTTCATCAATACACGTGAAGACCGGGATCGGCTTCGTCTTCGGATGCGCCTGGGTATGAATGCCAAGGTAACACAGGGTGTGTCCGTCGGTATGCGACTGGCTACCGGTGGTACTGATAACCCGGTTTCCACCAACCAGACACTAGGCGGATATGGTAACCGCTATGCTATTTCATTAGATCGCGCTTACATCAAATTCAATTCATACACCAATGATTCTATCCTGTATATGGGGCGTATGCCTAATCCCTGGCTGTCGACAGAGCTGGTATGGGACGAAGATCTCAACTTCGACGGCATCGCCTACTCCTACTATTTCAATCGCAGTGACGATATGTACGATGACGAGCGAAAATTCGACCCATTTATCACGTTCG
>Ga0180435_10003479_pt1 | contig 15729 bp, 13 predicted proteins | sample SS_ome_3_FD_132467 | JGI IMG/M metagenome (GOLD analysis project Ga0180435, IMG submission 132467) | Hypersaline lake sediment archaeal communities from the Salton Sea, California, USA - SS_3_S_1 metaG | ecosystem: Environmental > Aquatic > Non-marine Saline and Alkaline > Hypersaline >... | reverse complement strand
TGCCCCTGGTGGAGGGCATGTTCTGCATCGTATCCATTCCCGGCCGCACCCTCACCGATATTGCCCGCCTGCCGCGCTGGAGTGTCAGCTTCGATCACAAGGTCTTTCTGGCCGTGGACCAGCGCCTGAAGACTGTTCCGGTGGAGGTGGTGCACCATGAGGGCGAGGAAGTGCTGGTGGCCGGCGGACTTGCCGCCGGGGACCTGGTGGTGACCACACGCCTGGTGGACCCCCTGGAGAATACGCTGCTTAAGATAAGTGCCGATGAAAAATAAATCGCCGTAAACCAAAAGATCACGATCCACCCAGCGCCCCGGCCCTAGCCAGGGATAAAGCGGCTTGAACCTGACAACCTCCTAGAGCCCTGTTTCACCATGAAAACCATTTTCACCGCCTTTGCCCGCAACCGGGTGTTCGCCAACATCCTCTTTTTGCTGATCTTTTTTGTGGGGGCCCTGGCCGTGCTTTCCATGAACCGGGAAAATTTCCCGGAGATGGACCTGGACATGATCACCATCGTGGTGCCCTATCCCGGGGCCGATCCCGAAGAGGTGGAAGAGGGTATCAGCCAGAAGATCGAGGAGGCCATCGAGAGCCTGGAGGGCATTCGCCTCTATACCACCGACTCCAACGAAGGCAGCAGCTTTACCCTCATCGAAGTGAAAGAGAGTTTCGATCTCGACAAGGTCCTGGATAAGGTGCGCAATAAGATCGACTCCATATCCACCTTCCCCCTGGCCGCCGAAAAACCGGTAATCACCGAAATGACCGTCAAGGATCCGGTGATCATGCTCTATCTGTCGGGCGGCATGGATGAGCGCCGGCTCAAGGAGTGGGCGGAGCAGATCAAGGATGAACTGGCCCGTATTCCCCAACTTTCCCAGATCGGCCTGTTTGGTGTCCGCGACTATGAAATCGCCATTGAAGTCTCCGAGCAACGCCTGCGGGAATATGGTCTGAGCCTGCAGCAAGTGGCCGACGCCCTGCGCCGCTCCAACCTCAACCTGACCGGAGGCACGGTGCGCACCCGCGGCGAGGAGATCCGTATCCGCACCATGGGCCGCAAGTACAGCGGCAAGGAACTGGCCAAAATTGTCGTACTGGCCCGTCCGGGCGGGGAGTTGATCACCCTGGAGCGCCTGGCCGTCATCCGGGACGATTTTACCGAAGACCCCATCCAGGCCAGCATCAACGGCGAGACTTCGGTATTGCTCTGGGTCTTTAAAACCCCTGAAGAGGACGCCCTGGCCATTGCCCGGGCGGTCACCGATTTCGTGCACGCCAAGCGGCACCAGCTTCCTGACGGGGCCAATCTTAAAATTCTCTATGACAACACCGAGATGCTGCGCTCACGCATCAGCCTGCTGACCCGCAACGGGCTCATCGGGCTCTCCCTGGTCTTCTTCCTGCTCTGGCTGTTTCTGGACGGGCGACTCTCTTTCTGGGCCGGCATGGGCATCCCCATCTCCATCAGCGGCGCCCTGGGCGTACTGTGGGCCCTGGGCGGCACCATCAACATGATCTCCCTCTTTGCCTTCATCATGGTGCTGGGCATTGTCGTGGACGACGCCATTGTGGTGGGGGAATCCATCTTCACCCACCGGCGCCGGGGCGATGCCCCCCTCATGGCCGCGGTGAACGGCATATCGGAAGTGGGCCTGCCGGTGGTAGCGGCGGTCACCACCAGCATTGTGGCTTTTTTGCCCCTGGCTTTCATCGGCGGCATCATGGGCAAATTCATTGTCATCATGCCCCAGGTGGTCATCGCCTGCCTGCTCATCTCCCTTGTGGAGTGCCTATTCCTGCTGCCGGCCCATCTCAACGACCTGCCCACCCCCCAAAGCAGCGTGGGGGGCAGGGGCTTCGCCGACCGCATCCACCGCACCACCCGCGACGGGCTGGAGTGGGTGGTGCGCCGGATTTACACGCCCCTGCTCAACCAGGCTTTGAAATGGCGCTATATCGCCTTTAGTATCGCCTTGGCGGTCCTTTTGATCACCATCGGCACCCTGCGCGGTGGGTTGTTGAAATTCACAGTGATGCCGGAAGTGGACGGCTTTGTGATGACCGCCACCGTGGAGTTTCCCAACGGTACGCCGGCGGCGGTGACCCGTAAGGCCATCCAGCGGATGGAAGCGACACTGCTGGAGCTCAACGCGGAAACCGACACCGCTTCGGGGGAACCCATGCTCAAGGACCGGCTGATACTGGTGGGCCAGAGCCTGCAGGAAATACCCCTGATGGGCCCCCACGTGGGCAGTGTCCAGGCCATTTTATTGGAGTCGGAAAAACGGGGCGTGCACTTCAAGGACCTGATGGTTCGCTGGGAGACCGCCATCGGCACCCTGCCGGGCGTCAAATCGCTGATCTTCGAAGGCATGGCCATGGGACCGCCCGGAGCGCCCATTGAGATCTGGGTCCAGGGGCGGGAAATGCCGGAAATCCTGGCCGCTGCCGATCAATTGCAGCAGCGCCTGAGAAAATTCAAGGGCGTCTACCAGATCCGTTCCGATTTTTCTCCGGGCAAAAACGAGATGCGCCTGGAGCTCAAACCCGAGGCGCGTACCCTGGGGCTCACCGTGGAGGACCTGGCCCGTCAGGTCTACGCCGGCTATTACGGGGAAGAGGCCCTGCGTCTGCAGCGCGGCCGGGATGATGTACGTGTCAAGGTGCGCTACACCGCCGACGAACGCAGCCGACTGTCGGATCTGGAGCAGGTGCGCATTATCACCCCCGGGGGTCAGCGGGTGCCGCTGCTCTCCGTGGCCCGGGTGGAATATGCACCGGGATACGCCACCATCACCCGCACCAACGGCATGCGGCGGGTGGCGGTGAGTGCGGATGTGGATGCGGGTAAGGCCAATGCCAACGAAATCCTGGCTGAACTGTCCGCCAGCTACTTTGCCGAACTCACCGCCCAACATCCCGGCCTTTTCATCTCCGTGCAGGGTGAGCAGAAAAAGATGCGCGAATCCTTCAGCAGCCTGGCCGTGGGCTTCCCGCTGGCCGTGCTGGGCATTTTCATCATCATGGCCACCATATTCCGCTCCTATGCCCAGCCTTTTATCATCCTGTTCACCGTGCCCTTCGGCATCATCGGCGCGGTTATCGGCCATTTCATGCTCGGTTACGACCTATCCTTGATCAGTGTTTTCGGCATGGTGGCCCTCACCGGGGTAGTGGTCAACGACGCCATCGTGCTCATCGAGCGCATCAATGCCAACCTGGCCGAGGGGCTTCCCTTCCGCGAAGCCATCCGCCGGGGCGGGGCGCGCCGTTTCCGGGCCATTTTCCTCACCACCGTCAGTACGGTCCTGGGGCTGAGCCCCTTGATCATGGAAACCGACCTGCAGGCCCGGTTCCTGGTCCCCATGGCTATCTCGCTGGCGGCGGGCGTGGCCTTCGCCACCATTTTGACCCTGGTGCTGATTCCCAGCCTGCTGGTGATTTTCAATGACCTGCGCTGCCTGTCTTACCGCCTGCGGCGCGGTGCCTGGCCGCAGCCGGAACAGGTGGAACCGGCCAGCCGGCGCTTTGATACCATCGGGCAAATCGCGCCGCACCCGGAAACGGAACCCCACCGGCCGCCGGTGGCAACCCCCTGAACCAGGCCATCACGCAATGCTGTTGGAACGGGATATGAGGAAACCCATGGAATATGGACCATTTTTTAGGCGACAAATCGCCTGGATCACCATGATCCTGGCTGTTGCCGCCCCGGTTTGGGGGCAAAGCGCAGCGGACTCCCCGCTGCCAACCCTGCCGGCCCAACTGGATCTGGTCAGCGCCCAACGCATCGCCCTGGCCGCAAATCCCACCCTGGCGGCGGCCGCGGAACGCACGCAGCAGGCGGCCCAGCAACTGCGCCAGGTTCAGTCTGCCTGGTGGCCGCGTCTGGACGCCACGGCCTACGCCACCCGTTCCTGGCTGGCTGACAGCGACGCCCAGGCCCGTCTGGCCACGGCGCGCATGATGGATCCGGGAGCGGCTATCGATGATCCCGAGGATTATTACAGAACCGGCCTCACCGCCACCTGGCAGCTGTTCGACGGCTTTGCCCGCAAGTATCGCCTGGCCGGCGCCCGGCTGGGCCTGGATGAAAGCGGTTTTGCCCGGGACGATGCCCGGCGCCTGCTGTTGTCCGGTGTGGCCCAGGCCTTTTACAATGCCCAGTTGCTCAAAGAGGGCGTACGCATAGCCCAGGCGGACGAGGCCTTCAATCAGCGCCAGGTGCTGGAGGCCGAGGCCCGCCACCGGGTAGGCACCGGCTCCCGTTCCGCTGTGCTCAATTTCCAGGTGCAGGCCAACTCCGCGCGATCCAGCATGATCCAGGCCCAGAATGCGTTTGAAGCGTCCCTCTACGGCCTGGCGGCTCTCATGGGATACCCGGACGGTACCTTCCCGCACTCGGTGGAACTGGCGGCACTGGCTCCGGCGACGCCGGCTGAATTGACACCACCCGTGGCGCAGCCCCTCATCGCGGCCGCCATCATCCAGCGGCCCGATGTCAGGGGGCAAACCCTGCGCGTGGCCCGCAGTGAGACAGACATCGGGACGGCCCGGGCCGCCTTTTGGCCCCAGGTGAATCTTTTCGGTAATCTGGAGGGCGACCGCACCGCCGACAGCGCCTTTGAAACTGACGATTTCGGCAACTCCCTGGGACTGAATCTAACCCTCAACCTATTTGAGGGCGGCCGCACCCAGGCCCTGGTCCGGGAAGCCCGCAGCCGCCAGAAGGAAGCCGACCACCTGCTGCTCAGCCTGAAGAACAGAGTGGCCGCCGAGATTCGCCAGGCCCTGACAGAACTTGCCTCGGCCCTTCAGCGCCTTGCCCTGGAACGGGACAATGCCGGTCTGGTGGAGGAGAATCGCAACCTGGTCGAGAAAGAGTATGCGGCCGGCCAGGCCTCCCTGGTGCGCCTCAACGACGCCCAACGGCAACTCACCCTGGCCAGCGTGCGGCTGGCCAGGGCCCGGGTGGCCCTGCGCCAGGCCTGGGTGCAGCTGGATACGGCCACAGGGGCTATCTTAGACAGGTTTGATGAGAGTACCGCCCCAACTCCCCAGCCTTAATATGAGGACAAGCCACACCTTCAGGGCTGGCGCAAAAAACAGTGGCAACCGGCACTGGAAAAATCAGAGCACGCCGACTGGAGCCGCATGATGCCCTCTTCTGCCGGCCACTGAAATATCAATCATCCCCGAGGGAATAGTAGCACCGCTTGGGTGAGATTACTTTCCCCGATTTCTTGAGCTTGGCAATTACTTTGGAAACTTCCTTGCTCTCAACGCCCAGGGTCTTGGCCAGATCCCCCGGCCTAACCGGTTTTCCCGCTGCTTCCATTGCCTTCAGTACTTTTTCTTCCATCCTGATTCTCAAAAACCGGGAGTTCTCATGGAAATACATTCACGCAAATTGACAGCCAAGGGCCTGACACGATACTAATGGGCATTGGCGAATAGCGAAATAAGATTTAAACCACAGGCCCCGCACCGGCAAACCCGTCATGGCCAAAGTTATTGACCTGAAAACCTACCGTGACCACGCCCTGGACCAACGGATCTTCGGCCCCTGGGCCAAACGGTTCGGCGAGGTTTATACCCACACGGCAGTCCTGCCCGATCTGGGCCTCACGACCCTCTATGCCCTGGCCCTGCCCGGTGATTTCGGGTCCGCAGCCTTTTACGAGCTGATCATGGGCATTCTTGAACTGGGGCCGGCGGACAATTTCCATTTCCTGGATAACGACCATCGGATGCGTATAGTGGATTGCCACCTGTTTCTAGCCGACCAGGTACGCTTTGAACTGATGTACCGTCTGGAGTGGATCACTGATTTCGGGCCGCGCACCCTGCCCCTGGTTGAAATGGTGCTCGAACTTGCTGCGGCCAAGGAAATCGCCCGCAGCGCCCCCGCCCAACTGGCGCCGTCCCACCCGGAATATTCCCAGTACCAGGAGTTGCTGTACGGCGATAAAGAGGCCTTTGTGCGCCGCATGTTGCCCGCAGCCCTGGAGGCCTTCAAGAAGCTGCTCTGATGAAACAACAACTCTATGAAAAGATGGAATCCATGTTCCATCTCATCGCCCATGACTATCAACCGGCCACTCCCCTGGAGATTCTGTGCACCCAACTTGCCAGGGGCAACGCCTTCGATATGCGCGTGGTGGGCCTGGAAGGCGTAAGGCGCCTGCGCTCCCAGGACCCCGACTGCGCCATTACCTTTAAGCCCAACCATTTGAGCGAGGCCGACTTTATATTACTCACCCTGCTCTTCAGGGAAAACCAGCTGCGCGTGCTCATTGAAGGGGGCGCCAACCTGTTCATTGAGGATATCGACCTCCTCCAGGATGTCCTGCCCGATATGATGGGACCGGGCGCCAAGCAGTGGCTGGAAAATCGACACATGTCCATGGCCCAGTACCTCACCCGCCGCGGATCCTTCAAAGTATACCGCGAACCCCAGAAGGTAACGCTGGAAAACGGCGAAGAGCACGACCTGAACCGCAAGGAAATCCTTTCCCTGACCCGGGCCTACCGCTATCACCTGGTGAAGCAGAAAAGCATGTACGTCACGTTCCCGGGCTACTCGCCCGTGAAGACAGGCCTGCTGGATATTTTAAAGAAAAATGAGATGAAAACGGGACGCAGCTATACAGGCCAGATCGAAGGTTTCCACCATCTGCCGTTCCAGATGGACATTGAAGCCAGCCTGTTCAGCACCACCAAAGTATATATTGTCGATGTCAACATCGCTTATGAAAAGATCCTGGAGGATGAGCTGTTCGCTGAACTGGCGCGGCTCCATGATATCGGCAAGAGCAAAAAAGAGATCTATGCCCAGGATCTGGACTACATCCTGCGGGGCTTTTTGGGCCAGCGCCCCACGGCCAACCTCAGCATCAAATTCGGCGAGCCCCGGCTGGTTCCCGCCGCCGCGCTCAAGGATCCGTTCCTGACCCGCAAAATCAAAAACAGCGCCCATGAGCAGGCTGCCAGGTCCTATGACACGGTGATGACCATGCAGCCCATCTTTCCGGCCAACATCTATTTTTCGGCCTTTGACGCCAATTTCAATCGCCTGGGCGAACATGTTCTGTTAGAGCGCATCAACAACCTGCGCCAGCAGTTGCCCAATCTCACCTACGGCCGGGACAACCGTCCTCTGGATCTGCATTATCTGCTGGATTACAACCATCAGATCATCTCGGCCAATGAAATCATCAACCGCACCCTGCGCCTCTTCAACACCCCCGGGCATATCACCACCACCCGGGACGGCGATATGTTCGCCGTTTACAACAAGGATGTCGCCTCACAATACCGAAACCATACGGCCCATTTTTTCAAGACACAGGCCCGATAATAGCCCGATCCTGCATTGAAATACTATTCCTGTCATACCCCACCTGACCGCCCCCTCCCCAGGTTTAGAGAAGTTGGGGGCGGGGGATATAACCCGCATCCAGGGCCTTCCCTAGGTCAGGGAGAAGGGCTTCCGGTCAGGTACTAGACAATGGTTTTGACATGTGCCCCCGGATACGATAGTTTCTACCCGGGTAGCTAACCAAATTGAATGGGAAGGGGGCCTTGACTACCAATAGGGATAAAAATATTAACGCATACATTCAGCGTGATCCGTTTGCGCGTTTATTGGGGGCGAAAGTTGAAATCCTCAAACCCGGCCGCAGCCGGGCGACCCTCGTTGTCACTGACGATATGCTTAATTTCCATGGCAACACCCATGGGGGTGTGATTTTTTCTCTCGGTGATATGGCCTTCGCCGCTGCCAGCAATTCCCATGGCCAAACTGCCGTGGCGCTGAATGTCGGCATGAATTTCCTGAAAGCGACAAAATCTGGCGACCGCCTAGTCGCCGAAGCCACAAAACAATCCACCACTGGTCCCATAGGCTTATATGACATCACGGTCAGGGATGACCGGACAGGAGAAGTTGTAGCAAAAAGCCAGGATTTGGTTTATCGAAAAAAAGAGTGGTTTGTTGCCGGCGACGACAGCCGCTGAATGGCTGCAGACCGGCCACACCCGCCGCTTCTGCGCCGCTTTGAATGCGGCGGCGGCCTAGGGTTCGCGTAAAAATAAATTCGCAGATTTTTTTTAAGTTCAGACGCCCGTTCATAAGACGCGCAAATATGGCAATATGCCTGATATCCCTATATTTGCGCAGCGCAGCCGGGCAGGACGTATGAGCGCTGAAATGGCAGCCAGGGAAGGTTCATCATGGGAGATCAACCCTCCATTGCTCAATTAGAAAAAAAAATCGAAGTGTTAGAAAAGGCGTAGAACGAATTCCAGAATGAGATACAGGCAGAAGTCGCCCTCCGCCAGGAAAAAGAGCGGGCCGAAACCATCCTGCAAACCACCCAAAGCGGCATCCTGGTCGTCGACACCAAATCCCATAAGATCATAGATATCAATCGTGCTGCCGAAAAAATGATTGGCGCCGACAGGAAAGACATTATTGGCAACATCTGCCACAGGTTCGTTTGTGCCAGCGCCTATGGCGAGTGCCCCATCACCGATAAGGGGAAAAAAGTTGATAACCAGGAAACGGTTTTGTTGCGCATGGATGGCGGCCAGACGCCCATCATCAAAACCGTCAAGGCCGCCATGATCATGGACCGCGAGTGCCTCATCGAAAGCTTCATTGATATATCGGCCCGCAAGGCGGCCGAAGCCGCCGCCCTGGCCCACCAGGAACGCTTCAAGATCTTTTTCAGCTCCGTCAACGACGCAATTTTCGTGCACCCCCTGCAGAAGAAAGGATTTGCCCCGTTCATCGAAGTAAACGATATCGCCTGCAAACGCTATGGGTATACCCGGGAGGAATTCCTGAAAATCGCCGCACCGGATATCACCATAAAGGCTTATGCGGATAGGCACGCCACCGCCGACCATCGCAAGAAGCTTTTAGAGGCCAGGAATCTTGTTTTCGAAAGCATTCACATTAAAAAATCGGGGGAACAATTTCCGGTGGAGGTCAACTCCAACATTGTGGAGCAATATGGCAAACCGGTAATCCTGGCGGTGGTCCGCGATATTTCGGAACGCAAACAGGCTGAGAAGGAAAGCGAACTGATCCAGGAACAGTACCGCCAGGCCCAAAAGGTGGAGGCCCTGGGGCGTCTGGCCGGCGGAGTCGCCCATGATCTCAATAACATCCTTTCCCCGATTATTGGCTTTGGCGAGTTACTGCTCAGTGACCTGGATGCCGCGGACGGCAACCGCAAGTCTGTGAAGCAGATGGTTCAAGCCGGATATCGTACCCGGGACCTGGTTCGCCATTTGCTGGCCTTTGGCCGCAAGCAGACTTTAGCCTACCGAACCCTGGATCTCAATAAAACCATCAAAGGGTTTGAGGATCTGCTGACCCGTACAATTCGGGAAGACATTGAAATAAACATCATCCTCAGCCCCGCTATCCCGGCAGTAAAAGCCGATATCGGCCAAATTGAACAGGTGATCATCGATCTTTGTGTAAATGCCCAGGATGCCATGCCCATGGGCGGCAGGCTCACCCTGGCAACCTCAACGGTCACCATCGATGAGAGCATTGCCGCAAAAAGACCGGGAACCGCGGCCGGGCTTTACGTCATGCTAGCAGTCCATGATACCGGCTGCGGAATGAACAAAGATCTACAGGCCCAGATATTCGAGCCCTTTTTTTCAACCAAAGGGGAGCATGGCACGGGTTTGGGCCTGTCAACCGTCTACGGAATTGTGAAACAGCATGGCGGCAATATCTGGGTGGACAGCAAGCCGGAGGAAGGATCCATTTTTAAAGTCCTCCTGCCGGCAACGGGTGAAAAAATAGTTGAAAAAGCAATCGAGAAACCTGTTGCGCATGACCGCGGAGGTTGTGAAACCATATTGCTGGTGGAAGACAGTGAACAGGTACGCCATTTGAGCCAGGCCATCCTGACGCGGTGCGGCTATACCACGCTGGTGGCGAAAAACGGGGTTGAAGCTTTAAAGATCCTCGCCGCCAACGACGCGCAGATTGATTTGATGCTGACCGATGTCGTCATGCCGGACATGAATGGCAAAGACCTGCATAAGCGGATCAAAAAAAAGTATCCGCAGATTAAAGTCCTTTTCATGTCCGGTTACACGGATAATGTAATCGCACGCCACGGCATACTGGAACAGGATGTACACTTCATCCAAAAGCCTTTCAGTGTGCGCGGTCTGTCCGCTAAGGTCAGAACGATACTCGACCGCTCCTGAAGTGTAGCGATTCGATGGCTCTCTTGTTTCAGTGAACTCCTGAAATGTTGGGCTGAGTTTGACGAAGCCCAACAAATGCCAAATAGCCGATTTAGTATTGCAGTAAAATTTATAATTGACGGGCAAAGATCCGGGTGCCATCAAATGCCTGTCAGCTTTTCATCCCCGGGCGGCAATCACTCCAGATTACTACCCGGGCCACTAGAACCTGCCGCACGGCGACAGCATGCTTTTCGCGTAAGCGCAAAACATCCGCAAAAATATCTAGAAGGGCCAGAACTGATTATCGCTCCAGGCTTGCTCGGTAATGTCCCGGTCAATGTCCGCCAGCATTTTCAAGTGCCCCCGCTCCCACTCCGCCAGCCACTCATAGAGGGCTTTTTCTTCGGAATTATCAGCGGCCCTGGCCCGATCCGCATAGAGTGCGATGGCCCGTTCTTCAAAGGCCATGGCCGCTGCCACTGCGGCCGCCTCGAATCCTGCTGCGGCAATCTTGCTTTTCAATTCGTCGGAGATGACGGTTCCGGTATCTACTTCTCCGGTAGTTTCGTAATTACAGGCTGCAAAGCAGTTATTGGCATGATATTCCTTGAAACGCTCCGTGAGTACGGCCACGTGTTTCTCCTCTTCCGCGGCCATCTGCTGGAAGAATTCCTTTACCGCGCTGTCCTCGGCATTTTCGGCCACTTTACGATAAAAGGCCCGCCCGCGGCTCTCCAGCAGCAGGGCTTGCTTCAATATTTCCAAAGTCTGGTTTTTTTCTGCCATAAGGGCTGCTCCTCTTTTTTACATCTTGATGGGTATCAATGCCGACCAATAACGTAAGGCGTTGTTACTGCAGTTCAATGTTGCTGGCTGATATTTTTCAGGATTCCTCCGCCGGGGGCGTGTCTGTAAGCTGAACCACGGCCTGGCGCGTCCGGTTGACGGTCAGGCGGGTGACATCGGGCCGCGAGTAGTGTCCCGAGGGATCGAAGTTCTGGCGCTCCTCCCGAACCATTTGGTGATTCAGGGTGGCCACACAGAGTTTTTCCTCCGCCACCACGGGTTCGATCACCCAGGCACCATCGGGCCCGGCAATGCAGGACCCGCCGTCGGCCAACAATTCACCTCCGTCTGCCAGGATAGCCTGCAGATGGGGCGTCTCGGGCGGAAAATCCTCCGGACGCATCAAACCGGAGACCGACAGCACATAGGAACGCGCCTCTTGGGCGATGAAGCGGGTAATATCCCGGGTATTATGTTCTCCGCCGGGCCAGATGGCCACGTGCAGGTCCTCACCCTGTCCGTAGAGGGCCGCCCGGGGCAGCGGCATCCAGTTCTCCCAGCAGTTGAGGCCGCCGACGGTAAAGGCGCCCAGGGAATGAACCCGCAATCCATGGCCATCCCCCGGTGACCAGGTCAGGCGCTCCTCGTAGGTGGGCATTAACTTGCGGTGTACGGACCCGATGACCCCATCCGGCCGGATATAGACCATGCTGGCGTAAAGGCTGTGGCCGCCCCGATCCCCAGGACGCTCGATACAGCCCAGGTAGACCGCGATCTGCTGCTCTCCGGCCACACGGGTCAGGGTATCCAGATGGCCGGCTTCAATCTGGACCGCGTTGAGCATATAGTGGGCGTGGAGTTCTTTTTGAACAGGAGAATCAAAGCGGGCGCCGTCCGTCCGTTCGATCCAGAACGGGTAACCGGGCAACAGCGCTTCGCCAAAGGCCACCAGCCGACAGCCCTCCCGGGCCGCCAGGCGGACGTAGGTCACCACTTTTTCAAGGGTCTGCTCCCGGTCCAGCCAAACCGGCGCGATCTGGGCCAAGCCTACGGTGAGGAAATCGGTATCCCGCATGTTGGACATAATCTAATCCTTCCTTGACCCCGCTGCTAAAATGGCCAATATTGGAGCCATGAAATGGTTGGCAATTCTGATATCCCTGGTCTATTTTCTCCTGCCCCAGGATCTGATACCCGATTTCTTACTGGGCTGGGGCTGGTTGGACGACATATTACTGATCTATCTGATCTGGTATTATTACCGGCGTTTTTCCGGAGTGTTTTCATCCCGCGGCGGCGTACACTCCAGCGGTTACCAGGATTATTCGACCCGGGAGGAAACCCGCGGGCACCAGGACAATTACTCCAACACAACCGGGGCAACCCACTCCCCGCCCCCGGATCCCTATGCGGTGCTGGGACTCCAGCCCGGCGCCTCCCAGGAGGAGATCAAACGCGCTTACCGCAAGCTGGCCCTTCAATTCCACCCCGACAAAATGGCCCACCTGGGCGAGGAGTTCCAAGCCCTGGCCGAAAAGCGCTTCAAAGAGATCCAGGAGGCTTATCGCCAACTCACCGGTGAGTAGGATCAGTTTGACATTGATGAATTGCGAGTGGCGACTGATGATTTATTGAATACCGCTTGCCATTCCTTAAATTCACCAATCACAAATCATAAATCACAAATGTCCAGCCCCAGGTCTTCGGCATTGACGATGCTGGGCGCAGCCCTGGGCATCTGTTCCTCAAGGAAGGGTGTGATATCAGCGCGGTTCCACACCGGATAGCCCTGCAGCACCGCCGCCAGGTTGGCAGCGGCAAGTACGGCCATGCCTTCCCGGCTATAGCGGGTGGCCGAGCCGATGTGCGGAACAATGACCACATTTTCCAAATCGGCCAATCCCGGGGCCAGGGCGGGTTCGTTTTCGAACACGTCCAGGCCGGCCCGGAATCCCGGATTGGCCCGGCAATGGGCCACCAAGGCCTCCTCGTGGATCACCGGACCGCGGCTGGTATTCACCAGCACGGCCCCGGGCTTCATCAGGGCCAGCCGCCGGGCATCCAGCAGGTGCCGGGTGGCGTCGGTAAGGGGCGCATGGATGCTGACCACATCCGCAACGGGCAGGAGTTCATCAAGGGCGGCGGCCCGCCGGCAAACCAGGGGGCGCTCCCCGTGGGAAGTGAGGTAGCGGTTAAACGCCGCCACCCGGGCTTCCAGGCTCGGCTTGGCGCTACGGCTGAAGTAGACCACATCCATCAGGTGGCCCTGGGCCATCATCAGGGCATAGGCGCTGCCGATGCGGCCGGCACCGACGATCCCCACGGTTTTACGGCTCAGCAGCTTGCCCAGCATGAGATCCATGCGCCAGGCACTGAACCTGCCGGCGCGTATATAGCGCTCGGATTCGCCGATGCGCCGCGCCGCGGCAAAGGTCAGGGCCACGGCCATCTCGGCCGTGGCCGCGGTAAGCACACCGGGGGTGTTGCCCAGGGGAATCCCCAGGCGGGTGGCTTCAGCCAGGTCTACGTTGTTATAGCCCACGGCATAGTTGCTGAGCACCCTGCCTCCGGCGGCCTTTAGTGCGGTCAGCAGATCTTTGTCCCAAACCTCGCCCAGTTGTCCGATAACCCCGTGGCAGCGGGTTCCCAGGGCTGTTTTGATGGCCCGGCTGCTCAGATTATGGGTACCCCGGCCCACTTCGACGCGGCATTGGGCTTGGCCGAGAATCGTAAGCCAGCGCTCCCCGGGCAGGTTCTGGGTAACAATGACCCGCTGTTTTCCCTGGGGATTGTGGACTTGCCACTTTTGCTCCGTCATGGGACTCAACCCGCCTCACCGTTCAGTTTACGCAGCGCCAGGATCAAGGCCTGGGTACAGGAGCGCCCGTGGCCGTGGGCTTTTAGGGCCACATAGAGCTGATGCACCAGGGCCAGTCCGGGCAGGGACAGGTTCAACGTCCGGGCTTCCTTCAGGGCGATCTCCATGTCCTTGACGAAATGTTCCACGAAGAAACCGGATTTGTAATCCCCTTTGGCGATGCGCGGACCCAGGTTGTTGATGGACCAGGACCCGGCCGCCCCCTGGCCAATGATATCGATGACGGCCTGTTCATCCAGGCCCACCTTGGCGGCATACAGCAAGGATTCACACACACCGATCATGGTGCCGGCAACGAGTATCTGGTTGCACACTTTAGTATGTTGTCCGGCGCCGTGGCCGCCCATGTAAGCGATATTTTGGCCCATCAAGGCAAATAACGGCCGAACTTCATCGAAAGTCTCCGCCCGGCCCCCCACCATGATGGCCAGGGTCCCGTTGCGGGCGCCGATGTCTCCCCCGGAAACCGGGGCATCCAGGCTGGCCATGCCCTGGGCCTCTGCGGCCCGGGCGATTTTGATGGCCAGGGCCGGCGCACTGGTGGTCATATCCACGATGGTCCGGCAGGACCCGTCCACGGAAAGCACCCCCCGGGGTCCCAGGTAGGTCTCTTCCACATCCCGGGGAAAACCCACAATGGAAAAAATAATTTCAGCCTGTGCGGCGATCTCCGCCGGCGAGGCGCACCAGACAGCGCCCTGGTCCACCAGTTGACCGGCTTTGGCCTGGGTGCGGTTATTGACAAACAGCTCATGGCCGTCAGCTTGCAGATGAGCGGCCATGGAAAGCCCCATCACTCCGGTTCCGATCCAACCGATGCGCATATCCTGCTCCTTCATTTATATTAGTGATATTTGAATACGGGCGGCCCGACGGCCGCAAACCCGCTTGACTCCCCATGCTTCTAACTAAAAGCGCCAAAAAGTGTCAAATACTATTCAAAACTGCCAGGGCAGCTCAATTCCCCGGGGACAGCAGACCGGTCAGCAGGGCTGCTTAGAATCGTTGAGCGCCACCAGCGCCACCCTGGGAAAGGGATGGTCCGGGGGTTGGCTGCCGCTTTCCCGGTAATACAGAACCCGCAATGGCGCCAGCAGATTCAGCAGTTCATTTTCACGCAGGAAATAGGCCTCGCGGTGCCGATCCTCCGGGAGCAAGGGGCGCGGCCGGAGAAAGGTTTCGAAAATCACCACACCGCCGGGACGCAGCCCCGCCACGATGTAGGGCATCAACCGGCGGCTCAGGTAACGAATATTGACAATCAGGTCGTAACGCCGAGGGGGGATGGAAAAATGTTCAAGGTCGACACAGGCCGCGCGGATGTTGGGATGGCGGCGGGCAAAGCGCCGCAGTCCGCCGTCGGAAATATCCAGGGCATCGACCCGGTAGCCCTGGCGGGCCAGAAACAGGGCATGACGTCCGCTGCCGGCGGCAAGGTCGAGGGCACGCCCCCTAGGGGCCAGGTGATGGAAGCGGCGCACAAGGGCGGCGGGAATCCCCGGCCAGGATTTTGCAGCGTGTTTGGCGTTCCATTTCCAGCGATCAGGATGCATGGATTGTCCCTGGGCACACAAATTCTTAAATTCAATGCCATATTTACTGCTGTTTATTCACCGTTGAGCCGCCGGGAACACAGAGCGTATATTACCTGCCCCAGCAAAACCCAAATTGCACTCTGCGTACTTGCCGGCTTGAGCGCAGCGGGCGCTGACAGCATAGTCCAAAGATACCTGCGCGGCCGGGAATAGATGCCGTCAGATCTTATCATCAGATTCCAAACCAGGGAAATGATAGATTTGCTCCAGCAATTCGCGGGTGCGGGGATTTACATCCAG
>Ga0180435_10003478_pt1 | contig 15733 bp, 8 predicted proteins | sample SS_ome_3_FD_132467 | JGI IMG/M metagenome (GOLD analysis project Ga0180435, IMG submission 132467) | Hypersaline lake sediment archaeal communities from the Salton Sea, California, USA - SS_3_S_1 metaG | ecosystem: Environmental > Aquatic > Non-marine Saline and Alkaline > Hypersaline > Sediment... | reverse complement strand
TCAGGCATCTGACAATCCATGAGAACCATATCGTAGGGAATCAATTCCAGTGCCTTTATCGCTTCGGTACCGTTGGCCACGGCTTCTGCCGACAACCCCATTTTTCTTAAGATGCCCAGAGCTACCTGCTGGTTGGTGAAGTTATCCTCGGCCACCAGGATACGCGGATTGCCGCCCAGTTTTTCACGGGGAAAACTGCGGTTTGATAATCTTATTTCGGTTTCAATCTTTTTACCAGCCATTACATTGACCAAACTGTTGAAAAAATCGGACTGGCGCACCGGCTTAGGCAGGTTAGCGGCAAAGCCAATCTCAGAAAGGCGCCGTGCGTCTTCCTGTTGTCCCATGGAGGTCATCATTATCAGGCGCGTCCCCTTAAGCGCAGCATCCGTCTTGATGGCCCGCCCTAAGGCTTCGCCGTCTATTCCCGGCATCTGCACATCAATAACGGCAAGGGGGTATGGGACGCCAGATTCAACGGCATCATAAAGTAATTGCAGAGCCGTGGCACCGTCAGGAGCTTCCGATGGACGCAAGCCCCATGATCGGGCATGGGCCATCAGGACCTCACGATTGGTGGCGTTGTCGTCTACGATTAGAATCGGCAATTCCTTCATATCCAACAAATAAACTGCTTCCTGTTTCTGGCCCGGTTGCTTGGAAAAACGGGCCGTGAACCAGAATTCCGATCCCTGGCCTTCCTTGGAATTAATACCGATCTTACCACCCATCATCCCAGCCAACTGCTTAGAGATGGCCAATCCAAGGCCCGTTCCACCGTATTTGCGGCTTGTGGAGGCATCCACTTGGGTGAACTGCGCAAATAGGTTGCCCTGTTTGTCCGCCGGGATGCCGATGCCTGTATCGCGAATTGAAAAACGTATCAATACATCTTGGCTGGTTTCGGATCCCAGGTCGGCTCGCACCAAGATCTCCCCTTCATTAGTGAATTTGATCGCATTTCCTGCCAGGTTGGTCAGCACCTGGCGCAAACGGCCTGGGTCGCCCCGCAGCATAGACGGCACGTCATGCGCTACGAAATCGATAAGTTCCAAGTCCTTTTCATGCGCTTTAAGCGCCATCATTTCCGTAAAATCGTCCAGCAGGGCACGCAGATCAAAATCAAGAACTTCCATTTCAAGTTTGCCTGCTTCGATTTTGGTAAAGTCCAAAATGTCGTTGATCAACCCGAGCAGTATCTTGCCGCTTCCACGTACTATTTCGGCATATCGGCGCTGCTCGCCGGAAAGGTCTGTATCAAGCAGCAGGCCGTTCATGCCGATGATCCCGTTCAAGGGTGTACGAATCTCGTGGCTCATATTGGCTAAAAAATCACTCTTGGAAATATTTGCCGTGTCAGCATCTTTGCGCGCACGCATAAGATGGGTATTGATTTCGCGAAGTTCCGCCGTCTGCCTGTCGATCTCAAACTTCAGTTTCTGGGAATATTTGTTCTGTTGCCTTTCGATTAGCTGATGCTGCCTGTGATTATCTTCCAGAATAGCCTGATAATTTTTTTCCAGAACATTAAGCTTGCGGTCAAATTGTTTTTTCTGAATGGTCCTTCCCTCTTGCTCATTGCGTAGAGCCTCTTTGGAAAAGAACAGTTCAATACATAGTTTAATAAAGGATGCGATACAATTCCTATTGGCGGAACCGGAGGTATCGTGCTGACAAGCTAAAATTAAAACCGCATTTAACCCTTCTATATATACAGCATTGACCAGGCGGCCGCCTGTGTGTTCAGAATGAACCTCATTGTTTTTCTCTTTCGCGCAAGCGACGATCCTGTCTCGGGTTTCCTGTAACAGAACCAAACGTTTTCCTCGGTAAATATCCCTACCATTATCCGGTATTATTTGAAAACAATCTCCAGCAAAGTGTTCCCTAAGAAATATAGTGAATCGGCTTAAGGTTTCATTCTGGTCTACGAATTCAGTAAAAATGCCTCTGCCTTCAGCCATGTTGCTTATCCCCCCCAAAGGCATAGATGTCTCTGGCATTTGACATTTCTCCCGGTATATCTTGAATAAGGGTTTTATATTCTAAAATATTATCACTAATATGAACTCGCAGGGGTGGAGAAAGTTTGGCATCCATCCCCGGCATGGCTGCATAGTTCAATCTGGATACAATATATTCGGCCATTTGTATGATGCCGGTTATGCTTGTCGGTGAGACGCTTTCCATTTCTCTATGGTGTTTCCAGATTCCTTCTTGTATTTCAACAGGCAGTTTCCAGTTGCGAGCCAAAAGCCGGCCCACGGCAGCATGATCAGTCCCGATTACTTCTTTTTCAATTTCGGTGAATGATCTGGATCCAGGTTCATGAGCCTTACAAGTCTTAATAAACAGGTCATTGGCAACCTGATTTTCAACAATCATTCCGACGTCATGGAGAATGCCACAAAGGAAAACATCCTCACTGTTCTGTGTAAATATGCGCTCTGCAATCATCTGGCTGCATACACTGACCGCTACACAATGAAGCCACAGACGGCTCTTCGAAAAGATATGATTATGCGCGTTTTCCTCAAACACATCTTTGAGTGCTTCGGTTACAACCATGTTTCGAAGATTTTTCATACCGACGAAAACCACGGCCCTGCTAATACTGTCGACTTTTTGGTGCAAGCCATAATATGAACTGTTAACCGTACGCAACAGACGTAAAACCAAAGTGGGATCCATTTTGATTATTTCTTCGAATTCCCGAATGGAACTGTTTTCATCGGAGATCAGTTTTATCAAGCGGATTGCTACGTGGGGCAGCGTCTTGACAGTATTGAATTGTTCTAGCAACCTAGCAGGAGTCATTATTTTAATTACCTTGTTTTTTAGCAAAACGCATGCTCGTCTGCTCCGAAAAGATCCGAAACATTGCGGGCTTCACTCACTCAGGTGCGTTTGAGCACGATACCATCCGGATACACATACGATCAGCGGTAACATTACTCAATGTATTCGAAATCGTTTGAACTTGAAAGCAATTTATCAAAAGCCACGTCGTAAACTATTATGTTATATTTAACTCACTGATATTTTGTTTGATTCGATGTTTCCTTAGCTGCGTTATCGCTTTTTGTTGAGGATGGACTTCAAGAATACATTTATATGTATCAAGACCATTCATACCTGGATCCATAATCATATCCAATAGCACCAAATCAACTGCGTTCTTTTTAATATATTCTACAGCCTCCTCACCACAACAAACGGTTTTGGCGGAGTAATCAAGTTTCTTCAAGATTGCTGAAGCAATTTTGGGTTGCTCTTCAACATCGTCGACGATCAAAATGGTTTCACCATTACCTTGAAGATCCTGAATCGAAAAAGAAATTCCTTTGCTTGAAGGTTCGTCACGGCTCACAGGAAAATATAGCTTGAAAGTAGTTCCAATACCCTCTTTACTTTGTATATTTATATAGCCCTTGTAGTCCTTTACCATTCCCCAGACCACCGCCATGCCCAATCCTGTCCCACTCCTACCCATTACCTTTTTAGTATAAAATCGATCAACGATCCGGTTTTGATTCTCAGGCTTAATTCCGGCGTCCGAATCGGATACTGATAATACGATATAATCTCCGTCCACTACATGACCGTACCCACGAATGGGCTTGTCAACATAAATATTTTCGGTCAGACACTAGTTATAAGTTTTTTTCTGCAAACCCATTCAGGACGTGTCATCAAGTATATCACGTAATTTTTGGGATATTTCCCTGAGACTAAACGGTTTCTGGATAAAGCCGATACAGCCCCGATCCAAGAGTGCATTGGCCTGTCTATTCAGGCTGTAACCACTTGACAAGATGGTCTTGATTTCCGGTTTAATACTTATCAACCGGTCAAAGGTTTCACTTCCACTCAAACCAGGCATGATCATATCCAGGATAATCAAGTCGATATGGTCTTTATTGGCCTCAAATAAGCGTAGGGCCTCCAGACCAGAACCGGCGACTAAAACCTTGTATCCCAATCGCTCCAGTAATTTCTTGCCGACACTGGCAACCATCTCCTCATCGTCGATGAGTAATATCGTCTCGGCACCTTCAAGGATGCGCGTTGCGGGTTTTGACTCAACCGTGATCTCTTTTTCTGATGCAGGCAGATAAATATCAAAGGTTGTTCCATTGCCTTCTTGGCTGTCCACCGTTATCATACCACCGTGGTTACGAATTATCCCATAGGCCGAGGCCAGTCCCAGACCGGTACCCCGTTCTTTTTCCTTGGTTGTAAAAAAGGGGTCGAATATTTTATCTTTGATTTCTTCAGCGATTCCGGTTCCCGTATCTTTTATGGAAACCTTGACATAATGGCCTGGTTTAAGTCTGTAGGGGCTCACGAACTCAATGCCTAATTGAATATTTTGAGTTCCCAGATAAAGGTCGCCCCCTGACGGCATGGCCTGGCCCGCGTTAACAAGCACATTGAGCAGGACCTGTTCGATCTGGCCCCGATCGACCTCAACCGGCCGGATGTTTTGTCTAAATTCTCGATGGATGTGGATTTCTTTCCTTGTCTGGCCGAACATTAGGGAACAATCATTAATCAGTTTGTTTAAGTCCGACGGCTTGACTTCGTATTTGCCTTCCTTGGCCAGACCCAGCAACTGCCTGGTTAGATCTCCACCACGGCGGGCAAACTCTTCAATATTCCTCAACTTTTCCCGGAAGCCGTCATTGGCTGTATGGTCAAGCAGCAGCAGCGCCGTATTCCCCTGAATACCCATCATCAGGTTGTTGAAATCATGGGCGATGCCGCCGGCAAGGGTGGCCAAGGCTTCAATTTTTTGAACTCTCTGTAACTGCATCTCCAAAGCCCTGATTTCAGTCATATCCTTAAGGATCACCAGTATGCCCATGGGATCACCATGGTGATCGTCATATCTCGAAGCGCTGATATATATATCCAGAAGGCGTCCATCGCTGGTCTTCCTTTTAGTTCGGAAATTTCGGGACGGCTCGCCGGTAGCGATCAGCCTGTTTATCTCCCTAATAGTTGGCTCCCTTTCCGATTCTGGCACAAAAGGTATACGCCTGCCGATAATTTCATTCAGGCACCAACCGAAGATATCAGTAAAAGAGGAATTGATATATTGGACTTCGCCATCGAGATTGTAAATCACGATGGCGTCGGCGGATGAATTGAGCAGGGATTGATAAAGCTTCTCAGCCCGGTGGGATTGCTCATAAAGCTTGCGGTATTTCGTCCGGCTTTCGTTCAGTTCATGAGTACGGACCCGCACCAATTTTTCCAGATTGTTGCGGTGCTCCAGGAGTTCTATCTCCTGTGTTTTTTGCTGGGTGATATCAATAATTAATACAAGTGATCCGGTCAGATTGCCGTGGGCATCCCTTATGGGTGTTGCGATATGATCGATATAAATGTCCCTGCCCGATGCGTTTGTTCGTTTATGCTGAGAACGGCCGCTCGGTTCGCCATCGTATACCATCTTTGCCGGACAGATTTCGCAGACTTTGCTTCTTTTAGCTGCGGCGTAATAACAGAACTCGCCCAGTGCCTCTGCTCCATATATCTCTTTGGCTTTTTTATTGAACCCTACCACTCGGTAATCCAAATCGAGTTGCCACATGGCGATATCCATCACATCAATGAGGTCGGAGAATGTTTTCGAAAGAATTTTTCCGCTGGTACCTTTAACTACATCCGTGATAGTCCCCATGGAATCATTCAGAGTGGCCAACTCTCCCATAAACCTTTTTTTGATCGTTTTCGTTTCCATGTGGTCCTCGTTGCCATGTAATGGATGGAACACTCATCAGGCAGAAGCTTGATAGTTGGAGTATATTTTAAGTGGCCTAAGATAATTACAATATCGGCAAATCTTGTGGCCACTTAAATCCATAAGGTAAACGATAATATGATTGTTTTAAGCTTCATGCTTTGGAAACTTCCAACAGATCACATTGAGAGGGGTGGCGACGCTTACCACCGGCAGTAAGCGCCGCCGTTGATAATGGGTGTAAAGGCCTGTACCGGTCAGGTTGAAATCGACCATTTCCCGACCAGATTAGAAATCCTTCAGATCGCCCTCCTCCAGCGGGATGATCTGCCGTGGATCGATTTCATCCGCGGTCGCCACAGGAAGCCCAGCAGCGGCGGGCCGGGTTTTCACCTTCCGGCTAGTTTTTGCCTTGGTTTGCGATTTTGTCGGCAATAAACTCCCCTTGCCATTGGTGCTGCCGCCCACCAGAGCAACCAAATCCTCGACATTGGCCTTCATCTGTTGGGCCTGGGCGTTCAGTTCCTCCGCGGCGCTGGCCGATTCTTCGGCGTTGGCCGCATTCTGCTGGGTAACCTTGTCCATCTCGGTCACGGCGGTGTTGACCTGGCCGATGCCCTGGGACTGCTCGCTGGAGGCAGCGGAGATTTCAGATACCAGTTCACCGACCTTGGCGGCGCTGTCGGCCACTTGGGAGAAAGCCTCGTTAGTGCGGTTGACCAATCCGGTGCCCGCATCCACCTTGGTGACGGTACCTTCGATGAGATCGGCTGTGTTCTTGGCGGCTTCGGCGGCCCGCATGGCCAGGTTGCGCACCTCGTCGGCCACAACGGCGAATCCGGCCCCGGCCTCGCCGGCCCGGGCTGCCTCAACCGCCGCATTGAGGGCCAGCAGGTTGGTCTGAAAGGCGATCTCGTCGATGGTCTTGATGATCTTGGAGGTCTCTTCGCTGGCTTTGGAAATCTCCTCCATAGAACTGGTGAGTTCCCTCATGGAATCGTTGGCCCCGCTGACCACCTGGTTGGCTTCCGTCATGAGACTGTCCGCCTGGCCGGCGTTGTCCGCGTTCTGGCTGGTCATGGAGGACATCTCCTCCAGGGAGGCCGAGGTCTCCTCAATGGAGGCCGCCTGCTCGGAGGATCCCTCGGCCAGGCTCTGGCTGGCCGACGATACCTGGGTGGCCGCGGATGCCACCTGTTCGGCGCCGGCATCCATCTGGTCGGCAATCTTCCGCAGCACGGCCACGATTCCCCTGGAGATAAAAAGGGCCAGCAGCAGCCCGGCAATTATCGCCGCGCTTCCCACGATGGTAACATTGCGCTTAACGCCCTGGGCGTGGCCCAGCATCACCTGGTCGGTCATGATATGCTGCCGGGCCTCCTCGCGGATCTTGCCCAGCAGTCCTTGGACCTCATTAAGGGCCGGCATGCTTTTGGCTGCATAAATGGCGCTGGCTTCCTGCATGCCCGCCACCTTGCTATCGTTGAGGGCGATGACCTTGTCGATCTTGTCCAGAACGACATAGGCCAGGGGTTTCACCTTTTTCATGTAATAATCGGCCGCTTCCGCGCGGTTGCCCGCGGCCAGCATTGCATTGATGTGCTTGGCCCCGTCGTGGAGTTGCTTGTGGGGCTCGATGATGGCCTCCAGCGTGGCGGCGAACTCCGGATCCGCCTGTTTCAGGGCCTCGGTCTCCGATGAAAACAGCCATTTGCCAAAACTGCACTGGGTGTGGTCCATCTGGGCGTCGACCCTGTCCAGGCGGGTGTCTACAAAGACATCCTTCACCTTGTGGGCCCAGGCCAGGTGATCGGTCTTTTTCTCCCGCAGAAACTTGCCCAGTTCAAGGTCCGCCTGGTGGAAATGCTCACCGATTTCAACAGCCGACTCGTGCAGCCGCCGGTGGGGCTCCTCGATCGCCTTAAATAGCGGCGCCAGGCTGGGAACCAGAGCTTCGGCTTCCTTGCGTCCCTCACCATAGAGCCATTTCCCGAAAGCACACTTATGGTCGTCGGTCTCCACGGCAAGCTGGGTAATTTTGTCATCCGTGAGCAGGGCATTGACCTTGCCGGCCCAGTTGAGGTGGTCCACCTCTTTCTGGGCCAGGTTGCCGTCCAGCTGGTTACCGTGGATGACCTCCGTCGCATCACCGACAATGGTGCCCACGCCGAAAAAGCTGATAAGGCCGACCGCGGTCAGCAAGGCCAGCACAATAAAAAACCCGGCAGCGATCCTTTTGCCGATGGTCATTTTTTTCCAGTTCATGTTACCTCCTAAAGATTATGGAGTTATTGGGTATGGATAACAAAAGCTAAATATCTGTTTTGTTCAGGACCCGCCAAGCGATCAGGCCGGTCCCCTAACTTGTTTTCTATTTCAGGAAGCTTTTTCCAGCATTGAGATTTCCTCTTCATTCAACACCCGATCGATATCCAACAGAATCTTCACATCGTCTTTGGACTTGGCCATGCCCAGGATATAGTCCGTATCCAGAGAGGTGCCGAAGGAGGGTGCCTCTTCGATCTCCTCGGCTTTGATGTTCAGTACTTCGGAAACGGAATCCACCACGATCCCCGTCAGCACGGTGCCGGAGTTCCCGGTAATCTCCACCACGATGATGCAGGTGCGATCTGTGTAATCCATGGCATCCACACCGAATCGAAGCCTCAAATCCATCACCGGTATCACCTTGCCCCGCAGGTTGATAACCCCTTTGACGAATTCCGGTGTCCGGGGAACCTGGGTGACCGCCATCATCCCGATGATCTCCTTGATTTTCAAAATTCCGATGCCATACTCTTCTTCCGCCAAGGTGAACGTCAGGTATTTGCCCGCCCTGTCGGTCATGGATTTTACGGCCTGGTTCATTGCAGCAGTTTCATTTTCCATGGGCAACCCCCTGTTTCTCCATATTATATTTATCAAATGATTGGGTTAGCATCTTTTCCAAGACTGCGACTACATCCTCCTGGCTGCCATCGGCATAACCGATGTACCGCGGCCGCAGGCGGTGCCCGGCCGAGATCGTCTCCTTCCGATGGTCCGGCAGCACTAGCACAATCTTGACATCAACCAGGAATTCACGAATGGCGAGAATGTCCACGAGGTCCTGCCAGTCGGCGGCAAACAATACGACGACGGTTTTTAGGCGGTTTTGGTTAAGACTGCGCAGCCTGCCGGCCAACTGGTCAATGGACATCAACGCTTCGAAGTTAAAGGCGGGCAGATGCGTTTCAAATTGGCGCTCAAAGCGCTCTATGGCCGGGTCCTGCCGATTGAAATAGACGATAAATTCCATTATCATTTTCAGTCCCTCTCTGCGGCTTTTTCATATTTGATAAATCAAGAAGCATACCAGGAGCTCCAGCATTTTCAGCTCGCAGAAATTATAATTAAATTTTAATGGGTTACGGGATTTTTCCATGATGGCCGGGGTTAAACAGAAGGCCACTTTGTCCTGAAAAACAAGACAAAATTCCATCAATCCAGGATATGTCTTGAGATCCAGGACAAACTGATAAATGGGGTGGGTTATTCTATTTGCCTGAAAGGTTATGCTTTTTTAGAAGGGCGTATAGCCGCGAGCGGGATAGATTGGCGATTTTCAAGGCCGCTTTGATATCACGGCGGGTCACTTCAAGCAGTTTCTGTAGATATTGCTTCTCGGCCTCTTTGATCGCGTTTTCCCTGTAATCCCGGAAAGTTCCAAGATCGGTGCCCAGCTCTCCGGGGAACGGAATCTCACGCTGCCCACCACCTTCGGCAACCGATTTGCGGGCAAGCTGGACGCGGATCTGGGTCGGCAGATGCCTGGGGATCAGGATCGGTTCGTTGCCGGCTTCCGTTAGGGCGCTCTCCATGCTGTTGATCAGCTCCCGGACATTCCCTGGCCAATGGTAGGTACCGATCGCATCCATGAATTCCGGGGAGAAACCCTTGGTTCCGGTCTGATTGCGCTTGCAATGGCGGGTGACATAGTGCAGCGCCAGTTCCATGATATCGTCGGGCCTCTTTCTGAGGGGTGGTAGCTCAATGGAAATCGAGCGCAGGCGGTAGAGCAGGTCCTGGCGAAACCGGCCTTGGGCGGTCATCCGCTCCAGGTCGCGGTTGGTGGCCGCGACCAGCCTGAAATTACTGCTAAGTTCGCGCCTTGAACCCACCGGGCGGAAACGACGCCCCTGAAGAACGCGCAGAAATGCCTTTTGTACCGGCAGGGGCAGTTCACCCACCTCGTCGAGAAAAAGCGTCCCGTTATGGGCCTGGCTGATCAAACCCGGCCGGGGACGGTCGGCCCCGGTATAGGCGCCTTTCTCGTAGCCGAAAAGGATGCTCTCCACCAGCGTTTCCGGAAGGGTGGCGCAGTCCACGATGACAAAATCATTACTGCGCCGGGAACTGTTCCGGTGGATGGCGTGGGCGAACAGCTCCTTGCCGGTGCCGGTCTCGCCGCTTATCAGAACATTGGCATCCGTGCCGGCCGCCCGGGAAACCGTTTCCAGGCATTGGGTGATCAAAAGGCTGCTGCCGATGATCTCTTCCCGGTTCCGGAGAGGCTGCTGTCCGGTTTTTTTTTCTTCCCGGTACCGCAATACCCGGCGCAGCTGCAATTCCAGAGTTTTCAGGGACGGCGATTTCTGAATATAATCCCAGGCGCCGCTTTCCACCGCCAGCGCCGCGCCATCCGGATCTCCCTGTCCTGTAATAATGATTACCTCCGGTGCCGCGGCACTGGTTTTGATCTTGGGCAGCGCCTGCAGTCCATTCCCATCGGGCAGGTTTACATCCAGAAAAACCACCTCAAAACTACCGCTTCGGTTCGCGGCGAGGCCGGCATTCAGGGTTTGGGCGCAAACCGCCTCATGGCCCATGCGCTCAATGGCCATGGTTAGCGCCTTGCAGACATCAATCTCATCATCGATAACCAGGATGCGCGCCATATTTTATCCTATCGAGGGGTGTCCAGCACTTTTCTAAGCAGATTGGCCATCTTGTCTTTGACCACCGGTTTCATCAATAGCCCCCGAACGCCCAGGGCTTCGGCTTTTTCTATGGATATTTTTTCACTGAATCCGGTGCAGATAATGATCGGCAGACCGGGCCTTAAGGCCAGCATCTGTTGCGCCAGCTTATCCCCGGTCAGGTTGGGCATGGTCATATCCGTAATGACCAAATCGAAGGCGCCGGGATCTTCCCGGAACAGCGCGAGCGCGTCCACACTGCTCGTCCGTGTGCGGACCTGGTAACCGAGCCGCGTTAACATCCTGTCCAGCATTTTGACGATGGCCTCCTCGTCATCCACCAGGAGCACCCGCTCGCTCCCCTGAGGGACGATGGTTATCTTCTTGTCCTGGGCAACTTCGGTTTCAGTTGCGATAGCCGGTAGGAATACGTCGAACACCGTCCCTTCGCCCGGCGAGCTGACCACACGAATGTCCCCATCGTGTTCCCGTACGATGCCATGGACCACCGAAAGGCCCAATCCCGTGCCCTTGCCCTCTTTTTTGGTGGTGAAATAGGGATCGAATATCCGCTCTAGGAGCCCTTCCTCCATGCCGGCGCCTGTGTCGGCTACGGTCAAATTGACAAAGGAGCCCGGAGCCATTGGCGAGCCTTTAAGGTCATCATCCGTTAGGACGACCGCTTTCAGGGATACGCTAAGGATTCCGCCTTTATCCTCCATGGCGTGAAATGCATTGGTGATCAAATTCATGGCCACCTGGTGGATCTGCGTCGCATCGGCCAACACCAGCGGGCAGCCATCGCTGACATCATGGATAATCTCGATGGTGGCCGGCAATGTCGAACGAACAAGCTTCAGGACCTCCTTGATGATCAACGGCACCCGCACGGGCTTGAGTTCTTGATCGCTGTGGCGGCTGAAGGCCAGAATTTGTTTCACCAGATCCCCGGCCCTTTTGACACCGGCTTGAATGCCCTGCAGGCACTCCTGCAAGGGGCTGTCCGCGGGCACGTCCTCCATCAAGAACCCGGTATAGCCGGAGATGGGAAAGAGGATGTTGTTGAAGTCGTGGGCGATGCCTCCGGCCAGGGTACCGATGGATTCAAGTTTCTGGGATTGCTGGAGCTGTTTTTCCATCTTTCTGAGCTGGGTGATGTCCCGATAGATGGTCATCTTGGAAATCGAGCCATCCGGCAGATCCATCGGTGAATGGGAGACATGGTATATGTGGTCATTTCCCGGGCTGACAATTTCAGCTTCAACGTTCTGTCCCTGCTTGATTTTAGCCATGGGGCACCAGGGGCAGTGGTCCTGTCGGCCATGAATCGCTTTGTGGCAGATTTCGCCGGTGGCGTCATAGCCGATTTGCCGGATCATGGCCGGGTTTACATAGTCGATATGGAAATCAGCTGAACAGATGTAAGCCCCATCGTTCATGGCCTCCATCATGGAGCGATATTTTTCCTCGCTCTGGCGCAGGGCCTCTTCCACCCGCTTTTGCCGGGTGATATCCTGGGAGATGCCCAGCAGGTATCGCGGCTCACCCTTGGGGCCCAACAAGGGCATCTTTTTGGTGTGGAGTATTCTTACTCCCTTGTGTCTCGTTTGGATCGGCTCCTCGGAGATATCAAGCAACGTTCCCCGCCTAAAAACCTCCCGGTCCTTGCCGGTGAAAAAGTCGGCCTCCTCTTTTGGAAAGAAATCATGGTCATTTTTGCCGATCATGTCGTCCCTTGAATAACCCAGGAGATCTTCGCCCGCCTTGTTAAAGCGAACAAATCGTAACTCCTTGGCGTCTTTTACGAAAATCATATCGGGGATATTTTCGACGATGGTGTCTAAAAATCCCTCGCTTTCCTGCAGCGCGAGCTCGGCCTGCACGCGCGCGGTTGTATCCTCATAAATGGCGACCAATTCTCCGGAGGGCAGCTTGCAGACATAGTTTTCCACATAAAGCTCAAGCTTGGTATCTCTGTATTTGGTACTGGCATGGCGTTCCGGAGCTCCAGTTTCCCAAACACGTTTGAATACATCCAATAGCCCAAGGGCTCCGATGCCGGGGAAGACTTCCCGCACCTCACGGCCGAAGACTTCGGTTTTCTTTTTGTTGGCACTGTCCAGCCCGGATCGGTTTAAATCCTTGAAAACAAAGCTCTGGCCCTCGTCGGGGCTGTCATATATCGCCACCCCGGCGCCCATGTTGTTGAACAACTCCCGGAAGCGGCGCTCGCTATCCCGCAGCTCCCTTTCAGTCCTTTTTTGTTCCGTGATATCGAAAACCATGGCCCCGATTCCCAGTGGTTCACTGTCATCCTTGAAAATGGGAAAATATTGGGCCAAGTAGTTAACCGGTTGCCCGGTCTGCGGGACACCGGAGGATTCGAAAACCAGCGGTGTTTTATTTTCGAGAATCGTGCGGCACAATCGGTTGTTTTCCCGTACTATTTTGGGATCGTCAAAGACCTCGGCCAGAGTTTTGCCGATGTGTTCATCCACTGGCCGTCCATTAATCTTGGCAAGGGTTTGATTAATGGCCAGGTAACGCACGGGATCGCCAGCTTCCCAGATCAACAGTCCGGCGGGCGAGTGGTCAAAAAAAGCCTGGAGGCGGGCCTCGCTTTCTTTAAGGGCCTCCTCCGCCTGTTTTCGCTCGGTAATATCGTCCATGGCCACCAAAACGGTTTTAGGCGCCTTGGAGCTGACAATGGCCGTGGAAATCCACACGGTGTGCTCGGATATTTTATCGTTTTGCTTTCGGCTGAGCTTGGCTTCGACCTTAAAAGCAGTTTGATTGGTGGCGAAGGTCTCCGCCACGGTTCGCCGAATGACACAGTTCTTGCAATCTTCACCGAAACCGCACCCATCCGGGTGTTGAAAAGAGCCGATGCAATCCAGAATATCGCCTGCTTGCAAGCCCATAACGCTTTCATTGGTTTTGCCGGCTGCGACTAAACCGGTCTGATTCATTTTCAATACTTCGGTGTTCTCATTCAATAGCAGCATCGCTACCGGCGCGTTGTCGAAAATGACCTGCAGCCGCTTTTTACTCTCGCGCAACTCGTCCTGATATTCGGCATAGGTGAGGGCCACGGCCGCCAGATCGCCGAAAGATGCCGCAATTTGGCCGTCTCTTTCGGTAAATCCGCCGGTTTTATTGGCAAGGCCGATAACTCCCACAGTCCGATTCTCGATATTCACGGGTGCGAAAAGGACATTATCAAGTGCTACGTGCCCAATAGGCATATATTTCATCCACGGGCTTCGCATAAAATCGTTATCATAAGCCACGTCCTGGGTTTTGTAGGCCAGCTCCCGCAATCCGCGAATCGGCATGGGCAGCTCCGGGTTGACATCGCACGGCAAGTCCCCGGCGTCCAGGAACAACACCTCGTTTTCTTCGCCATCTTCCGAGAGCAGGGCGACATAGCCGGAGCGCGCCCCGATGACGTTCTTGCATGCTTCGAAGATACTGCGGGCGGCCTCATTAAAGGTTTTACTGACCGGGATAGCTTGGGAGGCTTTAAGCAAAGTAGATATCTCCTTTTGCCGCAGGTGCGCCTCCTCGAGAGCCTTATCCAGGATAGATTCCGATCGCTTGCGTTCGGAAACATCTTTGTAGGTGACCACCACCCCATAGTCATCCATGGGCAATGGTGCGGCGGTGACGCTTATCCAGGTTACTTCCCCACCCTCTTTGATAACCCCCATCTCAGAATTGGAAACTGTCCGCTTTTCTTTGAGGGCGATGACACTCGCCCACTCCTCCGGGGGCATATCGGATCCGTCCGGACGGACAATCCGCCATTCGGGGCTGTCGATGGCTCTGTTTTCATGTGCCTGTTTTCCTATCTCTAGTAGTTGTTCCGCAGCGGGATTGGTTTCGATTATACCACCTTGAGCATCCGAAATAGTAATGCCGTGGGGAAAGGAATGGAACAGCGTTCGATATTTTATGGCCTCGGATTCAAGTTCATTAACTTGCCGTTCAAGCTCGGCAACCCGTTTCTTCAAGCTCTCGTCTGTTTGCTTGGCCACCATGAGACTCCTCATATATCCGGTGAGAATCTATCTATTCTTGAACTGTATCTCGATCACAGTCAATTGTACGGGGCACAGGTAGGAGCTAAAACCCTTGACATTCGTGTCTGCTTTAACAGAGGGCGTAATGATAGATATTAATAAATATACACTAAGAAGGTACTGGTAGCAAGATTTTGCCGGGGCGACTCAAAATGTGTGGTTTGTCCCTTCTACTTACTAAAATACGACTGAAATAAAGTGTCGAATCTATCTCTCAGAGATAACCGCGAAATGAGGCAATCTAATCCGCTCAGTATAGGTGTGCTATTATCCACTCAATTCCCATATGTGAAAGTTAAGATTGCAACCCACAATATGCACATCGAAGATGAGGCCACGTTTCCATCCTCGATAGCGATTTATTACATATTTGTAATGTTTGGTATGAACGTTAGATTCACAACATTTCGTAAAAATTAGCCAATACCATATATGGTATTGGCTCTAAAATCCTCTGCAAATAGCCAACCTAAAAAAATACGCCAAAATCAACTCTAATCGAAACAGATTATTATTGGATTATGGAATGATTTATAGAAGTGTCCTTGGAAAAGGAGTCCCAAAAAGGTCGGGTAGACTTGCTGCAGCACTCATGGTTTGGATATCAATCGAAAATATTGGTATACCAAATTGGAAAGTTCAGACGTCTGAACTTGTAGCCTATAAATCAACCGTGGTCTTGTGATCAATCTGCATGCGAAAGCAGTTCAGATAATAAGCTTAAGCAATAGTTTGTCGGTTCTGCTGTTTATTCAGATTTTGATGATGGTTTGATCCTGATAGGGTCTTCCATCCCTAAGAGAATAATCGTTCATCGAAAATAAAATTTTCGATCTCACCGATAGTTAATTCAGGAAACCGTGGATGGGAAGGATTAATAACAAAATTATGCTCCACGGAAATGACGGTACTGGGCACTTTCAGGGCCGGGGAACCGAGAGAAT